>WBZM01000966.1_pt1 | contig 32681 bp, 31 predicted proteins | sample 5204271 | NCBI WGS metagenome assembly WBZM01 (sample SAMN12344346, study PRJNA552823) | activated sludge metagenome | biome: Activated sludge suspended growth; feature: Nitrification reactor; material: Wastewater; isolation source: activated sludge from nitrification reactor of wastewater... | reverse complement strand
ACTCCAACCCCGACCTCGACCCCGACCTCGACCCCGACCTCGACCCCGACCTCGACCCCGACCTCGACCCCGACCTCGACCCCGACCTCGACCCCGACCTCGACCCCGACCTCGACCTCGACCTCGCTCTCGCATCCCCCGTGCTACCCTCCTTCCCCTCGTGCCCCGCCAGTACCTCCGCTCCCTCAGCGACCAGATCCTCCTCGCCCAGAAGCCCCTCAAGGTCCTCCGCGCCATCAACTGGGGCCCCTCGGTCCTGGAGCGCTTCTTCAAGGCCGGCGCCCGCGAGCTGCCTCGCCCGGAGTACCCGCCCCTCGGCTTCGAGCCCGAGGAGAAGGTCCGCGAGTTCTCCGCCATCCGCCGCGCCATCCGCGGGCGCAACCCGGTGGAGGAGCTGCTGCGCAGCAAGTGCGACGAGTTCGCCACGCTGGCGCGCATGCTGGGGGCGCGGGGCACGCGGCGGTTCTACGAGCTGTCGCAGCGGCTCTACGGCGACCCGCGCGACCGCTTCCCCGACCACAACGCCGACAACCTGGCCATCGCCCGCCTCTGGGCCGCCCGCCCCCGCGCCCGCGACGAGGAGCCGACCTTCTCCGCGAAGGAGGCGGCCGCCAAGGTGGCCGCGCTGTGCAACCCGCTGCTGGGCGGCCACGTCAAGGTGGCGGTCAAGGCGCGCCTCACCGCCAACGCCGCCGCCGGCGCCACCCGCATCGCCCTGCGGAAGGGGGCCCGCTTCTCCGAGCGGCAGGTGCGGGCCCTGGCCCACCACGAGGGGCTCTGGCACGTCCTCACCTCCATGAACGGCCTGCGGCAGCCGATCCTGCCGGTGCTGGGCGTGGGGCTGCCGCGCGCCACCGAGTCGCAGGAGGGCGGCGGGATCGTGGCCGAGTTCCTCACCGGCAACATCACCGACGAGCGCTACATCGAGCTGGGCGAGCGCACCATCGCGGTGGACATGGCGGCCCGCGGCGCCGACTTCCTGGAGGTCTACCGCTACCTGCTGGCCCGCTTCCCGCCGGCCAAGGCGGCCCAGATGAGCGAGCGGGTCTTCCGCGGCGGCGTGCTCACCGGCGGCGCCCCCTTCACCAAGGACGCCGCCTACCAGCGCGGCTACTGCCGCACCTTCAACTTCATCCGCGCCGCGGTGGAGCAGCGCGACCACGACCTGGTGCGCGCCTTCCTGGCCGGCAAGATGAGCGTCGACGACGCGGCGCTGGTGCGCGACCTCATCGAGGAGGGCACCTGCGCCGGCCCCACCTTCCTGCCGGAGTGGTTCGTCGACGTCGACCGGCTCAACGCCGCCTGCACCCACAGCGTGACCATGAACCGCTTCAGCCTCCCCTCGGTGACGCGCTACTACGCGCGCCGCCAGGTGCGGCGACGGGAGCGGCAGCAGGGGGGCCAGGCGGCACGCCGCGGCCACGGGCGGCCGCCGCACGACTCGGAGGAGCGGCTCGCCCCCCTCGCCGGCGCCGACGAGGGGGACGTGGAGTAGCGCCGCTACCCGGCCGCGGCCCCGGGCGTCACCACCCTCGGCGGATCGGGGTCGTACCGGGCGCCGACGATCCGCAGCGCGCCCAGCACCAGCAGCAGGCCGGAGATGGCCGCCAGCGACGGCGCCTCCATGGCGTGGGTGTAGAGCCCGATCATCACCTCGCGCAGCAGGAAGACCATGGCCGCGTCGAGGATCAGCGAGATCTTGATGCGGTGCACCTCGAAGTACTCGACGATGCTCTTCATCAGCTCCACCACCACGAACATCGAGAGGATGTCGGTGACGAGGGTGTCGAAGCCGGTGGAGATGCTCCCTGCCTTCCAGACCTGGAAGAGGTCGACGAAGACGCGGGCCACGCCGACCAGCAGCGCGATGATGGAGAGCGGCACCAGCAGCTTGACGATGAGGTCGGCGATGGTCCGGAAGAGGACCGTCGCCTTCGAGTCGATGGCCGCCCCGGCCTCCTTGACGCTCCACATGCAGACACCTCCTTGGATGGGGTGGATGGCCACGCCGCCCGGACTCCGGGCGACGGGCCACTAACGCATCGCGCCATGACGCATTCCGGTGGGCGGCGAGAATTCTCGGTGACGGCAGCAATTCCAGGGTGATTCGCGGGTCGATGCCACCGGGGCGCGCGCCCCTGCTAGGCTGCGCGTCCCACCGGAGAGACCCGCGCCATGCCCCCCAGCGTCACCGCCGCCGCCCTCATCCAGCTCGGCGTCGCCCTGCTCAACGCCGCGCAGAGCCTCCAGGCGGGCCAGCGCCTCCTCGACGTGCTCCCCGGGCTGGCCATCCCCGGCCTGCTGATCCTCGGCTACCTGAAGGCCAACCGGCTCGCCTGGCAGTGGGGGCGCATCGCCGGCGCGGTGGGCGCCGCGCTCTCGGTGGCGCTGGCCGGGTGGTCGCTCGCCCAGGGCCAGCTCGCCGGCGGCGACGCGGCGCGCCTCCTCCTCACCATCGGCGCCCCGCTGGCGGCGGTGGCGGTGCTCCTCAGCCGCCCGGCCTCCCGCGCCTGGTTCCGCCTCGCCTGTCCGTCCTGCCGCTCGACCCGGGTCCGCTCGGCCGACCTCTTCTTCACGCAGGCGCGCTGCCGCGGCTGCGGCGCGCGCTTCTAGGGCGCCGCGCCGCTCACGGCACGGCGGGGATCCCCTCCAGCCTGGGCTCGCTGGCTGCCTCCCGCAGCCCGGTCGCCCAGTCGATGGCGGCCGCCTGCGGGTTGCCGAAGAGGCGGTCGCGGAAGCGCAGCCCGTGGCCGAGGGCCCGCAGCCCGTCGGCGGTGGCGGCGTCGAGCCCCCAGGGCTCCACCTGCAGCTCGTCCGGCCGCCACTGGTGGTGGACGCGCGGGACGCCCACCGCCTGCCCCAGGGGCATCCCCGCGCCGAGCCGCCACAGGATCACCTGGGCCACCGTGGAGGGGATGGTGGAGCCGCCCGGCGCGCCCACCGCCAGCACGGCCCGCCCCCCGGCGTCGAAGACCAGCGTGGGGGCCATGGAGGAGAGCGGCCGCTTGCCCGGCTCGACGCCGTTCACGCCGCTGCCCACCAGGCCGAAGAGGTTGGGGGCGCCCGGCGCGGCGTCGAAGTCGTCCATCTCGTCGTTGAGCAGCACGCCGGTGCCCGGCACCACCACGCAGCTGCCGAAGTAGCCGTTCACGGTGGTGGTGAGCGAGACGGCGTTCCCCTCGGCGTCCACCGCGGACACGTGGGTGGTGTGCGCGCCGCCCGCGGCCGGCGCCGCCGCCGGCCCCAGCTCCGACGCGGGCGTGGCCCGCTCGCCCACCGCCGCCCGCAGCGCGCGGTCGAAGGCGGGATCGGCGAGCTCCAGCGCCGCCGCGTCGGCGCCCGGCAGGAAGGCGGGGTCGGCCAGGCGGCCGGCCCGCTCGGCGAAGAGCCGCTTCTCCACCTCGGCGAAGGCGTGGAGGAAGGGGACCGGCCTCAGGCCGCCGGCTGCCGGGTCGTCCCCCTCCAGCGCCTGCAGGAGCCCGATGACGATGGCGCCGCCGGCCGAGGGGGGCGGCATGGAGGCCACCCGGAAGCCGCGGTAGGTGCCCTGCAGCGGCGCCCGCTCCACGGTGCGGTAGGCCGCCAGGTCCGCCGCGGTGAGCAGGCCGCCGCGCGCCCGCGCCGCCGCCGCCACCTGCGCCGCCAGCGGGCCGCGGTAGAAGGCCTCCGGATCCCGCCCGAGGCGGCGCAGCGTGCGGGCGAGCTCCGGCCGCCGCAGCCGCTCCCCGGCCAGGAGCGGCCGCCAGGCGCCGCCGGCGTCCCGGGCCAGGAACTCGCGCGCGCCGGCGCCGTCGGCGGCCAGGCAGGCCAGCCGGATCCGCGCCGCCTCCTCGTAGTGCCGCCCCACCGGGAAGCCGCGCTCCGCCACCCGCGCCGCCGGCTCGGCCAGGCGCGCCAGGGGGAGCCGCCCGAAGCGGCGCGCCAGCTCGGCGTACCCCTTCACCGCGCCGGGCACCGCCACCGCCAGGCCCCCGTCGCGGGAGCGCGCCGGGGCGGGTGCGCCGCCCTCCAGGAACATGTCGCGGGTGGCGGCGGCCGGGGCCACCTCGCGGAAGTCGAGCACGGTGAGGGTGCCGGTCCGGGCCAGCCAGACCAGGGCGAAGCCGCCGCCGCCCAGGCCCGAGCTCTCGGGCTGGACCACGCCGAGGGCCAGCGCCGCCGCCACCGCCGCGTCCACCGCGTTGCCGCCGGCGCGCAGCGCCTCGGCGCCGGCCTCGGAGGCGAGCGGGTGGGCGGTGGCCACCGCCGCCTTCGGCGAGAGCGCGGTGGCGCCGAGGGCGAGCTGGAGGGCGAGGGCGGTGCCGAGGAGCGCGGGCATGGGGAGTGGAGCCTGCCCGCGGCGCGGCGCGGGTGCGAGGGCTCGGGTGGGGTCAGGGGGAGGGCGACACCGGCGGCGAGGGTGGGGGCCGGTGGGGCGAAGGATCACCCAACTGTTGGAAAAAACAGACAAAATCGACTTCACTGCGCCTTGTCCCGCACCGCGGGTGACGGGTACCGTCGTCGCTGCCCGGGCAGGCCAGCCCGCACGCGGAGGCAAGGATGATGGTGAGGCGCATCCGGCGGAACATCCCGGTGGCGGAGATCGACGCCCTGCAGGGCGAGCTGCTCGACCGCGCCGCCCAGCTCGTCGAGGCGGCCACGGCGCGCCAGGCCCCGCAGGCCCGCGCCCAGGTGGCCCGCATGCGCGAGGTGGCCGAGGTGCTCTTCGCCAGCGAGGAGCGCCACCTCCGCGCCGCCGGCCTCCGCTCGGTGGAGCGCCACGCCACCGAGCACCGCCGCTTCCTCGACGACCTCGCCATGGTGAACGAGGAGCTGGGGCGGACCGGCGAGCGGGCCCTCTCCGACCTGCAGGTCGCGACCTGGGTCCGCTCCTGGGTGGACGCCCACGTGGGCCAGACCGACCAGGACCTGGAGCGGCTTTCCGCCACGTAGTCGCGGCGCCCGGGGTCGCGCGGCCCCACCCGGTGAACTCGCGCTCCGTGCACCGGCGCACTACCATCGGGCGGTGGCCGTCGAGTTCCTGGAGAACCCCCGCAAGGCGCCGCGCGCCCGCGTGCGCGTGGCCGCCGCCGTGAAGGCGGGCGCGCTGGCCTTCCAGGCGGTGACCGAGGACCTCGGCCCGCACGGCTGCCAGCTGGTGGCGCCGCACGGGCTGCCGGCCGGTGCCGTGCTCCAGCTGGTGCTCCGCTCGCAGGAGGCCCCCGAGCCGCTGGAGGTGCCGGCCACCGTGGCCTGGTCGAGCCCGCGCCCCCCGTGGCGGCTCGGCCTGGCCTACGACGAGGCGGCCCGCCCGCAGGCCACCCGCTTCTTCGACGCCCTGGTGGCCTCCCGGCCCGGCCTCTCCGACTGGCAGCGCGTCCCCGACCGCATCTCCTTCGACGCCATGGTCTGGCTGGCCCCGCCGCCGCGCCTGGTGGTGGACTTCGCGGCCGACGAGGTGGCGGTGCTGCGCGCCGTCGGCTCGGGCGCCACCGTCTACGAGCTGCGCTCCCGCCTGCGGGATCGCTGGCCGGGCGGCCAGCGCGCCCTCTTCTCGCTCCTCACCGGCCGCCACGTCACGCTCTCCCGCGGCGGGGCCGTGCCCTTCGCCAACTGGTCGCGGCTGCTCCACGAGCTGGAGGCGGAGCTGGCGGTCGGCTCGCTGGCCGAGGCGCCCGCCCCCGCGCCCCCGGCGCCGGCCCGCGCGCCCCTGCCGCCACCGCCGCCGGCCTCGGGCCGCTACGCCCCCTCCCGGTTCATGCCCGCCGCCCCCGTGGCCGGCAGCGACGGCGCCGCCGGCCTCGACATGGATCCCGACGCGCTGGAGCTCGACCAGGCGCCGCGCGCCGCGGCGGGCCCCTCCCGCCCGCGCGAGGCCGAGGAGGCCTGGCGCCAGGCGCTGGAGGAGCTGGCCGGCGGGCGGCGGGTGAGCGCGCTGGCGCTCCTCCGCGCCGCGCTGGCCCTCGCCCCCGGCGATCGCGAGATCGCCCAGAAGGTGGGCGAGGTGGCCTCGGGGCGCGGCTGAGCGGAGGATCCCTGGCCGGAGCGGGCGAGGCGCCGAGGCGCCCGCGCCGCTCAGCGGCAGCGCGGCAGCAGGTCGATGGGCGTGGGCGTCGGCTCGGCCAGCCAGGCCGGCACCGCGGGGACCGGTCCGGGCGGGGGGCGCGCCGAGAGCGCCTGCGCCCAGGTGCGGACCTGGTCGGCGCCCACCGGCACCTGGCCCGGCTCGGCCAGCACGATGCGGTTGCGCACCAGCACCACCAGCTCCTGGAAGCGCGTCACGTCCGCGTTGAAGGCGCGCACGTCGTCCGGCACGTCGCCGGCGGGATCGCAGGGGATCCGGCGGACCGAGTCGGAGAGGCGGCGGAGCTCCTGGAGCGTCATGTCGCACCTCAGCATGCCCTTTGACCTCATAAGGAGGTATCCGACGGGCGTGGGACGTGGCGAACTGGCGCGCCGGAGGGCGCCCATCGTGTAGGACACGCCTTCCCCGCTGCCCGGGCGTCCCGCGTTCGGGCGACTCGGCTGGCACTCATTGTGGGATGGCACCGGATGGCGCACGCTCTCCTCACAGGAAGGAGGCGCCATGGGCAAGGTCGTCCACCCCTCGGGGATCCGTCGCTTCTCCCGCGTCACCTACCACCGGCCGGCGCTCCTGGACCTGAAGACCGTGCAGGTGGACTGCGAGGTGCTCGACGTCTCGCTGAAGGGGGCCATGGTGGAGATCGGCCCCTACGTCCGGCCCCGGCCCGGCGACCCCTGCGCCCTGGTCATCCGCCTCGACGCCGGCGGCGAGGTGGTGCGCATGGAGGGCGAGGTGGTGCACGTGGAGGGCAACCACGTGGGCGTGAAGTGCGACGAGCTGGAGCTCGACGCGATGGTCCACCTGCGCCGGCTGGTCGAGCTGAACGTCGGCGACGAGGCGCAGATGGAGGGCGAGCTGGCGGCGCTGGTGGCCGAGCGCCCCTGGTCCTGAGCGGCGCGGCGGGGCGCCGTCAGCCGACGCTGGCGCCGAAGAGCCGCCCCACCCCGTAGGTGATGCCGGCCGCCAGCGCGGCCAGGCCGAGCATGCGCAGGCCCGAGCGCCAGATGCTGGTGCCGGAGAGGAAGCCGACGAAGCCGCCCACGCCGGCCAGGACGGCGCCCGCCAGGACCGAGCTGACCACCACCGCGGTGGTCCCGCTGGTGAGCAGGAACGGCACGATGGGGACGATGGCCCCCACCGCGAACATGCCGAAGGAGGAGACCGCCGCGCCCATGGGCGAGCCCAGGTCGTCGGGGTCGAGCCCCAGCTCCTCGCGCACCAGCGTGTCGGCGGCGCTGGCCGGGTTCTTCATGATCTCGGCGGCCGTGCGCGAGGCCTGCTCGGTGGAGAGCCCCTTCTGCTTGAAGATCAGGGCCAGCTCGGCCGCCTCCTCCTCGGGCGCCTCCTCGATCTCCCGCTTCTCCAGCTCCACCTGGCGGGTCAGGAGGTCGCGCTGGCTGGCCACCGAGGTGTACTCGCCGGCCGCCATGGAGAAGGCCCCGGCCAGCAGGCCGGCGAAGCCGGTCACCACCACCGTCTGCGGCTCCACCCCGGCCCCGGCCACGCCCAGGATGAGGGAGAGGTTGGAGACCAGGCCGTCGTTCATCCCGAAGATGGCGGCGCGGATCGAGCCGGCCCGCCCGCCCGCGCCGTGCCAGCGCTCCCGCACGGCGATCAGGCCGCGGGCGTCCTGCGGCTTGTCCTGGCCCATGCCCGCCAGCACCACCCGGTGGGCCCGCTCCTCGGCCGCGATGGCGGTGGCCTCGCCGCCCTGGGCGTCGTACTTGTCGGCGTCGCCCGCCTCGGTCTCGAGGATCATGGGCACCACGGCGTCCGAGCCCAGGCGCCGGGCCAGCCAGATGAGGGCCCGGATGCGCGAGGAGGGCCGGTCGGCCGGGATGGCCACGCCCTGCTTCTCCAGCTTCCTGATCCAGACGTCGGCGTGGCGGCGCTCGGCCTCGGCCAGCTCGCGGAAGCTGGCGGCCTTGGCCTGATCCTTTTCGTACCGCGCCAGCCCCTCGTAGAGGGCGGCGCCGTCGCGCTCGTCGATGAGGTTCTGCAGCCAGAGGTCGGTGCGCGGTTCCATGGGGGCGGAATCTAGCGCGGCGCGGCGTGGCGCCGGGCCGGCCTTTTCGCGGAGCGCGCCAAAGGGGGTAAGCGGACCTTCCGACCGCGGTCGGACCGGGGGTATGGGACCCGGGTGATCGAGGCCCCATACGCTCCGTGTTGGTGGGCCTTGAAACTCCTTGGTTCGTGCATGGTCCGCCGCCTGCACAGCCTCCGGGCACCTGTCCCCCCCGGGGCACCGTCGCCCCGTGGGACAGGCCTGTCGGGAGCCGCTCCATGCAGCTTCGCACGCGCACCAAGGTGCTCGCCGGGTTCGGGGCCGCCCTCGCCGTGGCCGTCGCCTCCGGCCTGGCCGGATACCTCGCCAGCCGGGCCATCGGCACCAGGCTCGAGGAGGTCACCGCGTCGCAGTTCCCGGTGGCCCGCGGCCTCAACGGCCTGCAGGCGAGCGTCAAGGACGGGCTGCGCTTCCTCAACACCCTGGCCCTCTCGCGCCAGACGGCGGTGGTGCTCCACTCCAGCGAGTGCATCGACTGCCACGGCGACACCACCATCTTCGACGAGGGCACCGCCAGCTCCCTCGGCCGCATGGAGGCGGCCCTCAAGGAGATCGAGGCGCTCCCCAAGCCGGCCTCGGTGGCCGGCACCTGGCCCACCGTGCGCGACCAGGCCTCCGAGTGGCTCGGCCTGGCGCGCTCGCTCAAGTCCGCCCTCGACGACCGCAACGCCCTGGCCGCCTCGCCGGAGCTGGGCGGCAGCGGCCAGGCCAGCACCGTGGAGGCCCGCGTCTGGTCCACCTGGAAGGCGCTGCACGGCCGGTCCGAGCCGCTGGAGCACGCCATCGACGGGCTGGTGACCGCCATCAAGCAGGAGGCCGAGGCCTCCCGCGTGGCGGCCGACCGGGCGCAGGCGCGGGGCAAGCTCACGCAGCTCCTGGCGCTGGGCCTGGCCTCGCTCGTCATGGTGGCGCTGGGCGTGGTCATCGGCCGCTCGGTGGAGCGGACCATCGCCGCCATGGTCGACCAGACCCGCCTGCTCACCGAGGCGGCCGCGGCCGGCCGGCTCGAGGTGCGCGCCGACGAGGCCGCCGTGCCCGAGGAGTTCCGCCCGGTGGTGCAGGGGCTCAACGGCACGCTGGAGGCCGTCTACCACCCGCTCAACGCCTCCGCCGAGGCCATGGACCGGATCGCCCGCGGCGACATCCCGGCCCCCATCGACGAGCCCTGGCAGGGCGACTTCGCCCGCATCCGCGACGGCGTCAACGCCGTCATCGGCTCCACCCGCGGCCTCCTCGGCGGCCTGGAGGCGCTGGCCGGGGCCCACGCCGCCGGCGACACCGACGCCCGCCTCGACGAGGCCGGCTTCGAGGGGGCGTGGCGCGGCCTGGCGGCCGGCACCAACGCCACCGTGGCCCAGTACGTGGAGGTGCTCCGCGAGCTGCTGGGGATCCTCTCGCGCTACGCCGAGGGCGACTTCGGCCCGCAGCTCCGCGCCCTCCCGGGCAAGCTGGCCGACGCCAACCGGGCCCTCGACCTCCTCCGCGGCAACCTGCGCGCCTTCTCCGCCGACGTGCAGGCGCTGGCCGGGGCGGCGGTGGAGGGGAAGCTCTCCACCCGCGCCGACGCGGCCCGCTACCAGGGCGACTGGCAGGCGGTGGTGGCCGGCGTCAACGCCACCCTCGACGCCGTCACCGGCCCCCTGGCCGCCGCCGCCGGCTGCGTGGACCAGCTGGCCCGCGGCGAGGTGCCGCCGCGCATCGAGGCGCGCTGGCCCGGCGAGTTCGACCGGCTCAAGGAGAACCTCAACCGCTGCATCGGCGCCATCGACGCGCTGGTGGAGGACGCCGACCGGCTGGCCGAGGCGGCGGTGGCCGGGCGCCTCGGCACCCGCGCCGAGGCGGGCCGCCACGCCGGCGACTACCGCCACATCGTGGAGGGCGTGAACCGCACCCTCGACGCCACCATCGCCCCCATCGACGCGGCGGCCCAGGCCCTCACCAGGCTGGCGGCGCGCGACCTGCGGGCCCGCGTGGCGGGCCGCTACCAGGGCGACCACGCCCGCATCCAGTCGGCCGTCAACGAGGCGGCCACCTCGCTGGAGGCCGCCATGCAGCAGGTGGCCGGCACCGTGGACGAGGTGGCCGCGGCCTCCTCCCAGATCGCCGCCTCCAGCCACGCGGTGGCGGCCGGCGCCTCCGAGCAGGCCGCCGCCCTCACCGAGACCACCTCCCGGCTCGACGGCATGTCGGGCATGACGCGGCGCACCGCCGAGCGCGCCCAGGCCACCCTCGCGCTGGCCGGCACCGCCCGGGCCGCCGCCGAGAACGGCGCCGTGGCCACCCGGCGGCTCTCCGGCGCCATGGACCGCATCCGCACCGCCGCCGAGAGCACCAGCCAGATCATCCGGGACATCAACGACATCGCCTTCCAGACCAACCTGCTGGCGCTCAACGCCGCCGTCGAGGCGGCCCGCGCCGGCGAGGCCGGCCGGGGCTTCGCGGTGGTCGCCGAGGAGGTCCGCTCGCTGGCGCTGCGCAGCAAGGAGGCGGCCCAGAAGACCGAGGCGCTCATCCGCGAGTCGGTGCACCAGGCGGAGGAGGGCCAGTCGGTCAGCGCCGAGGTGGGCGCGCGGCTGGAGGAGATCCAGGGGGCGGTGGCCCAGGTCACCGGCACGGTGGCCGAGATCGCCGGCGCCGCCCGGGAGCAGTCCGGCGGCATCGACCAGGTGGCCCACGCGGTGGCCGAGATGGACAAGGTCACGCAGCAGAACGCGGCCTCGGCCGAGCAGTCCTCCTCGGCCGCCACCGAGCTCTCCTCCCAGGCCCAGCAGCTGGAGGGGCTGGTGGGCTCCTTCCAGCTGGAGCGGCTGGCGGGGCCCGACGCCCCGGCGGTGCGGGCCCCGGCCCGCCGCCCGGCGCTGGGCCAGCCGGGCTGACCCGCGGGCGGCCGGGCCGCCCGCCTTCCCGCGGACAGCCGGCCACCCGGTCGGCTATCCTCCGCCTCCCCCGCGCGGCGTCCGTGCCCGCGCCGGCGCCGAGGAGCCATGCTCGTCAACTGCGTCGCCTACGAGGCCGGCCGGAAGCTCGCCGACATCCCCGTCGAGGCCATCTCCGAGCACGTGCGCCGGCCCGAGCGGCTGGTCTGGGTGGCCCTCAAGGACCCCACGCCCGAGGAGCTGGCCGCCATGCAGGCCGAGTTCGGCCTGCACGAGCTGGCGGTGGAGGACGCCCGGCACGGCCACCAGCGCCCCAAGATCGAGGAGTACGGCGACTCGCTCTTCGTGGTCCTGCACACCGTGGAGCAGCGCGGCGAGGGGCTGCAGGTGGGCGAGGTGGCCGTCTTCGTGGGGCGCAACTACGTCCTCTCGGTGCGCATCCGCAGCGAGCGCGGCTTCGCCGGCGTGCGGGCCCGCTGCGAGCGGGAGCCGGAGCTGCTGCGCCAGGGGGCCGGCTTCGTCCTCTACGCCCTGATGGACGCCGTGGTGGACCGGTACTTCCCCATCATCGAGGCGCTGGAGGAGCGGCTGGAGGCGACCGAGGAGAAGATCTTCGCCGGCGCGCCGGCCCGGGGCATCGTCGAGGCGCTCTACGGCCTGAAGCGCGAGCTGACCACCCTGCAGCACGCGGTGCGGCCGCTGCTGGAGGCCTCCAGCAAGCTCTACGGCGGGCGCGTGCCGGGGGTCTGCGCCGGCCTGCCCGACTACTTCCGCGACGTCTACGACCACCTCTCGCGCATCAACCAGTCCATCGAGTCGCTGCGGGACATGCTCACCACCGCCATCAACGTGAACCTCTCTCTCATCTCGCTGCAGGAGAACGAGACCACCAAGCGGCTGGCCTCCTACGGCGCGCTGGTGGCGGTGCCCACGCTCATCGCGGGCCTCTACGGCATGAACTTCGAGGGGATGCCGGAGCTGAAGTGGTCCTACGGCTACCCCTTCGCGCTGGGCATCATGGCGGCCATCGACCTCTGGCTCTGGTCGCGCTTCAAGAAGGCCGGGTGGGTCTGAGCGCGCCGGCGCCGCCGGGCCGTGGCAGCATGCCGGCGTGACCGCGCCGCTGCCGCTGGGGACCTTCCCGCCCGCCTTCCGCTGGCTCCTGGCCGGGACCTTCGTCGCCTCCCTCGCCACCTTCGTCTTCCCGTTCCTGGCGCTCTTCCTCACCGGCCGCGGGTTCGGCGCGGCCGAGGCCGGCCTGGTGACCGGCCTCTTCGGCGGCGGCTCCATCGTCTCCGGGCCCCTGGCCGGCTGGTGCGCCGACCGCTTCGGCCGCCGCGCCACCCTGATGGCCTCCCTCGGCGCCACCGCCGTGCTCACCGCGCTCCTCGCGGTGGTGGACACGCCGGCCGGCCTGGCCGCCCTGGCCGCCGCCCTCGGCGTGGCGCAGAGCGCCTGGCGCCCCGCCGGCCAGGCGCTGGTGGCCGACGTGGTCCCCGAGGCCGCGCGCCCCCGCGCCTTCGGCCTGATGCACTGGATCAACAACATCGGCGTGGCCTTCTCGCTGGCGGTGGGCGGGGCCCTGGCGGTGCACGGGTACCCGCCGCTCTTCCTGGCCGACGCGGTGACGACGCTGGGGTTCGCGTTCATCGTGTGGGGGAGGATTCCGGAGACGAGGCCGAGCCTCATCCCAGACCCGACCTCGACCTCGACCCCGACCTCGACCTCGACCCCGACCTCGACCCCGACCTCGACCCCGACCTCGACCTCGACCCCGACCTCGACCTCGACCCCGACCTCGACCTCGACCTCGACCTCGACCTCGACCCCGCGACCTCGCGGCTACGCCGACATCCTCGCCGACCGCCACTTCCTCACGCTCCTCGCCCTGCTCTTCGCCCTCCTGGTGCCCTTCTGCCAGTTCATCGCCGCCGTGCCGGTGGCCATGGCGGCGGCGGGGCACGGGCCGGACGTCTACGGGCGCGTCATGGCGGTCAACGGCACGCTCATCGGCCTCGCCCAGCCCTGGCTGTCGCGCCGGGCCGGGGCCTTCGACCCGGGGCGCGTGCTGGCGGCCTCGGCGGCGCTGGTCGGCCTCGGCTACGGCGGCTACCTGCTCGGCACCTCGGCCTGGCTCTGGGCCGGCGCCACCGCCGTCTGGACGCTGGGGGAGATCCTGCTCTTCCCCACGGTGGCGGCGCTGGTGGCCTCCCTCTCCCCCGCCGACCTCCGGGGGCGCTACCAGGGGGCCCTCTCCACCACCTTCGGCCTGGGGCTGGCGGCGGCCCCGTCGCTGGGCGGGCTGGTGCTCGACCGGCTCGGCGCGCGCGCCCTCTGGCTCGCCTGCCTCCTCGCCGCGCTCCTGGTGGCCGCGGGCCACCTCCTCGCCGCGGGCCCCCGCCGGCGCGCCCTCCAGGCGCGGGCCGGGCCTGCCGCGTCCGCTGCGGCGGATGGCGCGGGCGGCCCGCCTGGGGTATGAAACCGGGCTCCCCGCGAGGAGTTGCCCGTGCAGACGCTCGTCACCACCGATCCCTCCTTCCCGAAGGCGTGGGCGCACCTCTGCGCCCGCGGCTCCGACGAGGACGAGGCCCCGGTCCGCGAGGCGGCCGCCCGCGTGGTGGCCGACGTCCGGGCCCGCGGCGACGCCGCGCTCCTCGAGTACACCCGCCGCTGGGACGGCTGGTCGCCGGCCGACGCCGGCGCGCTGGCGCTCGGGCCGGCCGACTTCGCCGCCGCCTACCGCGCCCTCCCGCCCGCCGACCGCACGGCGCTGGCCCTGGCCGCGCAGCGGGTCCGCGCCTTCCACGCGCGGGAGCGCGACGCCGAGGTGCCGGCCTTCACCGACGCCATCGGCGCCCGCCTCGCCCAGGTGGTCCGGCCGCTCCAGCGGGTCGGCCTCTACGTGCCGGGCGGCACCGCCCGCTACCCGTCCTCGGTGCTGATGACCGCCATCCCGGCCAAGGTGGGCGGGGTGAGGGAGGTCATCGTCACCACCCCCGCCATGAAGGGGTCCGGCGACGTGGACCGCTGGACGCTGGCCGCCTGCCACGTCTCGAAGGTCTCGCGCCTCTACAAGATCGGCGGCGCGCAGGCGGTGGCGGCGCTGGCCTGGGGCACCGCCACGGTGCCGGCGGTGGACAAGATCTGCGGCCCGGGCAACGCCTACGTGGCCGCCGCCAAGCGGCTCGCCTACGGCCAGGTGGACATCGACATGATCGCCGGGCCGTCGGAGATCCTGGTGGTGGCCGACGCCAAGGCCGACGCCGCCGAGGTGGCCTCGGATCTCCTGGCCCAGGCCGAGCACGACGTCCGCGCCGTCGCGGTGCTGGTGACGCCGTCGGCGGCGCTGGCGAAGGCCGTGCAGGCCGAGGTGGCCCGGCAGCTCGAGACGCTGCCGCGCCGCGAGATCGCCACCCGCTCCATCGAGGACCGGGGCGCGGTGGTGGTGGCGCGCACCCTGGCCCAGGCGGTGGCGCTGGCCGACGAATGGGCGCCGGAGCACCTGGCGCTGCACGTCGAGCGGGCGGCGCGCCTGGTGCCGAAGCTCAGGAACGCGGGGGCCGTCTTCGTCGGCCGCTCCACGCCCGAGGCGGTGGGCGACTACCTGGCCGGCCCCAGCCACGTGCTGCCCACGGCGGGCACGGCGCGGTTCGCCTCGCCGCTCTCGGTGGCCATGTTCCGGCGGCGCATGAGCGTGCTGGAGCTCTCGCCGAAGGCGCTGGCGAAGGTCGCGCCGGCGGTGAAGGCGATGGCCACCGCCGAGGGGCTGGAGGCGCACTGGCGGGCGGTGGCGGTGCGCGTCGAGGGATCGGGTCAGGGATCGGGATCGCGGTCGGGGTCGGGGTCGAAGTCGGGGTCGAGGTCGAAGTCGAGGTCGAGGTCGGGGTCGGGGTCGCCCCTCGACTCCGCGCGCCTGCGGCGCGCTACGCTCGGGGTGCACGGAAAGGGGAGGAACTGAGGATGGCGTCGAAGAAGCCGAAGAAGTCGGCGGGGCGCGGCTCCATCGCCCGCAAGACCAAGGAGACCGACATCGCCGTCTCGCTGGCGCTCGGGGCCGGCGAGTCGCACATCGAGACCGGGCTCGCGTTCTTCGACCACATGCTCTCGCAGATCGCCCGGCACGGCGCCCTCACGCTCGACGTGACGGCCAAGGGCGACCTCGAGGTGGACGCCCACCACACGGTGGAGGACGTGGGCATCGCCATCGGCGAGGCGCTCCGCGAGGCCATGGGCGACAAGGCCGGCCTGGCCCGCTACGGCCACGCCGTGGTGCCCCTCGACGAGGCGCTGGTGGAGGCGGTGGTGGACCTCTCCGGGCGTCCGCACCTCACCTTCAACGCCAGGCTCCCCAGCGGGAAGAAGTTCATCGGCGGCTACGACGTGGACCTGACGCAGGACTTCTTCCAGGCCCTGGTCAACCACGCCCGCATCTGCGTCCACGTCAACGTGCGCTACGGCCGCAACCTGCACCACATCGTGGAGGCGGCCTTCAAGGCGGTGGCCCGCGCCCTGCGCGCCGCCACCGTGCGCGAGGGGACGGCGCTGCCGTCCACCAAGGGCGTCCTGTGAGCCGGGCCGGCCGCATCGCCCTGGTGGACTACGGGGCGGGGAACCTGAGATCGGTCGAGAACGCCCTCCGCGAGGTGGGCGCCGACGTGGTCGTCACGCACGATCCGGAGGCGGTCCGCGCCGCCGACCGGGTGGTGGTGCCGGGGCAGGGCTCCATGCCGGCCTGCGCCGAGGCCATGCGGCGGAGCGGCGTCGAGGAGGCGGTGCGCGAGGTCATCGCCCGCGGCGCGCCGGTCCTCGGCATCTGCGTCGGCCTGCAGATCCTCTTCGAGGACGGCGTGGAGGCCGGCGGGGCCAAGGGGCTGGGGATCATCCCCGGCACCATCGAGCGGCTCCCCGAGGGCGTGAAGCTGCCCCACATCGGCTGGTCGCCGGTGCGGGCGGCGGTGCAGCCCCTCCACCCGCTCTTCGCGCCCATGGAAGGGCAGTACGTCTACTTCGCCCACAGCTTCGCCGCCCCCGCCTCGGCGGCCGGCGCCCAGCTCCTCGCCGACCACGGGCGCCCGTACTGCGCCGCGCTGGCCCGCGGCAACCTCTTCGCCGTGCAGTTCCACCCGGAGAAGAGCCAGCAGGTGGGGCTGGCCTTCCTCCAGCGCTTCGTGGGGGTCTAGCGATGCTGGTCATCCCGGCCATCGACCTCATGGGCGGCGAGGCGGTCCGCCTGGAGAAGGGCGACTTCGCCACCAAGAAGGTCTACTCGTCGCGCCCGGCCGAGCAGGCCGAGGCCTTCCGCGCCGCCGGCGCCACCCGGCTCCACGTCGTCGACCTGGACGGCGCCAAGGCCGGCCACCCGGTCAACCTCGACACGGTGCGGGCCATCTGCGCCGTGCCGGGGCTGGAGGTGGAGCTGGGCGGCGGGCTGCGCTCGCTCCCGGACATCGAGAAGGTCCTCGCCCTCGGCGTGCGGTACGTGGTGCTCGGCACCGCCGCGGTGGAGCGGCTCGATCTCGTCCGCCAGGCCTGCCAGCGCTTCCCGGGCCGCGTCATCTGCGGCATCGACGCCCGCGGCGGCGAGGTGAAGGTGGCCGGCTGGCTGGAGGGCTCCGGCCTCAAGGCGGTCGAGGTGGCCCGCCGGGTCAAGGAGGCGGGGGTGACGCTGGTGGAGTACACCGACGTGGCCCGCGACGGCATGTTCACCGGCGTGGACGCCGCCGGCACGGCGGCGCTGCAGGCCGAGGCCGGGATCCCGGTGGTGGCCTCGGGCGGCGTGGCCAGCCTGGAGGACGTGCGGGCCTGCGTGGCGGCCGGGGTGGCCGGGGTCATCGTCGGCAAGGCGATCTACGAGGGGCGGCTCCAGCTGGCCGAGGCCGTGGCCCTCGCGAAGGGCGGTGGCTAGATGCCGGCCAAGCGCATCATCCCCTGCCTCGACGTGAAGAACGGGCGGGTGGTGAAGGGGGTCAACTTCCAGAACCTCCGGGACGCCGGCGACCCCGTCGAGGCGGCCGCCCGCTACGACGCCCAGGGCGCCGACGAGGTCACCTACCTCGACATCGCCGCCACGCTGGAGAACCGCGGCACGCTGGTGGACCTGGTCACCCGCACCGCCGCCCGCGTCTTCGCCCCGCTCACCGTGGGCGGCGGCGTGCGCAGCGAGCAGGACTTCGTGCAGCTGCTCCACGCCGGCGCCGACAAGGTGAGCGTGAACTCCTCGGCGGTGAAGGACCCCGGGCTGGTGGACCGGCTCTCGGCCATCGCCGGCGCCCAGGCGCTGGTGGTGGCCATCGACGTGAAGCGGCGCCCGAAGGTCGAGGGGAAGCCCCAGGAGTGGGAGGTCTACGTGGCCGGTGGGTCGAAGCCGACCGGCGTGGAGGGGCTGGCCTGGTGCCGCGAGGTGGCGGCGCGCGGGGCCGGCGAGATCCTCCTGACCTCCATGGACCGCGACGGCACGCAGGCCGGCTACGACCTGGAGCTCCTGGAGAAGGTCTGCGGTGCGGTCACCATCCCGGTCATCGCCTCCGGCGGCGTGGGCAACCTGGAACACCTGGCCGAGGGGCTCAAGTACGCCGACGCCGCGCTGGCGGCGTCGATCTTCCACGACGGCAAGCACACCGTGCAGGAGGCCAAGGCCTTCCTGCGGGCGCGGGGCATCGAGGTGAGGCCATGAAGAAGAAGGCAGGGAAGGGGAAGGTCGCCTCGGGATCGCGATCGGGGTCGAGGTCGGGGTCGAGGTCGGGGTCGAGGTCGAGGTCGAAGTCGAGGTCGAAGTCGGGATCGGGGTCGAAGTCGGCCTCCCCGAGGAAATCCCCCTCTCCCCCGCAGGGGGAGAGGGCCGGGGTGAGGGGGCGGAGCGCCAAGTCGCCGAAGAAGGCCCCCCACCCCAAGCGCCCCCCCGCCCCGCAGAAGGACCCGGTGGCCCGCGGCGACCTGATGGCCGACAGCGTGGCCGCCACCTCGGTCATCGACCTCGTGAAGTACGACGAGCGCGGCCTGGTGCCGGTCGTGGCCCAGGACGTGGACGGGACCGTCCTCATGCTGGCCTGGGCCAACCGGGCGGCGCTCGACGAGACCATGGCCACCGGCCGGGGCACCTACTGGTCGCGGAGCCGCCAGGAGCTCTGGCGCAAGGGCGACACCTCCGGCCACACGCAGGAGGTGGTCCGGGTGGCCGTCGACTGCGACGGCGACAGCGTGCTCTACACCCTCAAGCAGACCGGCCCGGCCTGCCACACCGGCCAGCGGTCCTGCTTCTTCGCGGCGCAGGAGCTGTGACCGCACGCCGCACCCGACCAGGAGATCGCATGGCCGACGAACGCTTCCTCGCCACCCTCTGGAAGACCATCGAGGACCGGAAGAACGACCCCCAGGCCGAGGGGTCCTACACCCGCAAGCTGCTGGCCAACCCCTCCAAGGCCCGCCGGAAGGTGATCGAGGAGGCCTACGAGGTGGCCGAGGCCCAGCAGGGGATCCTGGGCGGCCAGGACACCCGCGAGCACCTGGCGCTGGAGGCGGCCGACCTCGTCTACCACCTGTTCGTGGTGATGGCCTCGGCCGGGGTGTCCCCCGCCGATGTCTGGGCCGTGCTGGAGCAGCGCCACGGCCCCCGCCCGCCGGCCGGAAACCCTTGACAAAGGGCCGGATTCTTCCTAAGAGCCCCCCTTCAACCGCGCGCGGAAGCCGGGTGCCCAGCTGGCACCCGGCTTTGCGCTTTCGTGGCGACCCGTTCGAACCCGACGAGAAAGGCCGGAACCCAGCATGACCGGAGTGCGTGTCAAGGAAGGCGAGTCCTTCGAGAACGCGATGAAGCGCTTCAAGAAGCAGTGCGAGAAGGCGGGCATCCTCTCGGAGATCCGCAAGCGCGAGCACTACGAGAAGCCGAGCGTGAAGAAGAAGAAGAAGGCCCTCGCCGCCAAGAAGCGCGCGCTCAAGAAGAGCCGCAAGTCCTTCTAGCCGCACGCCCCACGCCCCCACCAGCCAGGACGACCAGATGGCGCTCAAGGACCAGCTCGACGCCGACCTCAAGGCGGCCATGCGGGACAAGGACGCGGTGAAGCTCTCCGTGGTCCGCATGCTCAAGAGCGCCATCAAGTACCGCGAGATCGAGGTCATGAAGCCCCTCGACGACGCGGGGGTCCTGCAGGTCATCTCCTCCGAGATCAAGCGGCACAAGGACTCGGTGGAGCAGTACCGGGCCGGCAACCGCACCGACCTGGTGGAGAAGGAGGAGGCGGAGATCGCCGTCCTCCAGGGCTGGCTCCCCACCCAGCTCACCGAGGCCGAGGTGCGGGCCAAGGTGGACGCGGTGGTCACGCAGGTGGGCGCCAAGGGTCCCAAGGACATGGGCGCCGTGATGAAGGCGCTCCTGCCCGAGGTCCAGGGCAAGGCCGACGGCAAGCTGGTCTCGGAGCTGGTGAAGGCCCGCCTCGCCGGCAAGTAGCCGGACGGGGTGAGGGGCCGGAGGAAGGTGGACGGTCCTGATCCCCGACGAGGTCATCGAGGAGATCAAGGCGCGCGTCGACGTGGTGGCGGTGATCGGCCGCCACGTGGAGCTGAAGCGGGCCGGGAGGACGTGGAAGGGGAACTGCCCCTTCCATGGGGAGCGGACGCCGAGCTTCCACGTCTACACCGAGGACAAGCACTACAAGTGCTACGGCTGCGGTGAGTACGGCAACGTCTTCACGTTCCTGCAGAAGCTGCAGGGCAAGGAGTTTCCCGAGGTGGTGAGGGAGCTCGCGGCCGAGGTGGGCGTCGAGATCCCGGAGGCGGACGCGCAGGAGTCCGCCGAGGCGCGGCGCCGGCGGCAGGAGCGCAACGAGGTGGCCGCGGCCAACGACGCGGCGGGGCGGTACTGGTCGGCCCGGCTGGCGAGCCGGTTCGGCGAGGCGGCGCGGGCGTACCTCGCGTCGCGGGGCGTGGCGGAGGAGATGATCCAGGCCTTCCGCCTGGGGGTGGCGGCCGAGGGGTGGGACGACCTCTCGCGGCGCCTCTCGGCGAAGGGCATCGAGGAGGCGGCGCTGGCCAAGGCCGGCCTCCTGGTCGTGAAGGACGACGGGCGGAGCTACGACCGGTTCCGCCAGCGGCTGATGTTCCCCATCACCGCCCTCGACGGGGTGGTGATCGGGTTCGGTGGGCGTGCGCTGGGCGAGGAGAAGGGTGCCAAGTACATCAACACCCCCGAGACCCTGCTCTACAAGAAGAGCCGCGTGCTCTACGGGCTCAACCTCGCCCGCGAGGCCATCCGGCGGACCCGCGCGGCGGTGCTGGTGGAGGGGTACTTCGACGTGATCGGGCTGCACCAGGCCGGCGTGAAGAACGCCGTGGCGGTCTGCGGCACGGCGCTCACGCCGGAGCACGTGGAGCTGCTGAAGCGCTGCGACTGCCGCGAGGTCACCGTCCTGTTCGACGGCGACGTGGCGGGGCTCGCCGCGCCCGGCAAGGCCGCGGCGGCGCTCTTCCCCTCCGGCGTGGCCGGCAAGGTGGCCCTCCTGCCCGCCGAGGCCGGCAAGGTGGACCCCGACGACTACGCCCGCGCCCACGGGCGCGCCGGCGTGGAGGCGCTGCTGGCCGCCGCCCAGCCCCTCTCGCAGTTCCTCATCGACCGGGCGGTCGAGCGGACGTGTGGCCCGCGCCCGGTGGCCGCCGCCCTGGAGGCCAAGCTGGCCGCGGTGGCCGAGCTGGCCCCCTTCGTCCGGATGGTGCCCGAGGGGCTGGCCCGCACCACCTTCGAGGACGCGGTGGCCCGCAAGCTGGAACTGGACGCCGGCGCGCTGCGCGCCGAGCTGGCCGGCGCCGGGCGCCCGGAGCGGGGTGACCGGGGCGCCCGCCGCGACGAGCCGCCCCAGGACTTCGCCGACGACGGCCCGCCGCCCGACTGGCAGGAGGAGGCCGAGCCGGCCCGCCCGCCGCCGCGCCGCCCGTTCCGCCGCGACCCGCCGGGGGGGCTCTCCGGCTCGCCGGCCCGCGTCCGCGTGGTGCTGCCCGGCCCGGCCGCCGACGCCCTCGGCCTGCTGGCCGCCTGGCCGGACCTCGGCCCGGTGGCCGACGAGGAGCGGCTGCCGTCCCTCCTGCCCGAGGGGCCCCTGGCCGACCTGGCCCGCGACCTGATCCGGGAGCCGCTCGGCCTCGACGCCGCGCTGGCCCGCCTGGCCTCGGCGGTGGACGAGGCGGCGCTGCGCCGCATCCGGGCCCTGGGGGGGCCTGGGGCGGTGGAGCAGGCGGCGGCCGAGCGGCAGCTCCGCAAGGCCTGCACCAAGGCGAGCATCGAGGCGGTGGTGGCCGAGCAGGACCGGCTCCACGCCGCCATCGCCCGCGCCGGGTCGCCGGTGCCCGACGAGCTGATGCTGAAGGCGCAGGTGGCGGCCCGGCGGCGGTCCGATCTGGAGCGGCGGTTGAGAGCGCTGGACACCGCCGGGTGACGGGGCGCCCCCGCCACCGCCGAGTTGGCCGGGCTGCGGGGGCCGGCCGCCGTTAGGAACCTGAAGCAGCACGACGTGCAAGGGAGTCGAGAGATCATGGCGAAGAAGCCCGTGAAGCCCGCGAAGGCGAAGAAGCCGGTCAAGGCCGCCAAGGGGCCGGTGGTGCGCAAGAAGGCCGCGCCGGCCCCGGCCCACCCGCCCAAGGCGCCGGCCAAGGTGCCGGCCAGGGCCGCCGCCCCGGAGAAGCCGGAGAAGGGGCACAAGGCGCCCGCCAGGGTCGAGGTCGCCAGGGCGCTGAAGCCGGGCGCCGCCAAGGGGGCCGAGAAGGCCGCCGAGGCCGAGAAGCCCGAGAAGAAGAAGGGCAAGAAGGGCGAGGGGGCGCCGGAGGAGAAGCCGGTCAAGCTCCGCCGCGGCGCGCCGCCCGTGGAGGGCGCCGAGGAGGAGGGCGAGGAGGGCGAGGAGGCCGAGGCCGCCGAGGGCGCCGACGACGAGCTGGAGGACAAGCCCCTCCCCGACGACATGAGCGACATCACCGAGCGGTCCGAGGTGAAGGAGCTCATGGCCCGCGGCCGCGAGAAGGGCTTCCTCACCTACGACGAGGTCAACGACGCCCTGCCGTCGGACATCGCCTCCGACCAGATCGACGACGTCATGTCGATGTTCGGCGAGCACGACATCGAGGTGGTGGACGACGCCTCGAAGATGAAGCTCCCGGAGAAGCCGCCCGAGCCCGAGGCCAAGGACGACAAGGAGGAGAAGGAGGAGGAGGAGGAGGATCCGGGCTACGGCAAGTCCAACGACCCCGTCCGCATGTACCTGCGGAAGATGGGGTCGGTCTCGCTGCTGACGCGCGAGGGCGAGGTGGAGATCGCCAAGCGCATCGAGGAGGGCGAGAAGGAGGTGCTGGCGGCGGTGCTCTCCAGCTCCATCGCCATCCGCGAGATCCTCGACCTGGGCGAGCGGCTCCGCAAGGGCAAGATCCGCGTCCGCGAGATCATCAAGGACCAGGGCGACGAGTCGCAGTCCGAGGGGCAGGAGGAGGAGGCCGAGGAGCTGGAGGAGGTCGAGGCCGCCCCCGAGGGCGAGGAGGCCCCGGTCGCCGCCGCCGACGGCGCGCCGGCCGAGCCGGAGAAGCCCCGCATCCCCAAGGAGGAGGAGCGCAAGGTCGAGACGGTGCTCAAGCACATCGACCGCATCGCCAAGCTGGAGCGCGACGTCGCGCGCATCAAGGAGGTCCTGGAGACCAAGAAGGTCTCGGAGCAGAAGCGCAAGGACCTGCGCCAGGACATCAAGGACGTCGAGGCCCAGATGATGGAGCACCTCGAGGCGGTCCAGATCAACAAGAAGCAGATCGACCGCATCGTCATGAAGCTGAAGGGCTTCATCAAGCGCGTCGAGGAGGCCGAGCGCGAGCTCTACGACTGCGAGCGCCGCACCGACGTGCCGGTCCGCGAGCTGAAGCGGCTGCTCCGCGAGGCCCGCGGCGACGAGGCCGGCCGCAAGAAGCTGGCCAAGCGGCTGGGCGTCAAGCTCGACGACGTGGACGAGCTGGACCGCGCGGTGCGCACCGCCGTCCGCAAGGTGCTCCGCGTCCAGGAGGAGGCCGAGGTCCCGGTGGAGGAGCTGCGCCGGACCTACCGCACCATCCTGGAGGGCGAGCACAAGGCCGAGAAGGCCAAGACCGAGCTGGTGGAGGCCAACCTCCGCCTGGTGGTGTCGATCGCCAAGAAGTACACCAACCGCGGCCTGCAGTTCCTCGACCTCATCCAGGAGGGGAACATCGGCCTGATGAAGGCCGTCGACAAGTTCGAGTACAAGCGCGGCTACAAGTTCTCGACCTACGCCACCTGGTGGATCCGGCAGGCCATCACCCGGGCCATCGCCGACCAGGCGCGGACCATCCGCATCCCGGTCCACATGATCGAGACCATCAACAAGCTCATCCGCACCTCGCGCTACCTCGTCCAGGAGCTGGGCCGCGAGCCCACCCCGGAGGAGATCGCCGAGAAGATGGAGCTGCCCCTCGACAAGGTGCGCAAGGTCCTCAAGATCGCCAAGGAGCCCATCTCGCTGGAGACCCCCATCGGCGAGGAGGAGGACAGCCACCTGGGCGACTTCATCGAGGACAAGTCGCTGGTCTCGCCCTCGGACGCGGTCATCAACATGAACCTGGCCGAGCAGACCAGGAAGGTGCTGGCCACCCTCACGCCGCGCGAGGAGAAGGTCCTGCGCATGCGCTTCGGCATCGGCGAGAAGTCCGACCACACCCTCGAGGAGGTGGGCCAGGACTTCGAGGTGACCCGCGAGCGCATCCGCCAGATCGAGGCCAAGGCCCTGCGCAAGCTGCGCCACCCGAGCCGGTCCAAGCGGCTCAAGAGCTTCGTGGAGAACTAGCGGGATCGAGGTGTGGTAGACCGGGCCTGCCGGGAGGTTCCCGGGGCCCATAGCTCAATGGCAGAGCAATCGGCTCATAACCGAACGCATCCAGGTTCGAGTCCTGGTGGGCCCATCGGTTGGCCGTTCCAAGGAGAGAGCATTGGCGTCGCTGCGAGAGAAGCTGAAGGCGCTGGAGGAGCTCCAGCAGATCGACATCGAGTCCCATGAGCTGCGGCTGGCGCTGGACGGCCTGCCGGCCAGGCGCGCCGCGGTCGAGGCGCGGGTGCTGGAGGCCCGCAAGGCCTACGACGCCGAGAAGCAGCGGCTGGAGGGCAACGAGCGCGAGCGCCGCCAGATCGACGCCCTGCTCCAGCTGGAGCGGGACAAGGTGAAGAAGTGGGAGGGGCGCCTCGGCGAGATCAAGACGCCCCGCGAGTACGCCGCCCTCTCCCGCGAGATCGACATCGCCAAGAAGACCAACGACACCCAGACCGAGCTGGGCAAGGAGCTGCTCAACGCGGCCGGCGGCATCAAGGCGGCCCTGGAGCAGAAGGGCGAGGCCCTGGCCGACGCCGAGGACGCCGCCGAGGCCGACCTGAAGGCCCTGGCGGCCCAGCAGGCCGAGCAGGAGGGCAAGCTGCAGGCCCTGGCCGGCCGCCGCGCCGAGGCCGCCAAGCAGGTCGACCCCGGGCTCCTCTCGAAGTACGAGAACATCAAGAAGCGCCGCGCCGGCGTGGCGGTCGCCCCGGTGGTGGGCGCCACCTGCAAGGGCTGCCACCGCAACATCCCGCCCCAGCTCTCCATCGTGCTGCAGCGGGCCGACTCGGTGGAGACCTGCCCCAACTGCAACCGCATCATCTACTCGGCCGACGCGGTCAACCCGCCGGCCCCGCCGCCCCCCGCCGCGCCGTGAGCAAGTCCGTCCTCGCCGACCTGCTCCGCTTCATCGCCGCCAACGAGGAGCTGCCGCGCGCGCTGGCCCGCTACAAGGGCCACACCCGCGACACGCTCGGCAAGCTCCTCACCGCCGCCGCCGATCGCCTGGAGCAGGCCGACGAGGCCGCCGCGGCCGCCGCGCCCACCGGCACCCGCGGTATGAAGGTGCGCAAGGGGAGCGAGGTGGAGAAGGCCGCCGCCCGCGCCGCCGAGGAGCTCCAGGACTCGATGGAGCTCTCCAAGGCGGAGCGCGACCAGAAGCGGCGGGAGCGCAGCGCCGCCGCCGCCGAGGAGCGCCAGGCCGTCCAGGCCGAGGTGGTGGCCCGGCCCGTCCGCACCCGGCTCTTCACCGACGGGGCGGCGCGCGGCAACCCCGGCCCGGCCGGCGCCGGCGCCGTGATCATCAGCCCCGACGGCCACATCGTGGCCAAGGTCGGCAAGTTCCTCGGCGAGGAGACCAACAACGTCGCCGAGTACATGGGCCTGCTCATCGGGCTGAAGCGCGCCAAGGCCATGGGCATCAAGGAGCTGGACGTGCTGGCCGACTCCGAGCTGATGGTGAAGCAGCTCAACGGCGACTACGCCGTGAAGGCCGAGCACCTGAAGCCGCTCTTCGACGAGGCCAAGGCGCTGCTGAAGCACTTCGGCGACGTGGAGATCCGCCACATCCCCCGCGAGGAGAACGAGCAGGCGGATGCGATGAGCAACCGGGCCATCGACGAGCGGTTGTAGGCGGCGTCTCAACCCCACCTCCCTGGGCGATCACTCCCACTTCCCTGGGAAACCACTCCCTCTCCCCCGGAGGGGGAGAGGGCTGGGGTGAGGGGGCGGGGTCCAGGTCGCAGGTCCAGGTCGCCGTCGAGATCGAGATCGAGATCGGGGCTGGGATCGGGGTCGAGGTCGGGGTCGGGATCGAGGTCGGGGTCGGGGTCGAGGTCGCCGTCGCGGTCGCCGTCACTCCCTCGTTTCCTTCCGCCCACCCGCCTCCCCCGGCTATCCTCCCCGCCCATGGCGTTCGAGAAGCTGGCCGCGCGCCCCCGCCTGCTGGTGGCGCTCTGCGCCGTCCTCCCCTTCCTCGGCACCTTCGGCAACGAGCCGGTGCTCGACGACGGCTGGGCGGCCCTCGACAACCCGCTCATCTGGAAGCTCGGGAACGCCGGGCGCATCTTCCAGGAGCTCTACGGCTACGCCGGGGATCCCACCGTGCGCGGCCCCTACCGGCCGCTCACCACGCTCTCCTACGCCCTCAACTGGGCCGTCCACGGCCGCTGGACGCCCGGCTTCCACGTCGTCAACGTCGCGCTCCACGCCCTGGCCAGCCTGGCGGTCCTGGCGGTGGCGGGGCGCCTGTTCGTGGCGGCCGGCAAGGCCGCCCCGGGGATGGAGACGGCCGAGGCGGGGCTGGCGCAGCGCCAGGTGCGGCCGGCCCTCCTCGCCGCCGTCCTCTTCGCCCTCCACCCCTGCCACGTGGAGGCGGTGGCCACCATCTTCGGGCGCACGGAGCCGCTCTCGGCGCTCTTCGCCCTGGCCGCCCTCTGGCTGGCCCTCGGCTGGCGCGAGCGGCGCTGGCACCTGCCGGCGGCGGTGCTGGTCCTCTCGGCCGGCGTCCTCTCCAAGGAGATCGCCCTGGTCACCCCGGGGCTCTTCCTGCTCTGCGCGCTGGCGGTCCCGGCGGGCGCGGGCCTGGCGGAGCGCCCGGGCCTCCTCACCGCCGGCGGGCGCCGCGCCGCGCTCCAGGCGGCCGGCGTGGCCGCGGCCCTCTCCCTCTCCGTGATCCCCTACCTCCTCGGCAAGGGGACCAACCTGGCGGCGCTCCCCAACGCCCGCTGGTTCGGCGACGAGCCCGGCTCGGCGGTGGCCCTCACCATGAGCCGGGTGATGGGGGAGTACTGGCGCATCCTGGCCTTCCCGACCTTCCTGGGCGGCGACTTCGCCTACGCGGCCCGCCTCCCCACGCTCCACGCGCCGACGCCGGGCTTCTGGGTGGCCACGCTGGCCTGGCTGGCCATCCTGGCGCTCGGCGCCTGGCTGCTGCTGGCCCGCCGGGCCCCGCTGGCGGGGGCCGGGATCCTCTGGACCTTCGCCGGCCTGCTGCCGGTCATGCAGATCATCCCGGTGGGCGTGCTCCTCGCCGAGCGGCTCCTCTACCTCCCCTCGGTCGGCTTCTGCCTGGCGGCGGCGGCGCTCTTCGAGCGCTGGACCGCCGACCGTCCGCAGCCCGCGAAGGGGCGGAAGGCGCCGGCCCGCCCCTGGTGGCAGGCGCCGCCGCCGGTGGCCCACGCCGCGGTGGCGGTGGCGCTGGGGCTGCTGGCCGGGCGCACCTGGGCCCGCACCCTGGACTGGCGCACCGACGAGACGGTCTGGGCCTCGGAGCTCGAGAAGGCCCCGCGCGACGTGGTGGTGAACAACAACCTGGCGGTGGCCCTGACCCGCCGCGGCGAGTTCGCCAGGGCCCGCGAGCGGCTCCGGGTGGCCCTGGAGGTCTCGCCGGGCTACTGGCGCGCCTGGGTCAACCTGGGCATCGCGGAGCAGCGGATGGGCGACGCCGCCGCGGCGCGCCGGGCCTACCAGCGCGCCCGCCAGCTCGCCCCGGGCTTCCCCGACGCGCCCTACTGGCTGGGCAAGCTGGCCCGGGAGCAGGGCGATCTGGAGGCGGCGGCGGCGCGCTTCGCCGAGGCGGTGGCGGTCGCGCCGGAGCAGGCCTGGCTCTCCCACGCCCTCGGCGAGGCGCTGCTGGCGCTGGGACGGCGCGAGGAGGCCCGCGCGGCGCTGGAGCGGACCCTCCGCCTCGACCCGCGTGACGCCGAGGCGCGGCGGCTCCTCGAGGGGCTGGGCGCGCCCTGACCTACCGGCCCGCCGCCTCCAGCTCGTAGAACACCAGCCCGGCCCGGCGCGACGCCCAGAGGCCGGCCCCCACCTGCACGAAGTGGCGCCCGAGGCGCCGCCGGTACCAGGCGCCGCTGCGGCCGTGCACCGCCGTGTCGGTGGCACCGGGGTCGCAGCGCTCGGCGAGGTCCAGGGCGGTGATGGCCTCCAGGTAGAGCAGCCCCCGGCACATGGTCCCCAGGTTGTCGATGGCCTGCGCCGCCGCGGCGTCGTCGAGGTACTGCAGCACCCCCTGGCAGACCACCAGGTCGAAGCGCTCCCGGGCGCGCCAGCGCGAGATGTCGCGCCGCTCGTGGCCGTAGCGCTCGCAGGCGTAGGGGGAGACGTCGGTGGAGCGGTAGCGCACCGCCGGGCGGTGGCGGCGGAACCAGTCGCGCCAGAGGCCGGGGCCGGCCCCCACGTCGAGGACCGCCTCGAGCTCCAGGCCGAGCCAGTCGGCCATCCCGGTCACGCCCGAGGCGAGCCGCGCGATCTCGCGGGCCGAGTGGACCCGGTCGCGGCCGCGGTAGTGGCGGCGGTAGTAGGCGGCGTCGAAGCGGTCGGGGGTGCCCATGGCGGCGGACGAAAGCACGCCGCCGGCGGGTCCGTCCACGACTACCGGATGGCCGTGACCACCCCGGAGACCGCCGCGTAGTGGAGCACCGCCGCCACGATGACGAGGACGTGGAAGACCTCGTGGTAGCCGAAGACGCGCGGGTTGGGGTCGGGGAAGCGGGTGGCGTAGACCACGGCGCCGACGGTGTAGGCGAGACCGCCGGTCCCCAGCAGCACCAGCCCCCCGGCGCCGATGGCGCCGATCAGCGAGGGCAGGGTGGGCACGACGGCCCAGCCGAGGCCGACGCAGAGCGCCGCCATCAGCCACTTGGGCGCCATGGGCCAGGCCACCGAGAGGACCATGCCGCCCAGCGCGCCGATCCAGACCAAGGGCAGCAGCCAGCCGCGGGTCTCGGGGGGCAGGAGCAGCGTGACCGGCGTGTAGGTGCCGGCGATGAGCAGGAAGATGGCGGCGTGGTCGAGCCGCCGCATCACCAGCCGCGCCCGGGTCCCCCAGCGCGGCCGGTGGTAGAGGGCCGAGATGGAGAACTGGAAGAAGAGGGCCAGGCCGTAGACGGCGGCCGCCGCCGCGGCCCGCGGCCCGGGGGCGGCCTTCACCAGCACGATCCAGCCGGCCAGCGCGAAGGCGGCCGCGATCTCGTGGGAGACGCCGCGGAGGAGGGGCTTCGGACCCTGGGGATGGGCGGTGGCAGGCACGGCTTGATCCTGGGCGGTCCAGGTCACCGCTGCGTCATGGTTGGGACATGGTTTGTGCACGGGCGCGCGCGGGTGAGGCCTCTCTCGACCCCGACCCCGACCCCGACCTCGACCCCCCTGCACCTGCCCCCTCACCCCAGCCCTCTCCCCCTCCGGGGGAGAGGGACAGGGTGAGGGGCCGCGCGGGCCCGCGAGCGCCCCCTACCGCCTCGACGTCGCCAGCCTCAGCGCCAGCCCCGCGAACACCACCGCCGAGGCCCGGTTGAGCACCTGCTGCACCCGCGCGCTTCGCCGCAGCCGCTCGCCGAAGTACCCGGCGAACCACGCGATGGCCCCGAAGACCACCAGCGTCGCCACGATGAACAGGAGGCCGAACCAGGCCAGCTGCAGCACCACCGGCCCCGCCTCCGGCTGGACGAACTGGGGCAGGAAGGCGAGGAAGAAGAGGACCACCTTGGGGTTGGTGAGGTTCATCACCACGCCGCGCAGGTAGAGCCGCCCGGCCGGCTCGGCGGCGCGGGCCTCGGCGGCGGCCGCTCCGGCCGGGGCGCGCCAGGCGCCCCAGGCCAGCCAGGCCAGGTAGGCCGCGCCGGCGAACTTGAGGACGGTGAAGGCGGCCGCCGAGGCGGCGAAGAGGGCGGCCAGGCCGAGGGCCACCGCCAGCGTGTGGCCCACCAGCCCGGTGCAGAGCCCCAGCACCACCAGCAGCCCGGCGCGCCGGCCGTTGGAGGCCGACTCCATCAGGACGAAGAGGTTGTCGGGGCCCGGCGTGAGGGCCAACAGGGCGGCGGCGCCGAGGAAGACCAGGCTGGTGTCGAGGGTGGGCACGGGCCCACCCTACCACCACCTACAGCGCCGACTCGTGGCGCTTGGCGTTCTTGACCGCCTCGGCCTTCTCCGCCGCCTGCTCCGCCTTGAGCCGCTTCATCCGCTTGCGGATCAGCTCGCGCTTCAGCGAGGAGAGGTGATCGACGAAGAGCGTGCCCTCGAGGTGGTCGTACTCGTGCTGCACGGCGATGGCCAGCAGCCCCTCGCACGCCAGCTCGAAGGGCTTGCCGTCGCGGCCGAGCGCGCGGACCCAGACCTTGGCGAAGCGCTCCACGTCCTCGGCCTCGCCGGGGATGGAGAGGCAGCCCTCGGTGTAGGTGGTCTCCCCCTCGGCCTTCACGATCTCGGGGTTGACCAGGTGGATGAGCTTCTGCCCCTCCTGGCGGGGGGAGGTGTCGATGACGATGACGCGCTTCAGGACGGCGATCTGCGGCGCGGCCAGGCCGACGCCGTCGGCGGCGTACATGGTCTCGGCCATGTCGTCGAGGAGCTTGCGGATCCCGTCGTCCACCTTCTCGACGGGCTTGGCGACCTCCTTGAGGACGGGATCGGGCCAGATGACGATTTCGCGAACCATGCGGAGTTCCTGTGTAGGCGGTCCCGGGGAGACGGTTCTAACGCGGAAGGGGCCCGCGCGCACAGGGGGACGCCTGCCCCGTTCCGGGGAGGGGCCCGGGCTACTCCCCCAGGCTCCGCACGTACTCGGCCCGCAGGGCCTCGTCGCAGAGGACGTCGCGGGCGTCGGCCACCACCTGCCGGATCTCGGCCAGGCGGGCCGGCAGCCCCTCCTCGCGCACCGCCGCGAGCCGGCCCGGGTCGAACTCGGCGAGGAGCCGCTCGGCCGCCTCCCGGACCTCGTGCGGCGTGCAGACCCGGCCCAGGCCGAGGATGGTGAAGTAGTCGGACCGGCGCACCTGCTCCAGCTTCTCCTTCACGCGGGCGAGGTCGATGGCCGCCGAGACCTGCGCCGCCGGCCGCCCGGCCTGCACCACCCGGACGGAGAGGGCGCCGGTGAGCACCGCCGCCGCCAGGAGCTGGCGGGTGGAGAGGGCGTCGAGGGGGCTCTCGGCCAGCACCTCGTCGAGGGTGCGCAGGCCGTCGGCCAGGGCCAGGGCGCGCCGCTCCTCGGCGGAGAGCCCCAGCTCGGCGGCGGACGGGGCGCCGGCCAGCGGCGTGAGCAGGGCGGCCGGGCCGCCCAGCACCGCCTCGGCGCGGGGGGCCAGCCAGCGGCGGCGCACGCCCTCCACCGCCAGGGCCAGCGGCGGCCGGTCGGGCGTGGTGCGCTCCTCCGCCGGGACGCGCTCCGGCGCCCAGGTGTAGCGGGCGCCGCTCTCCGCGAAGGCGCCGAAGACCACCTCGTCGGTGCGGCGGCGCACCAGCGAGGTCAGCTCGGCCGGCTTCACGTAGCCGCGATCCACCAGCAGCAGCGCGGCGCGCCGGGCCGAGAGGGGCGCGGCCGGGCCGGCCACCTGGCGGTGCTGCTCGCGGGTGAGCAGGCCGAGGCGCAGCGCCACCTCCTCGACCCGCTCGCCGCTGGCGCTGGAGGCGGCGCCCACCACGCGCCCCTCCTCGAGCCAGAGGGAGCGCTCCACGTCGCCGAAGACGTCGAAGCGGCCGGTCACCCTGGCCCGGGCCGCCAGGGTCAGCAGGCGCGGCAGCGGCAGCTCCTCCAGGCTCCCGGCGCGCAGCTCGGCGGGGGGCGTGGGCGGCGGCGGCTCGGGGGGCGCGGGCGGCTCGGGGGCCGCGAGCTCGGGCGCCGGTTCGGGCTCCGGCTCGCGCCGGGCCCGCAGCGAGAGGGCGCGCCGGCGGGCCGCCTCCTGCGCCTCGTCGGGCGGCGGCACGTCGGCCAGCCGCGCAGGGGGCGGCGGCGGCGCGGCGGCCTGCTTCGCCAGGGCGTCGCGCTCGGCGGCCAGGCGGGCCGTCTCCTCCACCAGCTTCTCCAGCGTGGCCTCCACCTCGGCCCGCTTGGCGGCCTCCGCCTCGGCGCGGCGGCGGGCCGCCTCGGCCTCGGCGGCGGCGCGGGCCTCGGCCTCGCGGGCGGCGGCCAGCGCCTGCGCCCGGGCCGTCTCGGCGGCGCGCTCGGCCTGGGCGGCGAGGGCGCTCACGGCGGCCTCGCGCTCCTGCTCCGCCCGGGCGGCCTCGGCGGCCCGCTCGGCGGCGGTGCGCTCGGCGGCCGACCGGAGCTCGGTCTCGTGCGATCGCCGGTCCACCTCCAGCTGCCGGCGCAGCCGCTCCAGCTCCACCTCCAGCAGCCGGCGCGCCTCGCCCTCGTCGCGGGCGGCCTGCTCGGCGTCGCGGGCCCGGGCGGCGGCGTCGGCGGCCTGGCGCGCCGCCTCGGCGCGGGCGGCGGCCTCGCCGCGGGCCCGCTCCTCGGCCGCCTGGGCCCGGTCGGCCTCCTCGGCGGCCCGGCGGGCGGCCTCGATGCGGGCGCCGGTCTCCTCGCGCGCCAGGGCCTCGGCCTGGCGGGCCCGCTCGGCGGCCTCCTCGGCGCGGCGGGCGGCCTCGGCGCGGAGCGCGGCCTCGGCGGCGGCCCGCTCCTCGGCCTCCTCCACCAGGCTGCGCCCGCGGCCGGGGGGTGGCGGCGGGGGCCAGGCCGGGTCCGGTTCGGGCTCCGGCAGCGGCTCGGGGGCCGGCAGGGTGGCCTCGGCGCCGGAGGGGGGAGGGGGGACGGGCAGCTCCTCCAGGTCGACCGTGTGCTCGGGGGGATCCGGCGGGAGGTCGAAGGGGGTCTCGGCGATGGGGGCGCCGTCTTCGGACTGGAAGAAGGAGGCGTCGAAGGGGCGGGGGGCGTCGGGGAAGGCGATGGGGGGGGCGGGCTCGGGCTGGGGCTCGGGCGCGGGCTCGGGCCGGGCCGGGCCGGGCGCGATGGGGTTCGGGCATCACCTGCGTCAGGGCCGCGAGGCCCGGGCGGCGCCGGAGCCGCCTCCGCAGCGACGCCGCGCGGGCCGGGGGCGACCCGGCGCGCCTGTTCGACCTGG
>WBZM01000964.1_pt1 | contig 32715 bp, 24 predicted proteins | sample 5204271 | NCBI WGS metagenome assembly WBZM01 (sample SAMN12344346, study PRJNA552823) | activated sludge metagenome | biome: Activated sludge suspended growth; feature: Nitrification reactor; material: Wastewater; isolation source: activated sludge from nitrification reactor of wastewater... | reverse complement strand
GTCGAAATCGGCGAACACCATGCCGGTACCCGCGCCGAAATACTCGTCGCCGATATTGCGCCCGCCGACCACGGCGACCTGGTTGTCCACCGTGAACGACTTGTTGTGCATGCGCCGGTTCACGCGTGAAAAATCGGTCAGGTAGCTGGCCGCGCGAACGCTGCGATGGGCCAAGGGGTTGTAGAGCCGGACCTCGATGTTGGGGTGCGCGTCCAGCGCGGCGAGGGTCGGATCGAGGCCGCCCGTGTTGTGGTCGTCCAGCAGCAGGCGCACCCGCACGCCGCGCTCGGCCGCATCCCACAGTGCCTCGAACAGCAGGATGCCGACCTCGTCGCCGCGCCAGATGTAGTACTGGACGTCGATGGATCGCTCGGCCATTGCGGCGAGCACCGCACGGGCAACAAACGCATCGCGCGGATCCCCGAGCGCATGCACGCCGCTCAGGTCCGCATGCTCGGCCACCCGCGGCGCCACCGCCTGGCCCAGACGGGTTTGCGCGGTGTCGGTGAATGCGGTCGATGTCGGGCGGCCCTCATTGGACGGCAGGCTCGAACACGCGCCAAGCCCCAACACCAGCGCAGCGAACCAGACCAGCCGGCAAAGACGCGTCATGGAGCCCTCACCGCGGCCGGGGCGCCCTGCGCCTGGCCTGCATCTCGGCACCGATGCGCGCCAGCCCGGTCTCGTCGAACGTGGCGTGGGCGGCGGGGTAAACCAGGCTTTCTTCGAGCGCAATGTGCGCGTCGTAGACGTCGCCGAAGGCCTTCAGCGTTGCGCGGACGGCTTCATCCGGCGCCGGGGGCTGCGGCTGATCGCGCCAGGCCAGCAACACAAGCCGCGCGCGGGCCCAGCGCTCGGCCATGCGCCGATGGTCGTCGCGCAGCGTGGCGATCGCCTGCCTGACTCCGGCATCGGGGCTGGCGGCCAGCGCCGGAAACACATGCAGCTCTTCGTCTTCGTGGTGCAGCGGCGCGGCCAGGTCGAAATAACGCAGCACGTCGGCCGCGGCCGAGCGACTCGCGGCGTCGTGTCCGTGAGCGTCGATGTGGGCCGTCAGGCGCCGCAGCAGGTCGAGCGAGCGCTGCACCCGCTCGTGGCAGGCCTGCAGCATCTCGAACGGCTGCTCGAACCCCACGGCGGGGGACTGAAAGCCGGGCAGGCTGGCTGGTTTTCCCAATTGGATGACTCCCCAAACTCCGGCATTGTGCGCCGCCTGTTAAATTGCCGGGTTTGCGACCGTCAGACCAACATGGACATCACCTCTTTTGACGACCTTCTCGCCGCCGCGCGCCAACAGGCCGACCCGCCGCGCCTGCTGTTCACGTTCGCGGTGGCCGAGCTGCCGCCCGGGGCCGACGCCGCGCAACGGTCCGCCTTCGCGCGCGGTGAAGGCGGCACGCTGGCACCGGTGGCCTGCGTCGACAAGACACTGGACGAACTGTGCACCTTCACCGCCTTCGCCGAAGAGGCCGACCGCTTTGCACCGGGCTGGGTCATCGTGTTCGCGGCGAGTCTGGCCGGGCGAGCTGGCCAGCCCCCGGGTGCCGCCGAAGCAGACGCGCCGCTCGAGCGCATGGTGGCGATGGTCAAGGCCGGCGACATCGGCTCGCTGCTGCCCCTGAACCGCCAGGGCGTGGCGGTGCGCCTGGGCTGAACGCACCGCCCCGGCCTGCCCGATGAACACTGGCCGCGGCGTGTTGCGAACCTGGTGGCTGGCCGTCGCGCTGCTGCTGGTGGGAGTCGGCCTGATACTGCCGGCCCAGGCCCAGGAAAAGGCGCCTGCGGTGCAGCAAACCGGGGAGCCGACGCAGCCGCAGGCGGCGCCGCAAGACCCAGACCCGGCCCGGGCGGCCCGCCGGGCCCAGCGGCGGGCGCAGCGCCAGGCCCAGGCCGAGGCCGGGCAAGCCGCTTTCGAGATCGACGTGCGCGCGCCGGCCGATGTGCGCGACGTGATCGCGCGGCGGCTCGAACTGCGGCGTTTTGCCGAACTGACAGATCTGGACGACGGCGAGCTCCAGCGCCTGCTGCCAACGGCCCGTACCAATGCCGAAGAAATCCTGGCCACGCTGGGCTTTTTTTCGCCCACGGTGCGGGTCGAGGCCGTTGCCGCGACCGACTCGTCGCCCCGGCGCATCGTGATCGACGCCGATCCTGGCGAGCCGACGCTGGTGACGGAGGTGAACATCGCATTCACCGGCCCGATCGCCACCGACGAGACCGCGCGGGGGCAGCGGGTGCGCATCGAGGCGCTCTGGCCGCTGCGCACCGGCATGCAGTTCACCCAGGCGGGCTGGGACGCCGCGAAGCTGGTGGCCCTTCGAGAGCTCACCACGGTGCACCATCCGAACGGTCGCATCGCCGATTCCCGCGCCGACATCGACCCCGAAACGCGCAGCGCACGTCTGCAGATCACACTGGACTCCGGCCCGGTGTTCAAGTTCGGAAAGCTGGTCATCACCGGGCTGGACCGTCATTCGGAAGAGCTGGTCGTGCGGTTGGCGCAACTGCCCAGCGGTGAACGGTACGAGCAGAGCCTCATGCTCGAAGTGCAGCAGCGCCTGACCGAGAGCCAGTTTTTCGACGCGGTATTCATCAGCCTGGACACCTCCGGCGATCCCGAAGCCGCGGCGGTGAAGGTTCAGGTGCGTGAGGCCAAGCTGCAGAAGCTGATCCTGGGCGTGGGCATCAACACCGACACCGGCTTGCGCCTGTCGGCCGAGCACACCGTGCACCGCCTGCCGCTCATCGGCTGGCGCGCCGTGACCAAGCTGCTGTACGAACAACCCAAGAAATCGTTCGGCACCGAATGGACCGCGCCACCCGACGGACGCCTGTGGCGTTGGCGCACCTCGGCCCAGGTCGCGCGCGAGGAATCGGGCAGCTTCGAGGTCGACAGCCTGATGCTGCGCGCCGGCCGCACCCGCAGCACCGAAACCGTCGATCGCTCGTGGTTCCTGCAATACGAAAAGGCGCGCAACACGGGCTTCAACCCGCCGCCGGACGCCAACGCGTTGAGCGCCAACTACGTCTGGACCCACCGCGACTTCGACAGCCGCCTGTTTCCCACCGCGGGGCAGGCGCTGTCGTTCGACGTGGGCGGCGGCGTGACGGTGGGCGACACCCGTTACCCCTTCGGGCGTTTTGTCGGGCGCTGGCTGCACTATTGGCCGATCGGCTGGGGCGCCAGCTCGGCCGAGCGGCTCGGCGTCGTGCGCCGCACCCGCATCGCGACACGAGCGGAGTTCGGCGCCGTGGTGGCCAACGCCAACGCCGACCTGCCCACGACGCAGCTGTTCCTGACCGGCGGCGACAACAGCGTACGCGGCTACGCCTACCGCAGCATCGGCGTCACCTTGCCCGACGGGCAGACCGCAGCCGGCCGCTACCTGGCCGTGGGCAGCGTGGAGCTGCAGCGCCCCATCGCCATGGACGGCGTGGTCACAGCCTGGGACTTCATTGCCTTCATCGACGCCGGCGACGTGGCCAACCAGCCGCAAGCCTTGCGAGCACAGGTCGGCTACGGCGCTGGCGCGCAATGGAACAGCCCGCTCGGGCCGCTGCAGGTCAGCCTGGCCTGGGGCGTGGCCACGCGGCAGTTGCGTCTCAACCTGAGCATGGGGGTGCAGTTCTGATGCGTCTGGCTGGTGTCCTGCTGCGACGCACGCTGCTGGCCCTGATGGTGGCCGCGGCGGGCCTGGGTGCCTACCTCTGGACCGGCTCCGACCGGTCGCTGGGCGCCGCCCTGGATCTGGCGGCCCGATTCCTGCCCGAAGGACAGTCGCTCGAAACCCGCGAGGTCACCGGCAGCCTGCGCGCCGGCGGCCACATCGGCTGGCTGCGCTGGCGCCAGGGCGAACTCAGCGTCGAAGCCCACGATGCCGAACTGGCCTGGAGCCTGCGCAGCCTGCTCGACGGCGAACTGCGGCTGCAGCGCCTGGGTGCGCGCCAGCTGCGCATCGACGACAAGCGCCCTCCCACGCCGCCGGCACCCCCGAAAAGCCTCGCGCTGCCGATGAAGGTGTCCACCCCGTTCGAGGTCGGCACGCTGGAGTGGGCCGGCACACCGCCGCTGAGCGTGACCGGGTTGTCCGGAAACTACGTTTTTGATAGCACGCACCACCGCATCGACGCTGGGAAAGCGACGATTTCAGCCGGAAGCTACGGTTTTTCGGGCCAGGTGCAGGCCACCGACGCGATGGCTCTGGCCTTGCGTCTGAACGGCGAACTGACCACCACCCCGCCGGGCAGCCCCCACACCGTCACCCTCACGGCCACGGCCGAGGTGCAGGGCACCCTGGGCGGCCAGGATGCCGCGCTCGACGTGGCCGCCCGGATCGCGCCCAGCATCGCCGCCGCGCGCCAACAGGCCATGCAGGCCACGGTCACCGCCACGGTGAACCCGTGGCAACCGCAACCCCTGGCCGCCGCCCAGGCGCACTGGCAAGGCCTGGACCTGGCCGCGCTGTGGCCCCAGGCACCACGCACGGGGCTGACTGGCCAGGCCACGGTGGGTGCCGAAGGCGCCGGCTGGCACGCGCGGGTCGAACTGGCCAACGCCCTGCCCGGCCCGTGGGACCGCAACCAGTTGCCGGTGTCGCGCCTGAACGTCCGCGCGCGCAACGCCGGCGCGCAATGGACCATCGAGTCGCTCGACGCGGCGGCCGCGGGCGGGCAGATCCAGGCGCAGGGCCAGTTGACCACCGCGCCGCCGGGCGCCAGCACGCCGCTCGCCGGTTGGAACGGTCGCGCCACGCTGCGCGCCATCAACCCGGCCGCGGCCGATTCGCGCCTGGCCGCGGTCACGCTGAACGGCACCTTGTCGGCCCGCCTGGAAGGGCAGGCCTGGGTGTTCGAGACCGAGCTCGCCGGCATGCAGGCGCAAGGCGGCCCCACGGCGGCGCGCGGCCTGCGCCTGAACCAGCTTCGCGCCCAGGGCCGCTGGGACGGCCGCACCCTGGCGCTGCCCAGCCTGCTCGCGCAGACCGACGACGCCCAGATCCAGGGCAGCCTGGGCTTCGACACCACGCGCCGCGCGGGCGAGGCGCAACTGAGCCTGAACCTGCCCGGCGCCACCGCCACACTGGCCGGCAGCTTCGGCGAAACGCGGGGCGAAGGCGCGCTGGCGCTGGCGCTGGCCGATGCCGCCAAGGCCAAAGGCTGGGTCGCGCGCTGGCCGGGCATGCCCGCCGATCTGGCGCAGAGCACGGTGCGCGGCTCGGCCACGCTGGCGGCCAGCTGGCACGGCGGCTGGCAGGATCAGGGGCGGCAGCTCCAGGTGCAGGCCGACCTGGCGCTGCCGCGCCTGGAACTGGGCGCGCCCGGCGCCCCACCCGCCGAGATCTGGACCCTGTCCGACGGCCGCGTCAAGCTGACCGGCTCGCTGCCGGCGCTGCAACTGAGCACCCAGGCCAGGCTGGGCCAGGGCGCGCGCGTGTTCGACATCCGGACCGCGGTCCAGGGCGGGCGCGCCGCCGAGGACGCCTGGAAGGCACGGATCGAGACCGTGCAGGTGCGCTCCGTATCGACGCACCAGAGTGGCACCTGGACGGTGCAGCTCGCGCAGCCCCTCGCCGTGGACTGGGCCGGTGCGCCCCCCACCCGAAAGCTCCAGGTATCACCCGGTGCGCTGCGCCTGACCGGGCCGATGCCCGGCGAGGCCCGCATCGAATGGCAAGCCGCAAGCTGGAGCCGCCGCGACGGCACGCCCGCCCGTTGGAACACCCAGGGGCGGCTGGTCGGCCTGCCGCTGGCCTGGGCCGACCGCCTGGCCGGCGTGGGCCTGGCCGGCGTTGAGGTCACCGAGGACGTGATGCTCGGCGGCCAATGGGACGTGAGCGCGGGCGACACCTTGCGCGCACGGGCTTTCGTCGAACGCACCCAGGGTGACTTCCAGATCACACTGGACGACGCCAGCGCCTCCACCGTCGCCGCCGGCGTGCGCGCCGCGCGCATCGACATCAGCGCCGACAACGGCGACGTCGACCTGCGCGCCGTGTGGGACAGCGAGCGCGCGGGCCGTGCCCAGGCCAGCCTGCGCAGCCGCATCCAGCGTGGTGCCGACGGGTGGAGCTGGCCGGTGGACACGCCCATCGACGGCAGGTTGCAGGTGAACCTGCCCCGCCTGCGCACCCTGTCGGCGCTGGCACCACCGGGCTGGCGCGTGCGCGGCACGCTGCAGGCTGACGCCTCGATCTCCGGCACGCGGGGCGAACCGAACTGGAACGGAACGATCGCCGCCGACAACCTGGCGCTGCGTTCGGTTGTGGACGGCCTGGAATTCCGCGACGGCAAGCTGCGCGCGCGCGTGCAGGCGCAGCGCCTGGACCTGACCGAGTTCAGCCTGCTCGGCGCCAGCGGCGCCGCGGGGCCGGGCGGGCGGGTCAACGTCACCGGTCATGCGATCTGGCCACCGGTCAAGGGCGGCGCCTCAACCGGCCTGAAAGGCGTGCAGATGGAGCTGGTAGCCAAGGCCGATGCCCTGCGCGTGAGCACCCGCGCCGACCGCCGCATGGTGGTGTCCGGCACGGTGAACGCCAAACTGGCCGACGCGCGGCTGCAGGTGCGTGGCGGGATCAAGGTCGACCAGGCACTGATCATCCTGCCCGACGAGATCGCCTCGGGCTTGGGCGCGGACGTGGTGGTGGCCACCCGCGGCACCCCGACCACGGCCACCGGCACGACGACGGCAGCGCCCGCGGCTGCCGCGGAGCCAGCCGCTCAGCGCGCGCAGGTGGAACAGAACGTGTCGGTGACGCTGGACTTCGGCCCCGACTTCCAGTTGCGCGGCCAGGGCATCGACACCCGTCTGGCCGGCATGCTGACCATCACCAGCCGTGGCACCGGCGCGCCGCAGCCCAGACTGGTCGGCGAGATCCGCACCGTGGACGGCACTTACCGCGCCTACGGCCAGCGCCTCGACATCGAAGAAGGCGTGCTGCGCTTCAACGGCCCCTTCGACAACCCCGCGCTGGACATCCTGGCGATCCGGCCCAACCTGACCCAGCGGGTCGGCGTGCAGATCACCGGCAGCGCCCGCTCGCCGCGGGTGCGCCTGTTCTCCGATCCGGCGCTGCCCGAATCCGAGACCCTGGCGTGGTTGCTGCTGGGTCGCAGTGGCGCCAACGGCGGGGCCGAGGCGGCGCTGCTGCAGCAGGCCGCGTTCTCGCTGCTGGGCGGCAGCCCCAACGGCATCTCGGGTCAGCTCACGCAGGCGCTGGGCCTGGACGAGCTGTCGTTGCGTTCGAACGCCGACAGTGCCGATGGCAACGCCACCGGCGCCACCATCATGGTGGGCAAGCGGCTGGCGCGCAATTTTTACGTGGCCTACGAGCAGGCGCTCAGCGGCGCCATGGGCAGCTTCCAGATCTTCTACGACCTGACCAGCCGCCTGACCCTGCGCGCCCAGATCGGTCAACAAAGCGTGATCGACCTGATCTACACCGTGCGCTTCGACCATCCGGCCGAAGTCTTCCAGCGCCCGCCCGACGCCAAATCCCGCTAGACACAGCGGCGGGCGCAGCCGCATCGCCGCGCAATAATGCCCCCCGCAGCCGACGGCGCGCGGCGATCAGGGGCCACCATGGCGGACGAACCGGAAACCTATTACGAAATGCTGTGGGACTGCACCCAGTGCGGCACCGCCGGACTGCTGGGCACGACCCACCGCCACTGCCCCGCCTGCGGCGCGGCGCAGGACCCCGCCAAACGCTACTTTCCCGAGCCCGGCCAGGAGGTGGAGGCGCGCAACCACCGCTACGTGGGCGTGGACTGGGCCTGCCTGTACTGCGCCACGCCCAACTCCAATGCGGCGGCCTTCTGCGTGAACTGCGGCGCGGGCAAGGACGGCACCAAACCCGTGGCCCTGAAGACCGACGGCGTGCCGCTCGCGCCGACACCCACGCCGACACCCACGCCGCCCCCCGCGCCCGCGCCCCGGGCCAGCCGGCGCCTGCTGTGGGTGGTGGGTGCGGTGTTGCTGGCGCTGGTGATGGGCGCGCTCTACCTGTTCACCGCCACGCGCGACGCCACCGCCACCGTCGCGGCGCGCGACTGGTCGCGTGAAATACAGGTCGAACGCCTGGTACGGGTGCCCGAATCCGGCTGGCGCGAGGCCGTTCCGCCCGACGCCTACCGCGTCATGTGCCAGCGCGAGCAGCGCTCCACCCGCCAGGTGCCCGACGGCCAGGTGTGCCAGGACGTGCGCCTGGACAAGGGTGACGGCAGCTTCGTCAAGCACCGGGAGTGCAGCCCCCGCTACCGCAGCGAGCCGGTGTACGGCGAACGCTGCAGCTACCAGGTCAACCGCTGGCGCAGCACGCGCGCGGTCCAGGCCGGCTCGGCGCAGGCCGCGCTGCCGTTCTGGCCCGGCGTGGGCGCGCTGGCGACGCCCCCCGTGGGAAGCAACCTGGCGTCGGGCGTTGGCGCCGGTGGCGCCACCGGGCTCGGCGCCGAACGCCTGGGCCCGCGCAGCGAGCGCTACGTGCTGCACCTGAACGTCGGCGGCAAGATCCAGGCGTGTGACGTGCCCGAGGCCGTCTGGGCCAAGTACCAGCAAGGGGCCACCGTGCCGCTGAAAACCCGCCTTGCGGGCGGCGTGGACTGCGCGGCGATCCAGTGATCCGGCCCCCGGCCCTTACAATCCGGGGCCCAAGCCGCCGTAGTTCAATGGATAGAACGAGCGCCTCCTAAGCGCTAGATATGGGTTCGATTCCCGTCGGTGGTGCCAGCACCGGCCGCCGAGCCGTTTCACACCGCCCCACCCGGGCCCAATGCGTCACACCCCCACCCCGAACGGCCCGTCAGGCGCTATGCAAACCATAGCTGCCCGTGGCCATCCGGCGCTGGAAAGGTGCCAAAACCATGCTCAAAACAACCCGTTCCTGGCCCCGCCGGTGCGTCGGGTCGGGTCAGACGAGGCCTTGTGGTTGCCCACAGCCGGCATTTTGAGCACCAGATTGCGCCATTCCCAGCGCCAGGTAGCCACGGGCAGCTATCAAAATCATACCGTCTGCTACCCCCGCCCGGCCTCCAGCGCGTCGTGCAGATCCACCAGCGCCTGCGTCAGCTTGTGGTTCGGGTCGAGCCAGATCATGGGCAGCGCGAGTTCGTGCGATTCACGGATGCGCACCGACGAGGGCAGGTAGGGCTCCAGCACCGGCAGGCCGTCGTCGACGAGTTCCTGCACCAGGCGCCGAGGCAGGTTGGCGCGGGGCTGGAACTGGTTGACCACGATGCCTTCGACGACGAGGTCGGGGTTGTGGTCGGCGCGGATTTCCTCGACGTTCTGCAGCAGCGTGTACAGCGCCTGGCGCGAGAACTCGTCGCAGTCGAACGGGATCAGGCAGCCGCTGGCGCCCATCAGCGCCGAGCGGGTGTAGAAGTTCAGCGCCGGCGGGGTGTCGATGTAGATGCGGTCGTAGGTGTCGGCCAGTTTCTGCAGCGCCTCGCGCAGCTTGTAGAGCTTGTGGCGCGATTCGAGCTTGACCTGCAGTTCGTCCAGCGCCGGGCTGGCACGCATGAGGTCGAGGTTTTCGTGCGGCGTGCCGGTGACGAATTCGGTGGGCGCCACGTTGCGCAGGCTGAAGCTCAGGGTGTTCTCGAAGAAGCCGGCCACCGTGGGCTGTTCGTCGGACGCGCTGTCGCCCAGCAGGTAGGCACTGGAGTTGCCCTGCTGGTCCAGGTCGATCACGAGGGTGCGCAAGCCCTGGCTGGCGCTGATGGCGGCGAGGTTGCAGGCAATGGTGGACTTGCCCACCCCACCTTTCTGGTTGAAGACGACGAGCGGCATGGCGCGATTCCTTCCTGGGTGCTTGGTATGTGTGAATGGGGGCGATGCACGGATTGTGCCCACGCCCCAAGGCGGCCTGCGGGCGCAGGGCTGTCGGGCGATGGACTACAGGCTTTCGAGCAGGGGCAGATTGGCGATGCGGTAGCACCGGCCTTGTTTGTCCAGCGGTTCGATCACCCCCTCGCGCGTGAACGTGGCCACCTCGCGGCTCACGGTTTCGAGCTTGAGATCGAGCATGGCGCCCATGTCCTCGCGCGAGAACAGCGTGCACAGCGCCGCGTCGTCCGGATCGCGCATCTTCAGGATGAAATGCGCCACGCGCTGGCGCGCGCTGCCGAAGTTCAGGTCGGCCAGCCAGTCGTTGGCCTGCTTCAATGCGTCGTGCCATTTGTCGGTCAGGCGCTGGTGCAGGTGCGGCGAATGCACGCCCAGGTGGTGGATCACCGACAGCGGCAGCCGGCACAGGGCGATGTCGGTCAGCGCCACGGCGGTGCTGTCGTAGCGCCCCGTCGAGAGCGCCTCCAGCCCGACCACGTCGAAAGGCCGCGGCACGCGCACGATGCGCTGGCGGCCGTCGTGCGTCACCCGCACCAGCTTGATCAGGCCCTCGCGCAGCGTGAACACGCCCAGCGCGTTGGCGCCTTCGGCGTACAGCACCTCGCCGGCTTTCAGCGTGACCGCGTCGATCGGCGCGCGGATGAGGGCGAAATCCTGGTCGTCCAGATCGGCGAACAGGCTCTGGTCCCGCATGCCGCAGCTGCAGCAGCTGGCCGGGCCTTTCCAGGTGGGGTCGGGCTTGACGGGGATCATGGGCCTGTAGGGGTTAGCGGATCGGTGGCCGGGCCAGAGCCGGGCTGGTGGGCCGCGGCGCCACCTTCGATGGCGATCTGGGTGCAGACTGCACGGCACAGGCTCACGACCCGGTTGTTCACGATGCGGTAGTAGATCTGCACGCCATCGCGACGCCGGTCCAGCACGCCCGCGCGGTACAGCGTGTGCAGGTGCTGCGACATGTTGGGCTGGGTGGTGTGGATGTCGCGCAGCAGCTCGCCCACGTTTTTTTCCCCGTTGCACAGGCTGCTGATGATCCGAAGCCGCATCGGCGCCGACATGACCCGGAACAGCTCGGACGCCCGCTGGAACACTTCGTCGGATTCGGCAATCGGGGTCGTGTCGGCGACGGTCGGGCTCGTGGTCATGGCGGCGGGAATCCGGATCGGACTGGTTTGGCTATTGCGAATATAAGCGGAACCCGACCCCGAGCGCTCGAAGCATCCGCGATTCACCGACGCTCGGACGGGCGCAGGGTGCGGCTGAGCAGCATCACCGGAATCAGACCCACCAGCACCAGCGCCAGCGAGGGCAGCGCGGCTTCGCCCAGGCGCTCGTCGCGCGCCAGCTGGTAGGCCACCACGGCCAGGGTGTCGCTGTTGAAGGGCCGCAGCACCAGCGTGGCGGGCAGCTCCTTCATCACGTCGACAAACACCAGCAGCGCCGCCGCCGCGGTTGAGCGGCGCAGCAGCGGCCAGTGCACCCGGCGCATCAGGCCGAAGCCGTCGGCCCCCAGCATGCGCGCCGAGTCGTCGAAACTGGCCGGAATGCGCGCGTAACCGCTTTGCACCGACTGCAAGGCCACCGCGCAGAAACGCACCAGGTAGGCCCAGACCAGGCCGAGCGAGGTGGCGGTCATCAGGTAGCCCACACCCGATTGCGGGGCGACCGCCTGCACCCAGCCCACCGGCAGCAGCAGGCCCACCACGATCACCGCGCCCGGGATGGCGTAGCCCAGCCCCGCCAGCTGCACCACCGCGCGGGTGAAGCGTCCGGCCTCGCGGCGCACGCTGAACGCCAGCAGCATCGCCATGGCCACCGCGAGCGCGGCGGTCAGCAGCCCCAGGCGCACGCTGTTGAGCGACCAGGCCACAAAGCTGCTCCACGACAGCACCGACCAGTCGGCCGCGAGCGGACGCAGCATGAACAGCACCGGCAGCACAAAGCCCATCAGCACCGGCAGCGCACAGACTGCCCAGGCCAACGCAAGTCGCGCGCCCGTCAGGGGCGCCGGTTGTGCCTCGGCCGCGCCGGCACGCCCGCCGCGCGCGCTGGCAAAGCGCAGGCGCGCCTGCGCGCGCTGCTCCAGATACAGCAGCAGCAGCACCACGCCCAGCAGCACCGTGGCCAGTTGCGCGGCAGCGATGCGGTTGTCCATGGCCAGCCAGGCCTTGTAAATGCCGGCCGAAAAGGTCTGGATGCCGAAGTAGCTCGACACGCCGAAATCCGCCAGCGTCTCCATCAGCGCCAGCGCCACGCCGGCGGCCACCGCCGGTCGTGCCAGCGGCAGCGCCACCTCGCGGATGCGGCGCGACAGCGGCGCGCCCAGCAACCGGGCCGCCTCCATCAGGTGCGCGGCGCGTTCGCTCAGCGCGGTGCGCGCCAGCAGGTAGACGTAGGGGTACAGCGTGAAGATGAACACCCAGGCCGCGCCGCCGACGCTGCGCACCTCGGGAAACACCCGGCCCTGCAGCCCGAACACGGACCGCAGCGTGGTCTGTAAGGGCCCGCTGTACTGCAGGAAATCGGTGTAGGCGTAGGCCACCACGTAGGCCGGCATGGCCAGCGGCAGCAGCAAGGCCCATTCGGCCACGCGCCGGCCCGGAAACTCGAACAGCGTGACCGCCGCCGCGCTGCCCGCCCCCACCAGCACCGTGCCCGCCGCGACCATCAGGCACAGCCGCAACGAGGTCCAGACGTAGTCGGGCAGCACGGTGGCGGCCATCTCGCGCAGGATGTCGGCGCCGGCCGCGTCCCACTGCAGCCACGACCCGATCACGGCCAGCACCGGCACGCACAGCATCAGCAGGATCAGCAACAGCAGGAAACGTTGGAGCCAGCGCAGCGGCATGAAAAGGCGGTGGGTCGAAGTAAATGAGAATTGTAATCATCTACAATGTTTCGCATGTTCCTGGAGGTGCGCCAGCTCGACGTTCACTACCGCGGCCGTCCGCAACCGGCGGTGCGGGGTGCTTCGTTCGGCCTGCGCGCGGGTGAGATCGGCGTGCTGATCGGCCCCTCGGGTTGCGGCAAGACCACGCTGTTGCGCGCGGTCGCTGGCCTGGAGCCGGCCAGCGCGGGCACGATCCGCCTCGGCGACGACGTGGTCAGCCAGGCCGGACGCACCGTGGCGCCCGAACAGCGGCGCATCGGCATGGTGTTCCAGGATTACGCGCTGTTTCCGCACCTCGATGTGGGCCGCAACGTCGGCTTCGGCATCCACGCCCTGCCGCGCGCCGAGCGCACCACGCGCGTGGCCGAGGTGCTGGAACTGGTGGGCCTGGGCGGGGCCGAGCGGCGCTTTCCCCACGAGCTCTCGGGCGGGCAGCAGCAAAGGGTGGCGCTGGCGCGCGCGCTGGCGCCCAAGCCGCGCCTGCTGCTGCTGGACGAGCCGTTTTCCAACCTCGACGTGGACCTGCGGGAACGCCTGGCCCAGGAGGTGCGCACCATCCTGAAGGCGGCGCAGGCCACTGCCCTGTTCGTCACGCACGACCAGCTCGAAGCGTTCGCGATCGGCGACGCGATCGGCGTGATGCACGAGGGCCAGTTGCACCAGTGGGACGATGCCTACACCCTGTACCACCGGCCCGCGACGCGTTTCGTGGCCAACTTCATCGGGCATGGCGTGTTCACCCCGGCCACCTTGCGCGAGGTGAACCAGCAGGTCGTGGTGCAGACGGCGCTGGGCGAGCTGACCGACGTGGCCGAATGCCCCCTGCCCTGCGCCTACGCCCAGGGCGAATGCGACGTGCTGCTGCGCGCCGACGACATCATTCACGACGACGAGGCGCCGGTGAAGGCGCAAATCGTGCGCAAGGCGTTTCGAGGCTCGGAGTTTCTCTACACGCTGCGCCTGGCCAGCGGCGAAACCGTGATGGCCCATGTTCCCAGCCACCACGACCACACCGTGGGCGAGTGGATCGGCATCCGCGCGCAGGTGGACCACGTCGTGACCTTCAACCGCGCGTGCCCACCGGGCAAACACGGCATGTGCGAACTGCCCTGCGCCGCGCCGTGCAGCGAGCCCTGCGCCACCGCAACCCATGCCGGCGAAGAGCGGGTGGTGAACCTGGTGCGCGATGCGGCGCGCCCGCCAGCGTCCGGGACCGTCAGCCGCTGAAGCCGTAGTGGGCCTGCAGGCGGTCCTGAGGGCCGGAATTCAAGCCGGACTGGCGCTTTCCCAGCGTCCGCCGGCCACAAGCAGCTATCTTTTCAGGAGTGTTTGCGGGACACTTGCGGCCCATGGATGCGCAGCGCGTCGATCGTGTCGTGCAGGTCGCCGGCCCAGGTCCGGCGGTCGCGGCCCGCGGCCCGCTGCGGTGGGCCATAACTGACCACCGCGGTGATGCCCGGCGCGCAGAGGGTGCGCCAGAAGGAGCCGAGCAGGCTCTCGTCGCCCACGTACGAGGGCGCCAGGCTGGTGTCGCCGCTGAGGTCGTCGACGAACCGCAGCCCCACCGGCACCACGGGCGCGTCGGCCGAGATCGCCGCCTGCACCAGGTTGGCGTGGAAAGGCAACAGGGAAATGCCGTCGCCGGTGGTGCCCTCCGGAAAGATCGCCACCACCTCGCCCCGGCGCAGGGCCTCGGCCATGTGGTGCACCACGCGCATCGCATCACGCCGCGAGGCGCGCTCGATGTACAAGGTGCCGGCGGCGGTGGCCAGTGTGCCGATCAACGGCCAGTGCCGCACGTCGGACTTGGACACGAATCGGCAATGGCGCGCCGCGTGCATCACCACGATGTCCAGCCACGAAATGTGGTTGGCCACCAGCAGCACCGGCCCGGTGACGGGCGCTGTGCCACGGATCGACAGGCCGATGCCGCAGACCGCCAGCATGCGCTGCGCCCAGGCCTGCACGGCGGCCTCGCGGTGGCTTTCGGGCAGACGCGGGAACCGGGTAAAAACCATCCACAGGCCCGACAGGATGTGCAAGAGCGCCCGCAACACACGTCCGGCGGCACGCAATCGGTTCATGTGGCGGCGGGCGTGTCAGCTGGGCGCGGACTCGTGGGCCACGTGCCCGGCCACGAGCGTGCAGCGCACACGCCCCGGCAACGCGTAGCCCTCGAACGGCGTGTGCCGTCCCTGGCTGCGCAGCGCCTGGGGCTGCACCACCCATTCGGCCGCGGGGTCGAAAACCACCAGGTCGGCCACGCCGCCCGGCACCAGGCGGCCCGCGCCCGACTGGGCCGCGCCCGGATGCCCGCCGAGCAGGCGAGCCGGTGCGCCGGTCAACACGTCCAGCGTGCGCAACAGCGCGACCCCGCTGTCCTGCCCCCACTTGAGCGCCAGGCTCAGCAGCAGTTCCAGGCTGGTGGCGCCCGGTTCGGCTTCGGCGAACGGCAGCGCCTTGGCATCGGCGGCCACCGGGGTGTGATCGGATACCAGGACGTCGATGGTCCCGTCGGCCAACGCGGCGCGCAGCGCGTCGCGGTCGCGCTGCTGGCGCAGGGGCGGGTTCAGGCGGGCCCGGCTGTCGAAGAAGCCGATGTCGTTCTCGGTCAGGTGCAGGGAGTGAACACTGACATCGCAAGTCAGGGGCAGTCCCTCGCGCCGCGCCTGGCGCACCAGCTCGACGCCGGCGGCACTGCTCAGGCGGCACAGGTGCACGCGCGCGCCGGTGGCCTTCATCAGCTCGAAGATGGCGTGCAGGGCGATGGTCTCGGCGGCCACCGGCACGCCGGCCAGGCCCATGCGCGTGGCCAATGCGCCACTGGCAGCCACGCCACGCCCGAGGTGCAGCTCCTGCGGGCGCAGCCAGACGGTATAGCCGAAGGTGCTGGCGTACTGCATGGCGCGCTGCAGCACCTGGGTATTGGCCAGCGGCACATCGGCCTGGCTGAAGCCGACGCAGCCCGCCTCGGTGAGCTGGACCATTTCGGTCAGCACCTCGCCCTGCAAGCCCCGGGTCAAAGCGCCCAGCGGAAACACGCGCGCCTGGTGCAGTTTCTCGGCGCGCATGCGCAACATCTCCACCAGACCGGGCTCGTCGAGCACCGGGTCGGTATCGGGCGGGCAGACCACGCTGGTCACGCCACCGGCCACCGCGGCGGCCAGCTCGCTGGCCAGCATGCCCTCGTGCTCGTGGCCGGGTTCGCGCAGCCGAACGGCCAGGTCCACCAGGCCCGGCGCCACCACACAGCCCGAGGACGGAACCACCCGGTTCGGCACGAAGTCGGCGGGCACCTGGCCGATCGCCACCACCCGCCCGGCCGCGACCGCGACATCCGCCACCGCGTCAAACCCGCTGGCCGGTTCAATGACGCGGCCGCCCTGGATCAGAATCTTCATGTTGGTTCCTTCACGCACGCTCGGGCGTTTTCCATCCACGTGCCCCGTTCAGGCCTCGTTGCCGGCGACGATGCTCATGACCGCCATGCGCACCGCGATGCCGAAGGTCACCTGCGGCAGGATCACGCTCTGGCGGCCGTCCACCACGGCCGAATCGATCTCGACCCCGCGATTGATCGGGCCCGGGTGCATGACGATCGCGTCGGGCTTGGCGAGCTGCAGTTTCTCGGGCGTCAGGCCGAAGTTCTTGAAGAACTCGTGGCTGGAGGGCAGCAGCGCGCCGCTCATGCGCTCGTTCTGCAAGCGCAGCATGATGACCACGTCACAGCCGCGAATGCCCTCTTCGAGCGTGTGACACACCCGCACGCCCATCGGGGCCATGTCGCCGGGCACCAGGGTCTTGGGCCCGACCGCACGCACCTCGGCGCAGCCCAGCGTGGTCAGCGCATGGATGTCGGAGCGCGCCACACGTGAATGCAATACGTCGCCAACGATGGCCACGGTCAGGTTGGAGAAATCCTTCTTGTAGTGCCGGATCGTGTACATGTCCAGCAGGCCCTGCGTGGGGTGCGCATGGCGCCCGTCACCGGCGTTGATCACGTGCACGTGCGGCGCCACGTGCTGGGCAATGAGGTAGGGCGCGCCCGATTCGCTGTGGCGCACGACGAAGATGTCGGCGGCCATCGCGCTCAGGTTGGCGATGGTGTCCAGCAGCGACTCGCCCTTGGACGCCGACGAGCGCGCGATGTCGAGGTTGATCACGTCCGCGCTCAGGCGGGTGGCGGCGATCTCGAAGGTGGTGCGGGTGCGGGTGCTGTTCTCGAAAAACAGGTTGAAAACGCTCTTTCCGCGCAGCAAGGGCACTTTCTTGACTTCGCGATCGCTGACGCTCACGAAGTTGGCGGCCATGTCCAGAATGTGGGTCAGAATGTCGCGCGACAGACCCTCGGTGGACAGCAAATGGATCAGCTCGCCGTTGCGGTTGAGCTGGGGATTGCGTCTGTGCAGCATGGTCAGCGCCCTTCCACGTGAAAGCTGAAACCGCCGGCCGCATCGCGCGCCAATTCGAGCGACTGGGTCGGCGCCAGCGTGATGCGCGAAACCGCGAAATCCGGCTGGATCGGCAGTTCGCGACCGCCCCGGTCCACCAGCACCACCAGTTTGACGCTGGCCGGGCGGCCGTAGTCGAACAGTTCGTTGATCACCGCACGGATGGTGCGCCCGGTGTACAGCACGTCATCGAGCAGGATGATCTCGGCGCCATTGACCTCGAACGGCAGGTGGGTCTGTCCCTTGCTGGCCAGCCCGCGCCGGGCGAAGTCGTCGCGGTGCATGGCCGACGAAATGGTGCCGGCCTCGCCGGGCAAGCCCAGGTCGGCCTGCAGTTGTTGCGCCAGCCAGGCGCCGCCCGAGGTGATGCCCACCAGGCGGGTCTGCGGTGTGCGCAAGGCCTGCACGCCGCGGCGCAGTTCGGCGTACAACGCCTGCGCGTCCAGCACCAGGCCCATGGCGGGCACGGCGGCGGAGTGGCCTGCCGCGGACGGAGAGTCGATCGGGGTGCTCATCGGAGATTCCTCAGGAACTGCTCAAGAATGATGCAGGCGGCGCCCGCATCGGCGTCGCGCACGCCGGCCTGCAGCGCCTCAGTGGTGCTGTAGCGTTCGTCCACCTCGAACACCGGCAGGCCGAAACGGCCCTGAAGCTGGCGCGAGAAGCGTTGAGCGCGCCGCGTGTTGTCGTGGGCCGCGCCGTCGGGGTGGAACGGAATGCCGACCACCAGCGCGTCGGGGGCCCACTCGGTGATCCGCTGTGCGATCTGCGCAAAGCGGGCGTCGCCTTCGGCCTGGATCGAGCGCTGCGGCGTGGCACTGCACAGCAGCCGGTTGCCGGTGGCCACACCGGTGCGCTTGAGGCCGAAGTCCAGTGCGAGAAAGGTCTGAAGATGAGCGGGAACGGCAACCGGTTCAGCGGCCATCATGATGCGCCCCCCGGGTGACAGACGGCCTGGCCCCGACGGTCATCCGTGCCCCACGTCCGGCGACAGCATCCACGCCTGAAGGCCCAGCAGGGCCAGCGCTTTTTCATAGCGCCGCTCGATCGGCGTGTCGAAGATCAGCGAAGGATCGGCGGCCACGGTAAGCCAGGCGTTTTCGCCGATTTCGGACTCCAGTTGGCCTTCTCCCCAGGCCGAGTAGCCGAGCGACACCAGCACCCGCCGGGGGCCGGCGCCGGTGGACAAGGCCTCGAGCACGTCTTTGGAGGTGGTCATTTCCAGCCCGCCGGGGATGACCATCGTTGAGGCGTACGGGGCCTCCACCGAACCGTCCTGAGCTGACGCCAGCGGTTCGTGCAGGACAAACCCGCGCTCGGTCTGCACCGGCCCGCCCTGGAAGACAACCGCGTCGGACAGGTCCGCACGCCGCAGCGGCAGATCGACCTTGTCGAACAGGCTCTTGAGGTTGATGTCGGAGGGTTTGTTGATGATCAGCCCCAGCGCGCCGTTCGGGCTGTGCTCGCACAGGTAGACCACGCTGCCGCTGAAAGACTCGTCCTGCAATCCGGGCATCGCGATCAGGAAATGATGCGTCAGATTGATCGGAGCAGAATCGGTCGGCATGAAGGAATTTTACCGGTGAACCGTCCCATGCCATTCCACAAGGGGCTGATGTGGTTCAGGCGCGACCTGCGGGTACGCGACAACGCTGCGCTCTATCACGCGCTCAAGAACTGTGCGCAGGTTCATGCCGTTTTCGTGCTGGACCGGGACATCCTGGATGCACTGCCACGCGCCGATCGACGCGTGGAGTTCATCCGCGAGTCGTTGGTGGAACTGGATCAGGACCTGCGCACGCTCGCCGGAAGTGACCAGGCCGGCCTGATCGTGCGGCATGCGGCGGCGCGCCAGGACATCGCGTCTTTGGCGCACCGCCTGGGGGTGCAGTCGGTGTTCGCGAACCACGACGACGAACCGCAGGCCATCGAGCGCGATGCCATGGTTCGCGGCGCGTTGGCCAACCTTGGCATCGCCTTTCATACGTACAAGGATCATGTCGTCTTCGAACGTGACGAGCTGCTGACCACCAGCGGCAATCCGTACACCGTCTTCACGCCCTATCGAAATGCCTGGCTCCGCAAGATCGATGCCTTCTACCTGAAAGCCTACCCCGTCGAGGCGTACGGGTCGGCGCTGGCGGAGCGTCCACCGGATTGTTGCCAGCCAGTCCCGGAACTGGACGCGTTTGGATTCGAGCGCACCAATCTTTCCGCGCTGCGGATCCCTTGCGGCTCCCGGGGCGCGCAAGCGCTGTTTTCGGAGTTTCTGGGACGCATCGACCATTACCATGAGACGCGCGACTTTCCGGGCATCAAGGGCCCGAGCTACCTGGGCGTGCATCTGCGGTTCGGCACGATCTCGATCCGGCAGCTTGCCGCCGAAGCCCATCGACGGGCCGAGCAGGGACAGGCTGGTGCACAGGTCTGGTTGGACGAGCTGATCTGGCGTGATTTCTATGCCCAGATCCTGGCTCATTTTCCGCACGTCGTCGGCCGCAGCTTCAAGCCGGCGTACGACGCGATTCACTGGGAACATGGCAGGCACGCGGACCTGCTGTTTGCCGCCTGGTGCGAGGGTCGGACCGGCTTTCCTATCGTCGATGCGGCGATGGCGCAGCTCAACCGGACCGGCTACATGCACAACCGCTTGCGCATGGTGGCCGCGAGTTTTCTGGTCAAGGATCTCGGGATCGACTGGCGCTGGGGCGAACGCTATTTTGCGACGCACCTGAACGACTTTGACCTGGCCTCCAACAACGGCGGCTGGCAATGGTCGAGCTCGTCCGGCTGCGATGCGCAGCCTTACTTCCGCATCTTCAACCCGGTCAGCCAAAGCGAAAAATTTGATCCGCAGGGGCGTTTCATCCGGCGCTACCTTCCCGTCCTCGCTTCCTTGCCCGACGAGGCGCTGCACGCGCCCTGGAACGCATCAACACAAACCCTGGCAGCGGCTGGCGTGGCGCTGGGAATCAATTACCCGCAACCGGTGGTCTCCCACGCCGACGCACGCGACCGGACGCTGTCCCGCTACGCCGTGGTCCGCAAGACCGACGCGCCGTCGCCGGGACCGGGCAAGCCCTGACCGGCTGCGCGTGGCCGGCGTTCAGGCCGTCGCCGCCTGTTCGGTGTAACGCCGAACCAGACTCAGCAGCTCTTCCTCGGAATAGGGCTTGCCCAGGTAATGGTTGACGCCCAGGGCGGCCGCGTGTTCACGGTGTTTTTCGGCGATCCGCGACGTGATCATCACGATCGGCAGGTCCTTCAGGCGCGCGTCACCGCGGATGTTGCGCGCCAGATCAAAGCCGTCCATGCGCGGCATTTCGATGTCGGACAGCACGATCGCGGGGCGCTCGTCCTGCAAGCGCTCCAGCGCCTGCAAACCGTCAGCGGCCAGCGCGACGCGATAGCCTTCGCGCTGAAGCAGCCGCTGCGTGACACGGCGCACGGTGATGGAGTCATCGACCACCAGAATCAACGGCACCTGCGACACCGGTGCGCTGGCCACCGGTGCCGGCGCACGGATATCGGCAACAGGCCCGGGTTCCACACCGACAGGGGTGGCGCTGAACTGACGTGCCTGTTCGCCGTACACGGCGGCCAGGGCCACCGGGTTGTAGATCAGGATCACGGCGCCAGAGGCCAGCACGGTCAGTCCTGCCAAGCCCGGCAGGCGGGACAGTTGGGGACCCAGGTTCTTGACCACCGCTTCCTGGTTGCCCAGGATTTCGTCCACGTGAACCGCGACGCGCTGCGATGCGCTGCGGAAAATCACGATCGGCAGTGTCTTCGCGGCCGGTTCGACGCTGTGCGCGCTGGATTGCAGCAGGGACCCGGACCAGAAGAACGGGACCGATTCGCCGCCGAACTCGACAAAGCCGTCGCGATAGGCCTGCTGCAGTTCGCGTGCCGTCACCCGACGCACCAGTTCGACCAGGTTGGCGGGCACACCCAACGAAATGGACCCGGAACGCATCACGACGACCTGCGTGACCGCGGTGGTCAGTGGCAACACCAGCTTGAAACGGGTTCCACGGCCTTGCTCGGTCGACGTCTCGATGCGCCCGCCGAGTGCCTGGACCTCGGTGCGAACCACGTCCATGCCGATACCGCGCCCGGCCAGTTCGGTGACTTCCGAGGCGGTGGTGAACCCGGGCATGAATACCAGTGAGGCGATGTCGGCGTCGGACATCGGCTGGTCCGCCGCCACGAGTCCATGGTCGACGGCCTTGGCCCGGATCCTTGGCAGGTCCAGACCGGCGCCGTCGTCGGAGAAACTCACCGACACGTCGTTTCCGGCCTGCTCAAGATCGATCGCGACGGTACCGACGACGTCTTTTCCAGCGCTGGAACGAAGCGCGGGATCTTCGATGCCATGCACGACGCAGTTGCGCAGCAAGTGCTCAAAGGCGCCGGTCATGCGGTCAAGAACACCCCGGTCCATTTCGATCGAGCCACCATTGATGTCGAGTTTCACCTGCTTGCCGGTGTCCTTGGAAGCCTGCCGCACCACGCGGTACAGACGTTCGGAAATGCCCTCGAATTCCATCATGCGGGTGCGCAGCAGATCCTGCTGCAATGCCCGGGTCTGCCGCGCCTGGGCGACCAGATCGTCTTCGGTCGCGTCCACCGTGCGTTGCAGGTTGCGCTGCACCGTGGCCACGTCGTTGACCGACTCCGCCATCATGCGGGTCAGCTCCTGGACGCGGGTGAATCGGTCGAACTCCAGTGGGTCGAAGTTCTGCTGCGAATCCTTTGCCTGCGCCATGCGGGACTGCATCTGGCTTTCGGCCTGCAGTTCGATGTCGCGCAACTGGTGGCGCAACCGATCCAGGTTGCCGGTCAGATCCTGCAGGGAGTCCCGCAACTGGGTCATCTCGACTTCCAGACGCGAGCGGGTGATCATGACCTCGCCGGCCTGGTTCACCAGCCGGTCCAGCAGCTGCGCCCGCACCCGAACCACCTGGTTGGCCGCAGCGCGCACCGGTGCGACGAGCATCGGCGATGGCTGGGCGACCACGCCCCGTTCGACCGGCGGGGATTCCTGCCCGACGACGACAGGCGCCTCGACAACCTGATCCGGTGCCACCGCAACCGGCTCGAGCAACTCCGGCATCAGCGTCTGAAGGTTGATCTTGCGCAGCGATTCGAATTTCCCTTCGATCGCGTCGAAACGAGCCAACAGCGGTGTCACATCCTCCGCATGGACGTCACCGGAGCCGATCGCTTCGATTTCCGACTCCATCCGGTGCGCCATCTCACCGAGTTGCAACGCACCGGCCAGGCGTGCACTGCCCTTCAAGGTATGCAGGGTACGCAGCACCTCGCCGCGTGCCGTGCCGTTTTCGGGCCGCGCGCTCCACTGCCGCAGGGCGCCGCCCAACTGTGGCAGCAATTCGCCAGCTTCTTCTTCGAAAATCGGGAACAGGTCCGGATCGAGCACATCGACCAGATCGATGTCGTCGGTCTCGCTGGTCTGGCCATCGAACGCGCGCTGCTCGAATACCTCCGAAGCGGTGGGTAGATCAGACGGCCGGCTCGGCACGGGCGCCAAAGCCGCCGCTGCGGCTAACGCCGCGACCGGCACCATCAGCTCCGGGGCATTCACGGACCCGCCGTCGTCGTGCGCGGGCGGCGCTTCAAGCACTTCCCCTGCCGGGGTGGCGTCGACGACCCAAGGAGCCTCCACAGGGAGCTCGCTGACCACAGCTTCGTGCGGTACGGGCTCTTCGACTGCAGTTTCCGCTTCCGGGAGAGCCATCAGTTCAGCCGGAGCTTGCGCATCCGGGGACAGTACTTCTTCCGGGGGCAGTGCGGGCCTCAGCTCCTCAAACTGGAGCGCTTTCAGGCCTTCAAGGATGGCAGGATTGCTGTCCTTCAGAAAACCGGCCGCGAACTGGTGCAACAGGCGACGGATATCGTCTGCGGCGTCACTCAGCAAACGCCCTTGTTGGGGGGTTCCGGCTGCCTGGCCCGAGAGGTGCTGCAGCGCATGTTCCAACGCCCGCGCCATATCGAAGACCGCCATGAACCCAACCGTTGCGGAACTCCCTGCGAGCGAATGGGCCAGCGCTTCGGCCTCTGCAGGCACGGGTCGGTCAAGCTCCAGGGACCATTCGGTCAGTTGTGTCGACAAGCGGCGCGACCATTCGTCCGCCTCGTTCAGGTACACGTTGTAAAGCGGGATGTCGATGCGCAACGAGCCGATGACCTTGACCTGCTCGTCCTCCGATTCAGTCTGGCCCCCGGTGTCCGGCGCCTGTTCCACGCTGACCTCGGCCGGCTCTTCAGCCGTGACGGGTTCGATGGCCGGCTCAGCACGCGGCGATTCATCCTCCACCAGGTTGCCGAGGCCCTCCACCTGCGCATGTTCCACCACGAACGTGGACTCGGCGCTCAGCCCGTCCAGGCTCGCGAGATCCAGTTCGATCGTTTCGATGTCTTGCACCACTGGCACGTCGACATCATCCGGCCGCCCTGGCAGCAGCTCCTCGACTGGCGAGATTACCTCAGGCTCTTCAGTCGCCAGATCGATGAAGTCGGTCGTGACCGACTCGTCCACGACCAGTTCCGGTTCTTGTCCGTCCGAAGCAAAGGAGACGACGACTTCGCCAGGCGGCGTGGCAAGCGCTTCCTCGACTGCCAACGGCGGCAAAAGGCTCTCCTCGGCGGGTGCGACGCCGAGGACCAGCGGCACACGAACCCCGTCTTTTCGCAAGGAATCCGCGGCGGCACGGAAAGCGGAAGCGTTCCAGTGACCGGCATTACCATGGGCGATGTCGGCCACCCAGTTCTGGAAAGCCAGCAAGGCCTCGCGTGACAGACCGCACAGATCGGCACTGGCCGGCTTCTGCTCGGACAGCCAGGCGTTGAGCAACTGCTCCAGCGACCATGCAGCCTCACCGAACTCCGTGAGACCGACCATGCGCGAACTGCCCTTCAGGGTATGGAAAGCGCGCCGCAGGGTGGTCTGCTGGGTCAAGTCCTGGGGATCGATGGACAAGGCGTCCAGCGCCCCCAGGCCGTTGGCGATCACCTCATTCGCCTCTTCCAGGAAAATGTCCTGAAGATCGTCTTCATCAATCTCCGCCACCTCAGGCAACGTGGCATTGCTTGAGGGCGCAGGGGCCGGCTGCGCCGCCGAAGCCTCTGCACCTGCCAGATCGGGCAGACCTTCGACCGTACCGGCTTCCTGGCGGGCCAACTCACGGACTTCGTCTGGAATCGCCCCCGGCAGCGCCAGATCCATCGCCCAGTCCTGTTTTCCATCGACTGTGACTTGGGCTTGCCCACCGTCGGCTCCGCGCGGAACGGGCGGTTCGACTGCCTGGTCCGCCTGTTCCACCAGATCGCCGGCAACGGGAAGTCCGATCGTCCCCGATGCCACCACGCGTCCCATCACAGGCTTCAGCTCACCGAGTTCCGCGTCAAAGACAAAGAGCTTTCTCGCCAGCGCAGGCTGGTAATTGAGCATGTCGATCAGCAAGCCGAGGGCGCCCAGATTGTTGCCCAAGCGATCAAACGTGCCCGCCATGGGAGCAAGCTCGACGTCGACCTTGGTGACCAGCATCTCTTCGACGCTGTCGCGCATGCTGACGACCGCCATCGACGCCTGATCCAGTCCGAGCACCGACAACACACCCCGCATCTGTGCCATCAAGCCAGGGACCGGCGTGAGCGACGACGAGTCCTCCGGATTCCGGAAGAACTGATCCAGGGCCTTTTCCGCCTCGGCCAATGTCGCACGCAGCTCGCCCACGACCGTCCCCATGGTCTGGCGGTCGCTGACCCGGCGATACAGCTCTTCCATCCACGCTTCCAGCGGCTCGGCGCTGCCGCCGGCGCAAACCTGCTCCAGGCGCACAGCCAGTCGATCGGTCCGCTCGGCCAACTCACCTTCATCCTGATTGCGGTCGGTCAGGGCCGCTTCCAGGTACAGCACGGCAGTCGCTACTTCTAGGGCGACCTCGGCGCTCGGAGACTTTCCGGATCGCTGCGTGACGTCCGCCGCATGCATCAGGCTGTCGGCGAGCCGTTGGCTGCGCGGATGAAGTTTGACGATCGAGTCCGAGACCAGGCCGAACTGGTCGCCGATGTTCTTGAGTCGCGCAGCATCCCCGCCGGCCAGACCGGACCAGGACTCCTTGACTGCTTCGATGCGCTTGCGCGCCTGTGACACCAACGCCGGATCAAAACGCCCGTAGCGCCTGGCTTCATAGTCGACCGGTTGAAATCGTCCGAGGTCATAAGCATGGCGAATGGCGGTGAGCCAAGGCGAGGGCAGATCCGCGTTCGGCCCCGCCTGAACACAGAAGAAAAGCAATTCCCTGGCCAAGCGGTCGGAAACGTGTCTCTCACCCCGCTGGCTGCTGGCGAACTGCATCAGAACCTGCGAGGCGACTCGCTTGACATACAGGTCGACGGGCAACGAGCCGTTCGCGACAGCGTCGAAGACACCGGAACACAGCAACCAGAAGACGCCCTCAGCGCCTTGCGCATTGGACTTGGCCATGCCCAGACTCAGGTCGCGCAGCTCCGCACCGGCTTTGGCATCGCCTTGTTGCATCAGGTGAAGAACTGCCTGGTCCATCCGGGCACGCGCTGTACCGTCAACGACAAGCGGCGCAACATCGTCAAGGCTGACCTCGGGCCGAATCCAGCGCCACTCGATCGGCCAGAGGTCGGCGGGATGAATCCGGTCCGCACCGGCAAGAACCTGGGCGTCACGATAGTGCGGAAACAGACCAACGGCCGAATCGTGCCCGCCACCCATGACGATGTCCAGGTACTCCAGCAGCGCAAAACTCGCTCGCTCCAGCAGGGCAGCCGAGGCCTCTGTACAACGTTCGGGACGATTAACAAACTGCTGGACGGCCGCTTCCATTGCCCGCAACATGTGCGCTGGCGCCACCAGTCCAACCATCTCCAGGGCGCCGACCGCCTGGTGCATGTTCTGACGCGCCATGCGCAACTGGCTTGCATCGACCGATCCCAGGTCGGTACCTCGGGCGGCCTCGGCATCCCTCACATAGCGCTTGAGCGCCTTGTTAGCGACTTCAAGTGACTTGCGCAACTCATCCAGAACCCAGGCCAAGGGGCCCAGGTCCGTCACACCGGCAACCGAACCGGCCCCACCGACAGCGTCTTCAATGTGCATGACTGGGCGAACTCCGCAAATTAGGGGCGAGGGTCGTTGCAGGGCATGAATCAGGCTATCTTGAACCGTGAAACGGATTCGCGAAGCTCTTCGGCCATGCGTGACAGTTCACGCACCTGGTTGGCCGTCGAACGCGTGCCTTCACCAGTCTGTTCGGTCACCGCAAAAATGTGCTGGATGTTCCCGGCCACTTCGTTGGCCGAAACGGCTTCCTTGGAAGCGGAATCCGAGATCTGGGCAATCAGTTCGGCAAGCTGCCGCGACACGCGGTCGATTTCGGTCAACGCCGTACCCGCATTGTCCGAAAGCCGCGCCCCTTCAACCACACCCTGGGTCGAGCGTTCCATGGCCGCCACCGCGTCTTGCGTATCGGTCTGAATCGCCTTCACCAGCGCGGAGATCTGACGCGTTGCATCGGCCGAGCGTTCCGCGAGCCGCTGCACTTCTTCCGCCACCACCGAGAAGCCCCGCCCGGCTTCACCGGCAGACGCGGCCTGGATGGCGGCGTTCAAGGCGAGCACGTTGGTCTGTTCGGTAATGTCGGAAATCAGCTCCGTGATTTCACCGATCTCCTGCGACGACTCGCCGAGCCGCTTGATCCGCTTGGAGGTTTCCTGAATCTGGTCCCGGATGGAGTTCATGCCACCGATCGCGTTCTGCACGGCCGACAGCCCGGATTCCGCCGCCTTCAGCGAGTTGCGCGCCACTGAGGCCGACTCCTGCGCCTGGGTGGACACCACGTTGATGCGGGCCGCCATGTCCAGCACCGACTGACCGGTTTCGCGGATTTCTCGCAGCTGTTCGGTGGAAGCTGCCAGCAGCTCGGTGGAGGTGTTCTCGACCTGGGACGTCGTCTGCGCAACGCGGGTAACCGTGTTCTGCACGTTGCCGACCAGCAGGCGAAGTTCTTCCACCGTGTAATTCACCGAGTCGGCGATGGCGCCTGTGATGTCTTCCGTCACCGTCGCCTCCTGGGTCAGATCACCCTCGGCAACCGTCTGCAATTCGTTCATCAGCCGCAAAATAGCCGCCTGGTTGGCGTCATTGACACGCTTGGCCTCCTGCTCCTGGCGCTCCGCGTCCAGGCGCTGACTCTCCGCGACCTGCTGCCGCTGTCGGCTGTCAAGGAGCTGAACGTAAGCCAGTCCACCCGCGAACGCCAGTGCCGCCAGCGCGGCCAGAATCAGCAACACCAGCGCGCCAGCACCAAGACCGGTGCGCGCAGACAACTTGGCCTGGAGGTCTTCCAGAACTTTTCTCAGTGGTTCGCTGTCCGCGACGATGGACGCCTGCGCTTCGCGGGCCAACACCAGACCCTGGAGGTTGCCGAGAATGGCACCAGCTTGGCCGCGTGTGTCTTCGTACAGTTTGAGCAACGCTTCCAGACGCTCGCGTGTCTGCGGATCCTTAGCAGCATTCAAGCGCAGTTCGGGACTGCCATTGAGCATGCCCTGTCCAATCTCCTTGAACGAATTCAAGTCCTTCCCGAGCAGGAACACTGCCTCAGGACTCACCCCTTCCATCGTCACGAATTCGTTCGCTGACTTGCCGATGCGCTGCGTCAACATCACCAACTGGCCTGCCGCCGAAATATCGGCCGGCGACGCGTTTTGCTGCAGCTTCAGCGACGAGATGGTTTCGGCAATTTCCAGCAGGTCCGACGACTGCCGGTTGATCATGCGCAAGGCGGTACCGACCTGGGTCAGCACCTTCTGCTGGCTCATCACGGCCTTGGCGCTCTTTTCGGCGCGGTCAACCAGCGGGATCGCCAGGTCAACGTCACCCATTTCGGCGGCCGTCACCGGCCTGAGACCGGTCACGTCGTCGCCATCACGCAAACCGCGAACCGACCGGGCCAGCACATCGGCACTCTGGCTCACTTCCGGAAACGCCTGCGCGCTACCGACCAGAGCCTGCGAAACGGACTTGGCCAGTCGCTGGGACTGCATCAACGCCTGCCCGGTGGTCGCCACCTGCTGGGCAACCTTGTCAGCCTGGTTGAGCGCGAAAAAGGTGACGGCGGTCAGCATCACCAAGGCCAAGCCCAACAACACGGCCAGAATCCGCTGGTGCTGCGCCGAGGTTCGTGACCCCAGAACTGGCAAGGTCAGCAAATCGGTCTTTTCAACACCAACCGCCTCTTCGCCGAGCACACTCCCACCCACCAGTTTGCTGTCCGGGAACTGCGCGGTGCTGAACTGCGCACTTTCCCCGGCCGCCACCGGGCTTTCGTTTCTCTCCCCGTCACCAGGTCCACCATCCCTGACCGGCGCTTCCGCGTCGACGGGCGCTGGCGGCGCACTTTTGCCTAGAAGTTTGTTGATCTGGTCAATAACGGACATGGTGACACCCTTCCTGGGACTTAAGCACTGATGCTGAGAAATTGGGAATTGTGAGCAAGCGCCTGCAGGTTGATTTCCTGCCACGATACGCCTTGGGAATCGACATAGCTGTGGCCGAAGTACTCGGGGGCATCGTCAACCGGTGCCACGGAAGCCACAAACGACTCGACACCCTTGAGCCCCATCAAACGGTCGATCAGAACGACGCAGTTGATGTTCAGCGCCTCATTGAACGTCACCAATCGACATTGGCTCTGGGCAAGTTCGCTTCGCGACGCCGGCGGAACATGTTTCACGAACGCGCCGAGATCAACCACGCCGCTGACACCGCCGCGCAAGTTGGCAACACCAAGGAACCATGGCCTTGCGTGCGGCACCGGCTGGACCGAGCGCCAGGGAAAGATCTCGCCGGACTGGCTCAAAGGAAAAAGATAGCGTGCGTCAGCCGCCTCGACGGCAAGCCAAGCCGCGGCAGCGCCCGAGGTCCGCGCCTCCTGCAATCTGTTGGCAAGACGGCTTTGAAAAGCCCGGAGTGCTTCACGACTGGCCATGAGCGGTCGTCAGTTCAAGGCGCTGATCTTCGCCAGCAGTTCGGTTACCTCGACCGGCTTGGTGACATAGTCCTTGGCCCCCTGGCGCAAGCCCCACACCCTATCGGTTTCCTGGGTCTTGCTCGTGCACATGATGATCGGGATGTCCTTGTACAGAGGATCGCGTGAAATGGCGCGCGTCACCTGGAAACCGTTCTGCCCCGGCATCACCACGTCCATCAGGATCAGGTCGGGCTTTTCCTCGGCCAACCGTCGGAACGCGTCGTCGGCGTTTTCCGCCGTCCGCACGGAAAAACCGTTCTTCTGCAAAATGCCGGTCAGGTGCATCAACTCGGTCTTTGAATCGTCAACGATCAGCACTTTCTGTATGGTCATCACATCGCTCCTTGATTGGCAGAACCGAACTGGGCGACAGCCTGCAGCAACTGGTCCTTGGTAAACGGTTTGGTCAGGTAGTCCTGCGACCCCACCATGCGCCCGCGCGCCTTGTCAAACACGCCATCCTTGGACGACAGCATGACCACCGGGATGGCAGCGTAGTTGGCATTTTTCTTGATGATCGCGCAGGTCTGGTAGCCGTCAAGGCGTGGCATCAGGATGTCGCAGAAGATCATGTCCGGCCGGAAATCGTTGACCTTTGAGAGCGCGTCAAATCCATCCTCGGCAAGCAGCACCTCGTGCCCCCCCTGCTTGAGAAAGATCTCCGCACTGCGGCGGATGGTGTTGCTGTCATCGATGACCAACACCTTGTATCCCGTTCCAGTCGAACTCACTGCATTGCACTCCTGGCTATGTTGGCACGCCCGCCATGCCCCGGATTCCCGCCCCGACCCAAGCTCAGATCTCCACCATCACAAAATCCTCTTTGCGGGCGCCACACTCGGTACAACTCCAGTCGGCGGAAACATCACTCCACCGCGTGCCGGGCGGAATTCCGTGCCCCGGCGCGCCGGTCGCTTCGTCGAATATCCACCCGCAAGTCAGGCACATCCACGTCTTGGTCGGCAGGGGCACAGCTTAAGAGGCCTTCACTTAGAATGCAATGATTGTATAGAGGCAAATCAGTTGTTCCCTGCCAATTGCAGCTTACGCAACCGCACGGAGGCCTATGACAAACCCGAATATGCCTCCCGATATGCCGTCCGCGAGCGCGCCCCCTGACGACGCCGGTCTGCCTTGTGTGCTGGTGTTCAACGCCAACGACCCAAGCGGTGCCGCCGGCTTGAGCGCTGACATCCTGTCTGTCGCCTCGGTCGGTGGCCATGCCTTGCCGGTATCCACCGGCGCCTACGTTCGTGACACGACCCGGATATTCGATTTCTTCGCCCTTGAAGAAGAGGCAGTGACCGAGCAGGCGCGTGCCATCCTGGAGGACGCGCCGGCACAGGTCATCAAGGTCGGTTTCGCCGGCAGTCCGGAGAACGTCAGTGCCATCGCCGAACTCGCCGCAGACTACGCCGAGATACCGCTGGTGACCTGCATGCCGGACCTTTCGTGGTGGGAGGAAAGCCGGATCGACTCATACCAGGATGCCGTCCGGGAACTGTTGTTGCCGCAAACCACGGTGTTGGTCGGAAACCACAACACCCTGTGCCGCTGGCTGGCGCCGGACTGGCATGCCGACAAGCCGCCTTCCGCACGCGACATCGCCAGGGCCGCCGCCGAGGTGGGCGTGCCCTATGTGCTGATCACCGGCATCGGCCTTCCGGGCCAGTTCCTGGACAACGTTCTCGCCACGCCACAAACGGTGATGTGCAGCGAGCGGTTCGAACGCTTTGACGCGAATTTCGTTGGTGCGGGCGACACACTCGCAGCAGCATTGGCTGCACTGATCGGTGCCGGAAGCGACCTGCCGAATGCAGCCAAAGAAGCCTTGAGCTACCTCGACCGCTGCCTGGACGCCGGGTTCCGGCCCGGCATGGGCGCCGTGCTACCCGATCGGCTGTTCTGGGCCCAACCCGAAGACGACGACAGCGAGGACGACGTCGAAACCACGCAACCCAACCTTTCCGAACCTCCGTTCAATGAAACCCGACACTGACCGCAACAACGAGCTGTTCGAACGCGCCCGCCGCGTGATTCCCGGTGGCGTAAATTCGCCCGTGCGCGCCTTTCGCGCCGTGGGCGGTACGCCCCGCTTCGTGCAGCGAGCCCAGGGCGCCTACTTCTGGGACGCCAACGGACAGCGCCACATCGACTACATCGGTTCCTGGGGCCCGATGATCCTGGGCCACTGCCACCCGGCGGTATTGGAGGCGGTACAGAAGGCCGCCATCGACGGCTTCTCCTTCGGCGCCCCGACCGAACGCGAGATCGAACTCGCCGAGGCCATCCTGGAACGGGTGCCCTCGATGGACATGGTGCGCCTGGTCAGCTCCGGCACCGAGGCCGGCATGAGCGCCATCCGCCTGGCGCGCGGCGCCACCGGGCGCAGCAAGATCATCAAGTTCGAGGGCTGCTACCACGGCCATGCCGACGCGCTGCTGGTCAAGGCCGGCTCGGGCCTGGCCACTTTCGGCAACCCCACCAGCGCCGGGGTGCCGGCCGAAGTGGTGCAGCACACCCTGGTGCTGGAATACAACCACGTCACCCAACTCGAAGAAGCCTTTGCGCTGCACGGCCCCGACATCGCCTGCCTGATGATCGAGCCGATCGCGGGCAACATGAACTTCGTGCGCGCCAGCCTGCCCTTCATGCGCCGCTGCCGCGAGCTGTGCAGCCAGCACGGTGCGCTGCTGGTGTTCGACGAGGTGATGACCGGCTGCCGCGTGGCGCTGGGCAGCGCGCAAAGCGTCTACGCCCGCGACATTCCGGGCTTCGAGCCCGACATGACGGTGCTGGGCAAGGTGATCGGCGGCGGCATGCCGCTGGCGGCCTTTGGCGGCAAGCGCGCGGTGATGGAGCAGCTGGCGCCGCTGGGCCCGGTCTACCAGGCCGGCACGCTTTCGGGCAACCCGGTGGCCACCGCCTGCGGCCTGGCCACGCTGCGCGAGATCAGCCGCCCCGGTTTCTTCGAATCGCTCTCGGCCATGACACGCCGCCTGGTCGACGGCCTGGCCGGCGCCGCGGCGGACGCCGGCGTGCCGTTCTGCAGCGACAGCGAAGGCGGCATGTTCGGCTTCTTCCTGCTGCCCGGGCTGCCGCAGAACTACGCCCAGGTGATGAAGACCGACGGCGCCCGGTTCAACACCCTGTTCCATGGCCTGCTGGACCGCGGGGTCTACATTGCCCCGGCGCTGTACGAAGCGGGCTTTGTGAGCGCGGCGCACACGGCCGCGGACATTGACGAGACCGTGGCAGCGGCCCGAGAAGTCTTCCGGTTGCTATAATTTACATAGCTTTCAATGACCTTTTGACGCCGGGTACAGACCTGAATCATCATGCAGATTCAAGTACAAAGTGCAACAGAACGCAGTGTAAGGGGAGTCATTTCCAAGCCGTAGAACACCTCGTGGGGAGTGCGGTAGCCCAGACACTTGCGAG
>WBZM01000963.1_pt1 | contig 32724 bp, 32 predicted proteins | sample 5204271 | NCBI WGS metagenome assembly WBZM01 (sample SAMN12344346, study PRJNA552823) | activated sludge metagenome | biome: Activated sludge suspended growth; feature: Nitrification reactor; material: Wastewater; isolation source: activated sludge from nitrification reactor of wastewater... | reverse complement strand
CACCGCGCCGGTCCTCTCCGGCTTCCTGCAGGCCGGCTGGTCGAGCACCGACGCGCCCGCCGGCTTCCGCGACGAGAACGGCTTCGGCCTGCGCCAGGCCCGCCTCCAGGTGGCCGGCCACGCGACCAGCAGGCTCTCCTACCTCCTGGAGGCGGACGTGGCCGAGCGGGACGCCGGCCAGGTCGTCAAGGACGCCTACCTCGCCTGGCGGCTGCTGCCCGGCACCGAGGTCCGCCTCGGCCAGTTCAAGACCCCCTTCGGCTGGGAGCAGCAGGAGCCGGAGGCGCGGCTGCTCTGGCTGGAGACCAGCCACGTGGTGGCCGGCCTGGCCCGCGGCCCCGCCAGCCGCGACCTGGGCGTCGGCGTCTTCGGCGCCTGGGGCCCGTGGAGCGGCGCCGGCCTGGAGGTGTCCGCCGCCGAGGTCAACGGCGCCGGCCCCAACACCGCCGACGAGCTCATCGAGAAGAACACCTGGGCGCGGGTCGGCGGCAGCTACGCGCTGGGCGGCTGGAAGGCCCGCGCCGGCTTCTCCTACGGCTACGGCCGCCAGCTCTCGAGCCGCGGCGGCGACGGGCTCCTCGGCACCGCCGACGACGTCAGCTTCTACTTCCACCGCTTCGGCGGCGACCTGCAGCTCGACACCCCCTGGTTCTTCGCCGAGGGCGAGGTGATCCTGGGCCGCACCGACCTCTCCACCCTGCGGGGCGTCGGCCGGGCGCGCGGCGAGGTGCTGGGCGTCTACGGCAAGACGCCCTGGGGCCTCGGCCCCATCGTGCGCCTCGACGACTACGACCCGGACGACCGCATCAGCGGCAACGGGCGGCAGCGCATCACCCTGGGCGCCTACTACGACCTCCTCCCCGAGGTGGCGCGGCTCGTCTTCAACTACGACCTCGACCGCTCGGCGCCGGCGGTGAAGACCGGCAACAAGGCCACGCTGGCGGCCCAGGTCCTGTTTTAGTTGAGCGCCCTCCCCCTGCTCCTCCTCCTCGCCGCCGGGCCGCCCGCCCGGGCCGGGGTGGCGCAGGCCGGGGCGCCGGAGGTGGCGCAGGCGGTGGCGGCGGCGCTCGCCGGTGCGCCGGCCGGCGGCGCGCGCGCGGCGGCGGCCACCGCGCCGCTCCACGGCCTCCCCTACCGCCTCGATCCCCTCGGCGAGGGGCGCGGCCCCGACCCCGACCCGCCCTTCCGCCTCGACGCCTTCGACTGCATGACGCTGGTCGAGACGGCGGTGGCCCTCGGCTCGGCCGCCACGCTGGACGAGGCGCGCCGGGCCCTCGACGACGTCCGCTACGCCGGCGCGCCCGCGCTGGCGACGCGCAACCACGAGGTGCTGTCGCAGTGGATCCCGGCCAACCTGGCCAGGGGCTGGATCGCGCCGCTGCGCTCCCCGCCGGGCGAGGCCGGCTGGCCGGAGCGGATCGAGGCGGCCACCTACGACGACGCCACCTGGGCGCGGCTGGCGCGGTCGGGCCAGGCGCTCCGCGGCGTGCCGCCGGCGCTTCGCCCCACCGGCCGCTTCGAGGTGGCGGTGGTGCCCCCCGAGGCCTTCGCCGCCGCCGGGCCGCGCCTCCCCGACGGGACCATCGCCTTCGTGGTGCGCGCGGACGCGCCCGACCGGTTGACGCGCGTCAGCCACGCGGGGCTGGTGGTGGTGGGGCCGCGGGGCGAGCGGCTGGTGCGCCACGCCTCCTCCACCGCGGGGGTGGCCCGGGTCATCGAGGAGCCCCTCGACCGGTTCGTGGCGCGGCAGCGCACCGCCTCCCGCCGGCCCCTCTCGGGCCTGGCCCTCTTCACCATCCACGCGCGCCCGATCCCGGCGGCGCCCGCCGAGGCCCCGTAGGCCTCCCGGCCCCCGGGCGGGACGCCGCCTGTCACGTTCCGCCCCGCCGCGCCTCCCCTCCTGAGCCCCGCCGGAACCCGCGAAATACCTTCGCCGCTCCCGCGTAGGTCCGCCTCACGAGCCCACCGACCATGTCCCGCACCGACCTCGCCCTCGACGGCTCCGTCCTGCTGGCCACGCTGACCCGCCCCGAGCACGGGCTGCAGGCCGTGGCCGCGCGCCGCCGCAGCCTGGTGGCGCTCCTGGTGGCCACGCTGGCCTCCCTCCTCTTCACCGCCGCCGCCGTGCCGCGGATCGACTTCTCCCGCGCCGGCCCGCCGGGCGGCCAGGGTGGCCAGGCCGGCGAGGAGCTGACGCCCCACCAGCAGGAGGAGGCCCGGGTGCAGGCCGCCAAGATCGGCGCGGTGGCCGGCTACGCCAACGCGCTCCTCGGGCCGGCGCTGGCGGTGCTGGGCACGGCGCTGGCGCTCTGGCTGGCCTTCAAGGTGGCCGGGACGCGGCCGGAGCTGAAGGCCACCGTGGCGGTCTCGGCCCACGCCTTCCTGCCGCTCTTCCTGGCGCAGCTCCTGGCCTTGCCGGCGCTCCTCCTGCGGGCGCCGCTGGCGCCGCAGGAGCTCGGCTCGCTGCTCCCCTCCAGCCTGGCCGCCCTGCTGCCGCCGGGCGGGTCGCCCATCGCGACGGCCCTCGCCTCCTCCCTCGACCTGTTCACCCTCTGGACGGTGGTGCTGCTGGTGCTCGGCATGGCCCGCGCCAGCGGGTCCACCCGCCTCCGCGCCGCGGTGGTGGTGGCCGTCCTCTGGGCCGCGCAGATCGCCCTCCTCAAGATCGCCCCCGCCGCCGCCGCGGCCGCCCAGGCCGGCCGGGCCATGGGCGGGGGCACCTAGGCCATGACCCGACCCCCTCCGCCCGCCCTCCGCCTCGCCCTCGGCCTGGCCCTGTCGCTGGCCGCGCCGGCCGCCCTGGCCCAGCCCCTCACCCTCGACGACGCCCTGGCGCTGGCGGCGCGGCAGAGCCACGACCTCGCCATCGCCCGCGCCGACGCCGGCCTGGCCGGCGTCGACACCCTGGTGGCCTTCGCCGGCGTGCTGCCGCGCCTCGACCTCTCGGTGAGCACCGGCCGGCAGTTCTTCGGCCCGGGCACCGAGCAGGGGCTCGACCTCTCCACTGGCTCGATCATCACCGGCGCCTCCGACTTCCCCTCCTACGGCTGGCAGCTCCAGCTGTCCCAGCCGCTGGTGGACGTCGGCACGTGGCGGGGGCTGGCCCAGGCCCGCGCCGCCGAGCGGGCCGCCGCCCGCACCTTCGACGAGCAGAAGCTGGGCCTGGCCTTCGACGTGACCCGCCGCTTCTACGACCTGGTCCGGGCACAGCGCAGCCTGGAGGTGCAGGAGAAGGCGGCCGCCCGCAGCGAGGAGCTGGTGGCGCGCGCCGACGCCCTCTTCGTCGCCGGGCGCGCGCAGAAGGTCGACACCTTCAACGCCCGGGTCAACCTGGGCAACGACCGCATCGCGGTGGAGCAGGGGCGCACCCGCCTGGCCCAGGCCCGCGCCGACCTCGCCACCGCCCTCGGCCTGGCCGGCGACGCGCCGGTGGAGGCGGTGGCGCCGGCCGCGCTGGAGGGGCCGGCGCTCCCCGCCGGCGAGCCCCCGGCCGTCGAGCAGCTGGTGGCCACCGCCCGGGCCCGCCGCCCGTCGCTGGCCGCCGCCGGGGCGCAGGTGGAGGCGGCCGACCAGGGGCTGGGCGCCGCCCGCGCCGGCTGGCTGCCCACCCTCGGGCTGCAGGGCAGCTTCGGCCGCTCCGAGCGCGAGGCCTTCGGCAAGAACGGCGCCTGGGACGACCCGAGCCGCCGCTACACCGCCAGCCTGGGCGTGGCCCTCTCCTGGAACCTCTTCGAGGGGCGCCGCACCGAGGCCGGGGTGCGCCGGGCCGAGCTGGCCGCCGAGAAGGTCCGCGCCGCCGCCGCCCGCACCGGCGACCAGGTGGCGAGCGAGATCGCCACCTCGCGCGCCGCGGTGGTGGCCCTCTCGCGGCAGGTCTCGCTCAACGCCGCCAACCTGGGCGCCGCCGAGCAGGCCCTCGCGCTGGCGCGCCAGCGCCTCGACGCCGGCCTGGCCTCGCAGCTCGAGGTCCGCGACGCCGCCCTGAAGCTCACGCAGGCCGAGCTCTCGCTCGTGCAGGCCCGCATCGACCACGCCGTCGCGGCCGCCGATCTGTCGCGCGCCGTGGGAGGAGCCCCTTGACCATGGACGCCAAGACCAACGCCGCCGCCGAGGCGCCGCCCACCGTCACCCCCCCGCCCGCGCCGGCGCGCATGAGCTGGCCCAAGCGCATCTTCGCCGTCCTCTTCGTGCTCGCCGTGGTCGGCGTGGTGGCCGCCTCGCTCAAGCCCAGGGTGGAGCCGCCGGTCACCGTGCAGGCCAGCCCGGCGCGCCAGGGGGCCATCACCCGCCTGGTCACCGCCGGCGGCAAGCTGCAGGCCGCCACCGAGGTGAAGCTCTCCTCCAACATCACCGGTGACCTGGTGGAGCTGCTGATCCGCGAGGGCGACCGGGTGGTGAAGGGGCAGAAGCTCGGGACCATCGACGCCCGCCGCTACGGCGCTCAGCTCAACCAGGCCGAGGCGGCCCGCGCCAGCGCCGCCGCCGACGTGGAGGTGCAGCGGGTGCGGGCCCGGCAGCTCCTCGACGAGCAGAGGCGCGTCGAGCAGCTGGCCGCCACGCAGAACGCCAGCGCCGCCGAGGTGGAGAAGGCCCGCAGCGAGGCCGAGGGGGCCCGCGCCCAGGCCGCCTCCGCCGAGCAGCGGCTGGCCCAGGCCGACGCCGCCCTCCGCGAGGCGCGCCACCAGTTCTCCCTCACCACCATCACCGCCCCCATGGACGGCATCGTCACCCAGCGCATCAAGCAGGTGGGCGAGCGGGTGCGCGGCTCGGACTTCTCCGAGGACGTCATCATGATCATCTCCACCCTCTCCAAGATGGAGGTGAAGGTGGAGGTGGGCGAGCACGAGGTGGTCTACGTGAAGGAGGGCGATCCCGCCGAGGTGGAGATCGACGCCCTCCCCGACCGGAAGTTCAAGGCCCAGGTGGTGGAGGTGGCGCGCAACGCCACCGTCAAGAACGCCGGCACCGAGCAGGAGGTGACCACCTTCATCGTGCGGCTGGCCCTCACCGAGTCGGTCCCCGGGGCCCTGCCCGGCATGAGCGCCCAGGCCACCGTCTCCACCGACACGCGCCAGGACGCCATCGTGGTGCCCATCCAGGCGGTGACGGTGCGGCCGGAGAAGGACCTCAAGCCCGACGCCCCCAAGGAGGACGCCGCCCCGCAGCCCGGCCCCGGCAAGAAGCCCAGGAAGGAGGCCACCAAGAAGGTGGTCTTCGTGCTGGCCGACGGCGCCGCCCGCATCCGCGCCGTGGAGACCGGCCTGGCCTCGGACAGCGAGATCGAGATCGTCTCGGGCCTCAAGGCCGGCGAGAAGGTCATCGAGGGGCCCTACAAGATCCTCTCGCGCGAGCTCTCCGACGGGAAGAAGGTCAAGGAGGAGGAGCCGAAGAAGCCGGGCGAGGACGCCAAGAAGGCGAAGGGCTCATGAGCGGGCCGCTCATCGCCATCGACCGGCTGGCGCGCCACTACGTGGTGGGCGGCGAGGTGGTGCGCGCCCTCGACGGCGTCTCCTTCGACATCCAGCAGGGCGAGTGGGTGGCCATCGTGGGCCAGTCGGGCTCCGGCAAGTCCACCCTCATGAACCTGCTGGGCTGCCTCGACACCCCCACCTCGGGCAGCTACCGGCTCAACGGCGCCGACGTGGAGACCCTCTCCGACGACGCGCTGGCCGACCTGCGCAACAAGGAGATCGGCTTCGTCTTCCAGACCTTCCAGCTCCTGCCGCGGGCCAGCGCGCTGGCCAACGTGGAGCTGCCGCTGGTCTACCGCGGCCTGCCGCGGCGCGAGCGCAAGGCCATGGCCGAGCAGGCGCTCCGCGCGGTGGGCCTGGCCAACCGCATGCACCACCGGCCCAACGAGCTCTCCGGCGGCCAGCGGCAGCGCGTCGCCATCGCCCGCGCCCTGGTGGGCCAGCCCTCCATCCTCCTGGCCGACGAGCCCACCGGCAACCTGGACTCGCAGACCGGCGAGGAGATCGTGCGGCTCTTCGGCGAGCTGCACGGCCGCGGCCACACCATCATCCTGGTGACCCACGAGGCCAGGCTGGCGGCCCGCTGCCCGCGGGCCATCAAGCTGATGGACGGCCGCATCCTGGGCGACGGGCCGGGGGCCGAGGTGGCCACCCTGGGCGCGCCGCAGGCGGGGGTCGCGTGATCGCCCGGGCCCTCCGCGGGCTGCGGCGCCTCACCGCCGAGGTGGTGGAGGGCGTGCGCATCGCCCTCTCCTCCATGGCGGGCAACCACCTGCGCTCGCTCCTCACCACGCTGGGCATCGTCATCGGCGTGATGACGGTCATCGCCATCGTGGGGATCATCCAGGGGCTCAACGAGAGCTTCGCCTCCCAGATCGGCAACCTGGGGGCCCACACGCTCTACGTCGACAAGTGGCAGTGGATCAGCGACGGCGACGAGTGGTGGTCGATGCGCAACCGCAAGAACCTGGGGCGGCGCGAGCTGGAGGCCATCGAGCGCGAGGCGGTGCACGCCATCGCGGTGGCCCCGCAGGCGCGCCTCATGTCCACCGTGACGGCCGGCGACCAGGAGCTGACGCGCATCATGGTGATGGGCACCAGCGACCAGAACCTGGCCACCGGCGGCGGGTCCATCGCCGCCGGCCGCTACCTGGGCAGCCCGGACGTGGAGCTGTCGCGCAGCGTGGTGGTGCTGGGGGCGGCGGTGGCCGACCGGCTCTTCCCGGGCCAGCCCCTCGACGCCATGGTGGGCAAGCGGGTCCGCATCAAGGACGACCCCTTCACCGTCATCGGCGTGATGGCCCGGCGCGGCCGCATGCTGGGCATGGACCTCGACACCAACGTCACCATCCCCTACACCACCTTCCTCCGCGACATGGGGGGCAAGCGCTCCCTCACCGTGGCGGTGGCCTCGGCCCCGGGGAACCTGGCCCAGCTGGAGGACGAGCTGGTCTCCATCCTGCGAAGGGTGCGGCGGGTGCCGGCGGGGAAGGGCGACGACTTCTCCATCAACCGGCAGGACCAGTTCCTCAAGCTCTACAACCAGCTCACCGGCGCCCTCTACGGCGTGGCCATCGGCGTCGGCCTCATCACCCTGGTGGTGGGCGGCATCGGCATCATGAACATCATGCTGGTGTCGGTCACCGAGCGGACCCGCGAGATCGGCGTGCGCCGCGCCCTGGGGGCCCGCCGCAACACCATCCTGCTCCAGTTCCTCATCGAGTCCTCCATCGTGGCCGCGGTGGGCGGGGCGGTGGGCACCGGCCTCGGCATGGGGGCGGCGCTGCTGGTGGCGCTGCTCTCGCCGCTGGCGGCGGCGGCCACCCCCTCGGCGGTGGCCATCGGCCTCGGCTTCTCGGCGGCGGTGGGGCTCCTCTTCGGCATCTGGCCCGCCTGGCGGGCCGCCAACCTCGACCCGGTCGAGGCCCTCAGGTACGAATGACCCGGTTCCTCGACAACGTGGCCATGGCCCTGGGGACGCTCCGCGCCAACCCCATGCGCTCGATGCTCACCCTCCTCGGCATCGTCATCGGCGCCGGGACGGTGGTGGCCATGATGGCGCTCACCGAGGGGCTGCGCATCAAGGTCAACACCGACCTCGCCATCCTCGGGCCGGCCTCGTTCCAGGTGCAGAAGTGGCCGGCCCCGGGGACCTTCGGGCCGCGGGACCACGCCAAGTACGCCCGGCGCAAGCCGCTCACCCGCGAGCAGGGCGAGCTCCTCCGCGGCCTGCCCCACGTGGCGGCGGTCTCCATCGAGTCCTACCTGGGCCGGCCGGAGATCATCGCCACCGCCGAGAAGCAGACCAAGCAGAACGTGGACTTCGGCGGCGTCAACCCGGACTACGCCCCGGCCAACGGCCAGGAGGTGGGCGACGGGCGCTTCATCAGCGACCTCGACGTCACCATGGGCCGGCGGGTCATCTTCATCGGCGCCGACGTGGCCGACCTGCTCTTCCCCGGGCGCTCGCCGCTGGGGCAGGAGGTGCGGGTCCGCGGCGTGCCCTTCGAGGTCATCGGGGTGGGCGAGCGGCGCGGCTCCGTGCTGGGGCTCGACTCCAAGGACCGCTTCGCGCTGGTGCCCTGGACCGCCCACGAGCTGGCCTGGGGCCGGGTGAAGAACAACAACATCGCCATCGCCGCCACCAGCGCCGAGGACCTGCCCAAGGCCATCGACGAGGTGGTGGCCACGCTGCGGCGGGCCCGCGGCCTGGCGCCGCAGGACGAGAACGACTTCGACTACTACACCAACGCCACCGCCTCCGAGACCCTCGACAACCTGGTGGCCATGGTGGGCGCCGCCACCTTCGGCGTCTGCGCCCTCTCGCTGCTGGTGGGCGGCATCGGCATCATGAACATCATGCTGGTCTCGGTCACCGAGCGGACCCGCGAGATCGGCGTGCGCATGGCGCTGGGGGCGCGGCGGCGCCGCATCCTCACCCAGTTCCTCTTCGAGGCCGTCACCCTCTCCCTCCTGGGCGGCCTGCTGGGCGTGCTCCTCGGGGGTGGCATCGCGGTGCTGGCCCGGGAGGTCTTCACGCTTCCGACGAGCATCCCGCTCTGGGCGGTGGTACTGTCGCTCGCCTCCGCCAGCGGGGCGGGCCTCCTGTTCGGCATCTACCCCGCGGCGAGGGCCTCGAAGCTCGACCCCGTCGAGGCGATGCGGACCGAATAGGAGCGGCGCGCAGCGTGGACAAGAAGAAGCTCTGGGCCGAGGTGAAGGGCTGGACCCTCACCATCGTGGCGGTGCTGGCCTTCCGCACCTTCCTCTACGAGGCGGTCTACATCCCGTCCGGCTCGATGCTGCCCACGCTGCAGATCGGCGACTACGTGGTGGTGGAGAAGTGGGCCTACGGCGCCCGCCTCCCCTTCACGGCCACCACCCAGCTGCAGTGGTCCTCGCCGCGGCGCGGCGACATCGTGGTGCTCCTCAACCCCAACGGCGGCCGCGCCGAGGACGACCTCATCAAGCGCGTGGTGGCGGTGGGCGGCGACACCGTGGAGATCCGCGACGGCCACCTGGTGGTGAACGGCACCCCGGTGCAGCGCGAGGAGGTCCCCGGCCCCTGCAGCTACTGGGACGAGCCGCAGAAGGGGCGCTGGATCCAGGAGCCCTGCGACGACTACGTCGAGCACCTCGACGGCCACGTCTTCCACACCCACTGCACGCCGGGCCGCTCCTGCCTGGACGTGGTGCGCCAGGCCGTGCCCGAGGGCACCGTCTTCCTGGCCGGCGACCACCGCGACCACTCGGCGGACAGCCGCGTCTTCGGCCCGGTGCCCATCGGCCGCATCAAGGGGCGGGCGCGCATCGCCTTGGTGAGCTGGGGTCCCGACGGGCTGCGCTGGGACCGGCTGTTCCACGTGGTTTCCCACTAGGGTCGGCCGGGGCCCCCGGCGTCGACCCGCTCCATCCCGCCCCGCCGCTCCAGCGCCTCCACTCGCCGCCGCAGCGCCTCCAGCTCGCGCCGCAGGCCGTCGTCGGCCGGGGCGGGCGCCGGGGTCGGCCGGGCCGCCCGCGCCGCGGCCCTCGCCAGCGCCTCGGCGAGGAGCCCGCCCACCCCCTCGGTGAGCCGCTCGCGGACGATGCGGGCCGCCTCGGCGCGCTCGGCCCGCGTCATCCCGGAGAGCGTCCCGGCGAGCGCCTCCACCAGGCCGCGCACCGTGCCGGGCGGCTGCATGCTGCCGTCGGCCCAGCGGCGCACCGTCACCTCGGTGACCTGCAGGAAGGCGGCGGCGGCGCGGGCGTCGAGCCCCAGGCCGGCCTCGCCGAGCACCACCCGGTCGAAGGCGGTGCGGGGGGCGGACGGGTCGCGGGGCGGGCGGGGCACGATCAGATCGTAGCAGGTTGCTACGAGGTGATCGACTCGGCGGCGGGCGCCGGCGGGGGCGCGACCGGGCCGGGCGCCGGGGCCGCCCCGGGGATGACCAGGGTGAAGCGGGCCCCGCCGCCGGGCCGCTCGCCCGCGGTGAGGGCCCCGCCCCAGCGCTCGGCGAACTCCCGGGAGATGGCCAGGCCGAGGCCGGTGCCGCCGGCCCCCTTGGTGGTGAAGAAGGGCTCGAAGAGCTGCGCCGTGCCGCCAGGCGGCAGCCCCACGCCGTCGTCCTCCACCGCCACGTGGACGCCGCCCGCCACCTCCTGGGCCGAGATCGTCACCGTGCCGGCCCCCCGCCTCGCCTCCTCCACCGCGTCCGCGGCGTTGACCAGCAGGTTGACCAGCACCTGCACCAGCTCGGCCCGGTCGGCGCGCGCCGCCGGCAGCCCCGCCGGCAGGGCCCGCTCCACCCGGGCCACCTGGCCGAGGCGCCAGGAGGCCAGGCGCAGCGCCTCCTCCACCGCCGCCGCCACGTCGGTGGGGCCGGGCGAGGAGGCGCCGCGGGCGAAGCCGCGGAGGTCCTGGACGATGCGCTTGATGCGGTCCACCCCGCCCCGCGACTCGGCCAGCGCCTCCAGCAGCCCGGCCTCGCCGGGGTGGCGCTCGCGCAGCTCCTCCTCCACGTAGGCCAGGTTGGTGGAGACGAAGGCCAGCGGGTTGTTGATCTCGTGGGCCACGCCGGAGGCGAGCCGGCCGATGGAGGCCAGCCGGTCGGCCTGGGCCCGCTGCTGGCCGGCCCTGGCCAGCTCGGTGAGGGTCGCCTCGCGCGCCGCCGCCGAGGCGCGGGCCCGGCGCCGCATGCGCCGGTAGAGCTCGGCGCCGGTGACGGCGTAGAAGCCCGCGCTGGCCGAGGCGATGAGCCAGAAGGCCCAGGTGCCCGGCGGCAGGTGCGAGGTGGCGATGGCGGTGACGCCGACGGTGACGGCGCTGCCGGCCAGCAGCGCCAGCGGCTCGTCCGGCACCATGATGGCCGCCACGATGGGCAGGAGCGGGTAGAAGGCCAGGTAGGGGCCGTGGAGCCAGCCGGTGCCGGCGCAGATGAGGGCGAAGGCGGCGGCGGTGCCCGCCACCGCCACCACCAGGAAGCGGCGCAGGGCCACCGGGTCGGCGATGTGCCCCGCCCAGCGCCAGAGCGCCAGGAGCGCCGCGCTCACGCCGAGCCGCCCGGCCCAGACCGCCAGGTTGCCCACGCCGTGGCCCGCCAGGTCCAGGGCCAGGAAGGCCAGGTTCATGACCGCGATGGCCAGCGCCACGCGGCGGCGCTCGCGGCTGGCGGCCTCCGACGGCAGGTCGGGCTCGGCTGGCGCGCGGTCGGTCAAGCGTGGAGATCCCCCCGCGCAGGATAGCGCGCCGTCCGCGCCGGGCCGATGTGGTCCCTGGTGCCACACGGGGCGGGTCGTCGCAGCGCGCCCGGTCCGGTCCCATGCTACGTGAGAGCCGCGGCGGTCCCCCCCGGGGGCGGCGGCGAGACAGGGGCGGTTCCGGATGGTCACGCAGCTCCTCTCCAGCGGCGATCGCGCCCTGGCGAGGCACTTCATCGAGGCGCAGGGGCTCGCCTTCGAGCCCGGGTTCGACGACCTGGTGGGCGCCTTCGAGGGCGGCGCGCTGGTGGCGGCGGGCGCCCGCGCCGGCGACGTCCTCAAGATGATCGCCGTCGATCCGGCCGCCCAGGGCGGCGCCCTCCTCGGCGAGGTGGCCGGCGAGCTGGTGCGCCTCGGCCTCTCGGCGGGTCACGACGGCCTCTTCGTCTTCACCCGCCCGGCCCACGCGCCCTCCTTCGAGGCCCTCACCTTCCGGCTGCTGGCGGCCCGCGCCCAGGTGGCGCTGCTGGAGTACGGCGGCCGCTTCGAGCGCTGGCGCGAGGCGGCCCGGGCGCGCCGCCTCCCGGTCCCGGCCGGCGGCGCCGCCGGCGCCATCGTGCTCAACGCCAACCCCTTCACGCGCGGCCACCAGTGGCTGGTGGAGCAGGCGGCGGCGCAGGTGGACGCGCTCTACCTCCTGGTGGTCCGCGAGGACCGCTCCGCCTTCCCCTTCGAGGCCCGGCTGCGGCTGGTGCGGGAGGGCACGGCCCACCTCCGCAACGTGGTGGTGCTCGACACCGGCCCCTACGCCGTCTCGGCGGTCACCTTCCCGGCCTACTTCCTCAAGGCGGCCGACCCGGTGGCCGCCATCCAGATGGAGCTCGACCTCCAGCTCTTCGGCCAGCGCCTCGCCCCGGCCCTCGGCGTGACCCGCCGCTTCGCCGGCACCGAGCCGACCTGCGCCACCACCCGGGCCTACAACGAGGCCATGCTCCGGGTGCTCCCGCCGCTGGGCGTGGCCGTCACCGTGCTGCCGCGCCTGGAGGCCGGCGGCGCGGCGGTGAGCGCCTCCACGGTGCGGGCGGCCCTGGCGCGCGGCGACGAGGCGGCGCTGCCGGCGCTGGTCCCGCCCACCACCCTCTCCTACCTCCTCTCCGAGGAGGGTCGCGCCGTCCGGGCCGGGCCCGGCGGCATGCAAGGCAGGCACTGATGCGGATCGCGAGGAAGGCCCAGGCCGGGACCATGCAGTCGAGCGACCTGATGGTGGCGCTCGAGCCGGCCGAGACGCTGGTGGTGGAGATCGAGTCCACCGTGAAGCAGCAGTTCGACCACCTCATCCGGGCGGTGGTCGACGAGGTGCTGGCGCGCCACGGGGTGACGGCGGGGCGGGTGCGCCTCACCGACCGCGGCGCCCTCGACTACGCCATCCAGGCCCGGCTCGAGACGGCGCTGGCCCGCGCCGGGGAGGGCTGACGTGCAGGGGCTCTGGTACCGCGAGGTGGAGCAGGGGCGCCGCTTCCTGGTGAAGCTGGCGCCGGGCGAGGATCTCAAGGGGCGCCTGGTGGAGTTCGCCCGCGCCGTGGGGCTGACCCACGCGGTGGTGGTGTCGGCGGTGGGGTCGGTGCAGGACCTCTCCTTCCGCGGCATCAAGTCGGGGGCCAAGCTCCCCATCACCCCGCCGCGCATGCACCTGCACGAGCTGGCCGGGCCGCTGGAGCTGCTGGGGCTCACCGGCAACCTCATGCCCGACGACCACGGCCAGGTGGACTGCCACCTCCACGTCATGGCGGCCCGCTCCTCCGGCGAGGTGGTGGGCGGCCACCTCTTCGCGGCGCGGGTCTTCGCCACCTGCGAGGTGGTCCTCTCCGAGCTGAAGGCCGAGGGCGTGGAGCGCCACGTCTCCCGCACCGGCGGCATCCCCACCGTCTTCATCCCCGACGAGCCCTCCCGATGAGCACCACCCCGCACGCCGGCGCCTTCACGCTGCGCCGCTCCCTCCTCTACGTGCCGGGCAACATGCCCAGCATGCTGCAGAACATCCCGGTCTTCGCCGCCGACGCGGTGATCATCGACCTCGAGGACGCCGTCCCCCTCGGCGAGAAGGACGCGGCGCGCCGCCTGGTGCGCCGCTTCCTGGAGACCTACCGGGAGCGCCGCCAGGAGGTGCTCATCCGCATCAACCCCCTCGACACCGCCTGGGGCTTCGAGGACCTGAAGGAGGTGCTGCCGGCCCTGCCCGACGGCATCCGCCTCCCCAAGGCCGACACGCCGGAGATCGTGGAGCGGCTCGACACCCTGCTCACCGAGCACGAGGAGCAGATGGGGGTGGAGATCGGCCGCTTCCGGATCCTGCCCTCCATCGAGAGCGCGCTGGGCGTCATCAACTGCATCCAGATCGCCAACGCCTCCAAGCGCATCCTGGGGCTGGCCTTCGGCGCCGAGGACTACACCGCCAGCATGGAGATCGAGCGCACCAAGGGGGGCGAGGAGCTCTTCAACGCCCGCTCCCGCGTGGTCTGGGCCGCCAAGGCGGCCGGGGTGCAGGCCATCGACTCGATCTTCGCCGACGTGAAGGACATGGAGGCCTTCCGCCGCGAGGTGGAGCTGGCCAAGACGCTGGGCTTCACCGGCAAGTCGCTGGTCAACCCGCGGCAGATCGAGGTGGTCCACGAGGCCTTCGCGCCCAAGCCCGAGGAGATCGAGTACGCCCGCCAGGTCGTCGAGGCCATCCAGCGGGCGCGGGAGCTGGGCACGGGGGTCATCTCGCTGGGGGGGAAGATGGTCGACGCGCCGGTGGTGAAGCGCGCCCTCCGCGTGCTGCGCACCGCGCAGGCGCAGGGGCTGGTGGACGAGGTGCCGGGCGAGGAGGTGCTCCATGGCGCGTAACGCGCTGGGGCGCGAGCTCCCCGAGACCTTCGCCGGGCGGCCCGTCGTCCCCTACCAGGACCCGCGCTCCCGCCAGCCCTCCGGCGACCGGGCCACCCGCCCGCTGCGCCGCGCCGACGCGGGCGACCGCAAGGTGATGGACACCCTGAAGGCCGCCATCGAGGCCGCCGGCCTCCGGGACGGCATGACCATCTCCACCCACCACCACCTGCGCAACGGGGACTCGGTCCTCAACCACGTGGTGCGGGTCATCGACCAGATGGGGCTGAAGGACATCAAGATCGCCTCCTCCTCGGTCCACCCGGTCCACGCCGAGATCATCCCGGCCATCCGCGAGGGCGTGATCACCGGCCTGGAGTGCGGCGTCAACGGCCTGATCGGCGAGCTGATCTCCAAGGGCGAGCTCTCCTGCCCCACCGTGGTCCGCTCCCACGGCGGCCGGGCCCGCTCCATGGCCACCGGCGAGGTGAAGGTGGACGTGGCCTTCATCGCCGCCTCGGCCTGCGACGACGAGGGGAACCTCTCCGGCTTCACCGGCCCCTCCGCCTTCGGCAGCCTGGGCTACGCCCACGTGGACGCCATGTACGCCCGCAAGGTTGTGGCGGTCACCGACAACCTGGTCCCCTTCCCGGTGGCCCCCATCTCCATCCCGCAGACGCAGGTGGACTTCGTGGTCCGGGCCGAGAAGCTGGGCGATCCCAAGAAGATCGTCTCCACCACCACCCGCGTCACCACCGACCCCATCGGCCTGCAGATCGCCCGCTACGCGGCCCAGGTCATCGAGGCCTCCGGCTACCTGCGCGACGGCTTCGCCTTCCAGACCGGCTCGGGCGGCACCTCGCTGGCGGTGGCCGAGAACGTGCGCGGCCTGATGCGGCGCCAGAAGATCAAGGGCAGCTTCGGCTGCGGCGGCATCACCGGCTACTTCGTCGACATGCTGGAGGAGGGGCTCTTCCAGGCCCTCTTCGACGTGCAGTGCTTCGACCTCCGGGCGGTGGAGTCGATCCGCAAGAACCGCAACCACGTCGAGATCAGCGCCGACACCTACGCCAACCCCTTCAACGCCGGCGCGGTGGTCAACCGCCTCGACGTGGTGATCCTCGGGGCCACCGAGGTGGACGTGGACTTCAACGCCAACGCCAACACCGAGTCGAACGGCCTCCTGCTCCACAACACCGGCGGCCACACCGACACCGCCGCCGGCGCCAAGCTGGCCATCGTGGTGGCCCCCTCGATGCGCGGCCGCCTCCCCATCGTGCGCGACCGGGTCAACACCATCACCACCCCGGGGGCGGTGGTGGACGTGGTGGTGACCGAGCGCGGCATCGCGGTGAACGACCGCCACCCGGACCTGAAGAAGGAGCTGCTGCGCCGCAAGGCGCCGGTGAAGGACATCCGCGAGCTGCAGCGGGAGATCTACGCCGTCACCGGCACCCCCCGCCCGCTGGAGTTCGGCGACGAGGTGGTGGCGCTGGTGGAGTACCGCGACGGGACCATCATCGATGCCATCCGCCGCGTCCACGGCTGAGCCGGCCGGCCTGCGGGCCCTCCTGCTGGCGGCCCGCGACCGGCGCCAGGCGCGCCTCGACGCGGCGCGGGCGGCCGGCTGGCCGGCGGTGGTGGCCGTCTCGCTGGCCGTGCCCGGCGAGCGGAAGGCCCCGCCCGGCGCGGCGGCCCTCTTCGGCTGGGGGCTGGCGCGGCTGGCCGAGGCGCTGGGGGCCGCCCCGGCCACCCTCTTCCGCGGCGAGGACGCCCTCGGCCCCTTCGCCGTGCTGGGGGTGGAGGCGGCGCCCGGCCGGGCCAAGGCGGCCTGCCTGGCCGTCGAGGCGGCCCACCCGGCGGCCCGGCTCCTCGACCTCGACGTCCTCGACCCCGGGGGCGGCGCGGTGGGGCGCGCCGAGCTGGGGCTGCCGCCGCGCGCCTGCCTGCTCTGCGGCGAGGCGGCCAAGGCCTGCATCCGCGCCGGCCGCCACGCCGGCGCCGACCTCGCGGCCCGCGCCGCCGCCCTCCTGCGCGACGCCCCCCGCCCGCTGGCGCACCGCGCCGAGCTTCCCGGCCACCTGCTCCTGGGCGCGCGGCTGGAGCTGCACCTCACGCCCAAGCCGGGCCTGGTGGACCGCGAGGACGCCGGCTCCCACCCCGACCTCTCGCTGGCGCTGATGGAGCGCTCGCTGGAGGTGCTGGGCGAGGGGCTCCAGGCCATCGACGCCGCCCTCTCCCGCGGCGAGCCGCTCCTGGGCGCGCGCGCGCGGGCCGAGGTGGCCGAGCGGCGCATGCTGGAGCGCTGCGGCACCAACACGCACAAGGGGGCGCTCTTCCTGGGCGGCCTGGTGGTGGTGGCGCGCCACCGGCTGGGCTTCGAGCCGGCCGGCCCGGAGGCGCTGCGCCCGGCGGTGGCCGCCGCGGCCGCCGAGCTGCTGGAGGCCCGGGCCCTCCCGGAGAGCCACGGCGCCGAGGTCCGGCGCGAACACGGCGTGGGCGGCATCCTGGGCGAGGCCCGGGCGGGCCTGCCGGCGGTCTTCGAGGTGGCCCTGCCGGCCTGGCGGGCCGCCGGCACCGCCGGCCTCACCGGCGACGCGGCCGCCTTCCTGGTGCTCGCCCGGCTCATGCAGGTGGTGGAGGACACCACCACGCTCCACCGGGGCGGCGCCGCCGGGCTGGCGGTGCTGCGGGCCGACGGCCTGGCGCTGGAGGCCCGGCTCCGCTCGGGCGGCGACCACCTCGGCTTCCTCCGCGACACCAACCGCGCCTGGCGGGCCGCCCGGCTCACCATGGGCGGCGTGGCCGACCTGCTGGGCGTGACGCTGGGCCTGCTGGCCCACGCCGGCGAGCCGCTGCACGGGGTGGCGGCGCCCGGGCCCTGAACGGCGCGCCCTGCGGCGGTCCCGTGCTCGCGCCCGGGGCGCCGTCCGTCTATCCTCCGCGGATGCCCGTCTCCCGCCTCCGCGCCGCCCCGGGGCTCCCGGCCCTGGCGGCCGCCGCCCTGCTCCTCGCCCCCGCCGCCGCCACCCCCTGCACCAGCGTCATGGTGGCCAAGGGGGCCGGCGCCGACGGCGCCGCCTTCCTCACCTACTCGGCCGACTCCCACGAGCTCTACGGCGACCTGCCGCTGGCCCTGGCGGCCCGCCACGCCCCCGGCGCGCAGCGGGTGGTGCTGGAGTGGGACACCGGCAAGCTCCTCGGCCGCATCCCGCAGCCGGCCGAGACCTTCCACGTGGTGGGGAACATCAACGAGCACCAGGTGGCCATCGGCGAGAGCACCTTCACCGGCCGCAAGGAGCTCACCGACCCCAAGGCCAGCGGCGTCGACTACGGGAGCCTGATGTACATCGCGCTGGAGCGCGCCCGCACGGCGCGCCAGGCGGTGCAAGTGATCACCGACCTGGTCGCCGAGCACGGCTACGCCTCCACCGGCGAGTCGATCTCCATCTCGGATCCCGAGGAGGCCTGGCTGCTGGAGATCATCGGCAAGGGGCCGGGCGTGAAGGGCGCCCTCTGGGTGGCCCGCCGCGTCCCCGAGGGGCACGTGGTGGCCCACGCCAACCAGGCGCGCATCCGCACCTTCCCCCTCGACGACCCGAAGAACACCCTCTACGCGAAGGACGTCGTCTCCTTCGCCCGCGAGAAGGGCTGGTTCAGCGGCAAGGACGCGGAGTTCTCCTTCGCCGACACCTACGCCCCCCTGACCTTCGGGGCGCTGCGCTTCTGCGAGGCGCGGGTCTGGAGCGTCTTCACCAAGGTCGCCCCGTCGCTGAAGCTCCCCCTCGACTCGGTGATCGGCAAGGGCGGCCAGGCCCGCCTGCCCCTCTGGGTGAAGGCCGAGAAGCCGCTGGCGGTGCGCGACGTCATGGCGCTGATGCGCGACCACTTCGAGGGGACGCCGCTCGACCTCGCGGAGGGCGTGGGGGCCGGCCCGTACGCCCTCCCCTACCGCTGGCGCCCGCTCACCTGGAAGGTGGACGGCAAGGAGTACCTCAACGAGCGGTCCATCTCGACGCAGCAGACCGGCTTCTCCTTCGTGGCCCAGCTCCGCGGCGACCTGCCCGGCCCCATCGGCGGCGTCCTCTGGTTCGGCGTGGACGACACGGCCAGCACCGTCTACGTGCCGCAGTACGCCGGCAACCGGGCGGTGGCGCGGCCCTTCGCGGTGGGCACCGGGAACTTCGAGAAGTTCACCTGGGACTCCGCCTTCTGGACCTTCTCCTTCGTCGCCAACTGGGCCTACTCCCGCTACTCGGACATGAGCGTGGACATCCGGCAGGCGCAGGGGGAGCTGGAGGGCGAGTTCCTGGCCCGCCAGCCCGAGGTGGAGAAGGCCGCCCTGGCCCTCTGGAAGACCTCGCCCGGCCTGGCCCGCGACTACCTCACCAGCTACTCGGTGGAGCAGGGCGAGAAGACGGTGGCCCGCTGGAGGAAGCTCGGCGAGCACCTGCTCTGGAAGTACATGGACGGCAACGTCCGCGACGCCCAGGGGAAGGTGACGCACCCGGCCTGGTCCGAGGCCTGGCGCCGCCGCATGGCGCAGGAGTCGGGGGAGAAGCTGCTGGTGACGCCGCTGCCGGGGGAGCCGAAGGAGGAGTAGGCGTCAGGGCGCGGCCAGCCGCGCGCAGGCCGCCCGCGCCGCCTCGACGGCGCGCGGGACGGCGGCGGCGACGGCCGGCGTGAGCCCCTCCTCGATGGTGGCCATCTCGGCCACCTCGACGAGGACCAGCTCCACCCGCGACGGCACCGGCGCGCCGGAGGCGCGGGCCAGGGCCAGCGCGGAGGGCAGGCCGATGGCGTGCGGCGACGGGCCGGCCGGGGCGTGGAGCGCCTCCAGCGGCAGGGCGTGGACGGTGCCGGGCGGGTGGGCGCCGGTCTGCACCGCGTCCACCACCACCACCCGGTCGTACCCCTCCATGTCGTCGAGGAGGTAGAGGCCGGCCTTGCCGCTCTCCAGCACCGCCGCCCCCGGCGGCGGGTCGGCGGCCAGGGCGCGGGCCACGTGGAGCGCCACGGCGTCGTCGCGCCGCAGGGCGTTCCCCAGGCAGAGGACGAGGAGGCCGCTCACGGGTCGCGAGGCAGCGGCCCTGGCATGGGCCCGACCTCATCGTCCACGCGCCGCCGCAGCACCTGCACCACCTCGCCGCGGTGATCGCGGATGGTGACCAGGAGCGGCAGCTCGCCCGGCAGCGCGTGCGACGCGCAGGCGTTGCAGGGGTCGTAGGCGCGGAAGGCCATCTCCAGGAGGTTCAGCAGCCCCTGGTCCACCTGCCCGCCGCGGATGAGACCGCGCGCCGCCTTGCGCACCGAGATCTGGATGGGGCCGGCGTTGTGCTGCGAGGCGACCACCAGGTTGACGGCGGTGAGGATCCCCCGCTCGTCGGCGGCGTAGTGGTGGATGAGCAGGCCGCGGGCCGCCTCCACGATGCCGACGCCCTGGGCCGGCGCCTCGAGCGGCCTCGGGACCTCCCGGATCTCCCTGGCCCCGAGGAGCGGGTGGTGGGCCAGCTCGGCCACCGCCTCGGCGGCCTGGAGCGCCTCGACCAGGCGCGCCCAGTGGAAGGCCAGGGTCTGGTGGGCCGGCCAGCCGAGCGCCGCGAAGAGCCGCTGCCGCTCCGCCTCGGCGCGGGGCGTGGCCATCTCCCTCGCCACGTTGAGCCGCGCCAGCGGCCCCACCCGGTAGAGGGCGCTCTCGTTCCCCTCGCCGTAGCCGGTCCAGCCCTTCTGCTTGAGGTAGGCGATCTTGGCGTAGGTCCAGGGCTCGACCCGCTCGGCCACGTGGTCCAGGTAGCCCTCGGCGGCGAAGCGGGCCGCCTCGGCGCCGTCGGCGTCGATGAGGCGCACCGTGCCGTCGAGGAAGGCGAGGCGCCCCGCCTCGTCCACCATGCCCATGGCGTGGGTGCGGACCCGGAAGACCTCGCTCCCCACCGCCCGCCACCAGGCGGCGTTCTCCACCACCGCCTTCCGGAAGGTGGCCAGGGTGTCCTCGGCGAACTTCACGAGGCGCGGGCCGGTGGCGCGGGCCTGGGCCACCACCTCGGGCGGCAGGGGGCGCGAGCAGCCGCCCGGCAGGGCGAAGACCGGGTGGACGGTGCGGCCGGAGATGGCCGCCATCAGGTCGCGGGCCTCCTTGCGCACCGTGAGGATGCGCCGCCCGAGGTCCGCGCCCACCTTGGCGATGACGCCGAGGACGTTGCGCATGGGGGCCGGCGCCTGGTGGCCCACCAGGAAGTCCGGGCCGCCCATGTACCAGTAGTGGAGGAGGTGGTCCTCGAAGATGAAGAGGTTGTAGTAGAGCGCCTGCAGCACCTTGGCCGCCGGCGGCGCCGTGACGCCGTAGAGCTGGTCCAGGGCCCGCACCGCCGCGATGTGGTGCGAGGCCGGGCAGACCCCGCAGACGTGGGCGGTCAACTGCGGCATCTCCTCGGCCGGGCGCCCTACGCAGAAGCGCTCGAAGCCGCGGAGCTCCGGCACCTGGAGGAAGGCGTGCTGGCCGTTCCCCTGCTCGTCGAGGAGGATCTCGACCTTGCCGTGCCCCTCCAGCCGCGTGATGGGGTCGATGGTGATGCGCCGGCTCACGCGGGATCCCCCTTGAGCCGCCGCGGCAGCAGGCCGGCCGCGTAGCCGTAGCGCCAGAAGGTGCCGGCCGGATCGGGCAACTCGGCCACCAGCCGCGCCACCTCGGCCTCGCCGCCGGCGAAGAGCGAGGCGAAGGCCGAGAGGGCCGCGGCGCCACCGTCGGCGACGCCGTCGAGGGGGCCGAAGCAGCCGCGGCAGGGCATGTTGGCCTCGACGCAGCCGGGCTGGCAGCCCTGGCGCGTGCCCGGCCCGAGGCAGACCAGCCCCTGGGCCAGGAAGCAGGTGGCCTCGTCGGGCTGGGTGGTGGCGAGGCGCGCCAGCGCAGTGAGCTGCATCCGCTCCGGCTTGGAGTCCTTGCGCGGGCAGCTGTCGCAGAGCGGGGCGTTGGGCGCCAGCACCGCCTGCGGCCCGGGGGGCGGGAGCCCCTGGCCGGAGAGCAGCGCCTCGATGGCCGCGGCGATGACCGGCGGCGAGGGCGGGCAGCCGGGGATGACGTAGTCCACCGGCACCGCCTCGGCGAGGGGCAGGGTGCGCGAGAGGAGCTGCGGCAACGTGAGGTCGTGGCCGGCGGCGGCCACCCGCGCGCCGGGCATGGGGCCGCCGCGGTCGGCGACGGTGGGCTGGTCGCGGTAGGCGGTGGCGAGGAGCTCGCCCGGCTCGCTCAGGTTGCCGAGCCCCACCACGCCGCCCAGGTGGGCGCAGGCGCCGAAGGCCACCACCGTGCGGGCCTTGCGGCGCAGCAGCACCGCCCAGTCGTCCTGCTCGGAGAGGCGGATGGCGCCGTTGAGGAAGGCCACGTCGATGTGGCCGTCCGGCATGGCCTCCACGTCGGTGCGCTTCCAGTCCAGGGCCACCGGCCAGAGGACGATCTCCACCCGCTCGGCGAGGTCGGCCAGCCCCTCGCCGAGGTCCACCACCGCCTCCTCGCAGCCGCCGCAGGAGGCGTTCCAGTAGAAGGCGACGCGGGGCTTGCCGGGTGCCCGCGGGGCGCGCCGGGCCTCGTCCACCTGGAGGGTGTCGAGGCGGGAGGGGGAGACCGCCAGCGCGTCGCCCACCGAGGCCAGGGCGGTGCCGGCGTAGTCGAGGGGCCCCAGCGCCGCCAGCTCGGCGGTCATCTCCCGCACCACCCCGGCGAAGCGCTCGGCCTCGGTGGCGCCGGCCCACTCCAGCCGCACCCGCGCCGGCGGGACGCCGGCCGCCTCCAGGGCCCTCACCAGCAGGCCGTGGCGCCCCATGGCCTTCAGGTTGCCGTCCACGTAGTGGCAGTCGCCGGGGTGGCAGCCGGCGATGAGCACGCCGTCGGCCCCCTCCCGCAGCGCCTGCAGCACGAAGGCCGGCTCGACGCGCCCGGTGCAGGGGACGCGCACCGTGAGGAGGCTGTGGGGGTACTCCAGGCGCGCCCGGCCGGCCTGGTCGGCGGCGGCGCCGGCGCACCACTGGCACAGGAAGGCGACGATGCGGGGCTGCCAGGCCATCGCTCAGCCCGCCCGCTCGCCGCCGTCCCCGGACACGGGCGCCGCCAGGAGCGCGGAGATCTCGGCGGAGATCTGGGCGCGGGTGTAGTGGCGCGCCGAGGCGGCGCCGGTGGGGCAGGCGGCGGCGCAGGTGCCGCAGCCGTGGCAGTGGACCGGGTCCACCAGCGCCTTGCCGGAGACGAGGTCGCGGGCCACCGCGCCGTAGGGGCAGGCGGCCACGCAGGCGCCGCAGGCGCCGCAGGTGGCGGGGTCCACCTCGGCCGCCAGCGGCTCCAGCGGGCGCCGCTCGCCGGCCACCAGCGTGGCCAGCACGCGCCCGGCCGCCGCCGCGCCGTCGCGGATGGCCTCGCGGATGGGGCGCGGCCCGCCGGCGGCGCCGGCCACGAAGACGCCGGCCACCCGGGTGGCGGTCGGCTCGAAGGGGTTGGCCGAGCCCTCCAGCACGAAGCCGCGCGGGCCGGTGGGGAGGCGCAGCAGCGCCGCCAGGGCCTCGGCGCCGTCGGGGGGCGCGGCCGGCGCGTGGATGGCGACGAGGTCGAAGCGGCGCACCGTCTCCAGGAGCCCCTGGGCCAGGCGCACCGCCACGCCGCCCTGGTCCTCGCCGAGCTCGCCGGCCAGCAGCTCGGCGTCGAGGAGCTCCACGCCCTCGGCCTGGAGCGCCGCCGCCTCGCGGGAGAGGCCCGGGGCGCGCCCCAGGCCGCCCGCCACCGCCACCTGCACCGCCGGGTGCTTGCGGCGGACCACGTGGGCCAGCTTGAGCACCTCGCGCACCGCCAGCGCGCCGTCCTCGTCGCCGCCCGCCGCCGCCAGGAGCAGCGAGGCGGGCGGCTGGCCGTCGGCGCGGCGCAGCGCCCCGCCGGTGGGGCCGGAGGGGTGGAGCTGGCGCTCCAGGGCGTAGGTCGAGACCACGCCGGGCGGGCCGTCCACCTCGCCGGGGGCGAGGCCGGTGGCCACCACGATGGCGCCCACCGTGACGGTGCGGACCTCCGGCGGCGCGTCGAGGTGGATGGCGCCGAAGGCGCAGTGGTCCTGGCAGGCGGAGCAGCCGGGCGCCGCTCCCGAGCTGCTCCCGTGCAGGCAGGCGGCGTGATCGACCGACGAGCGGTGGGGCAGGCTCCCCGGGTAGGCGAGCCCCACGGCGCGGCGGGTGGCCAGGCCGGCGCCCCAGGGATCGGGCACCTCCACCGGGCAGACGGTGGCGCACTGGTCGCAGCCGATGCAGGCCTCCGGATCGACCGAGCGCGGCTGCAGCGCCAGCCGGACCTCGAAGCGGCCCGCCGAGCCCTTCACCGCCGCCACCTCGGCGCGCGTCAGCACCTCGATGCGCTCGTGGTGCAGCACCTCGTCGAGGGCCGGCTCCATGAAGCAGGAGGCGCAGGCCAGGTCCGGGAAGATCTCGTCGAGGCGGTTGGCCAGGCCGCCCAGCGCGGCGCTGCGCTCCACCAGCACCACCTTGCGGTCCTTGCGGGCCAGCGAGAGGGCCGCCGAGACGCCGGCCGCGCCGCCGCCCACCACCAGCACGTCGGCCGCCACCTCCACGTCGGCGGGGGCGATGGGGCGGTGCAGCGCGGCGCGGGCCAGGCCGGCCTGCACCAGGCGCCCGGCCTGGAGCGTGGCCGCCCCCGGCTCGCCGCCGATCCACTCCACCTGCTCGCGCAGGTTCACCATGTGGGCGAGGAAGGGGCTCTTGCCGGCCCGGCGCATCACGCCGTGGAAGGTGCGCTCGTGCTCCCGCGGGGAGCAGGCGGCGATGACCACCCGGTCGAGCCCCTGCTCGGCGAGCCGCCGCTCCAGCCAGGCCTGGCCCTCCGGCGAGCAGAGCACGTCGTGGGTGGCCACGTCGGCCGCCCCGGGCCAGCGCGCCGGCTCGGCCAGCTCGCCGAGCTGCACCAGGTTGCCGAGGTTGGGGCCGCAGCGGCAGAAGACGATCCCGGTCCGTCGCCCTGGGTCGGGGGCCTCGCCGGGCCCGGGCGGCGTCCGGTCGGTCAATACTGGATCTGGATCACGGTCTTCACGCCGTCGGCGCGGACCGCGAGGAGGGTCTTCTTGCGACGCTCGCAGAAGGTGCGGATGTCCTTCTCGAAGGTCGGGCAGTCGCCGGTGATCTCCACCACGGTGCCGGGCGGGGTCTCGGCCGTCTCGACCGCCAGCTTGAGGACGGGCTGGGGGCAGCGCATGCCGGCGCAGTCGATCTTCATGATGTTCATCGCCACGGGCGGGATCTCCTGAGCGGCAGGCGACGGTCGTCGCCGGAGGCGGTCCACATTACTGGAACGGCAAGAGCGGCGTCAAACGCTCCCGCAGCGGTCGGAGCGTCAATTCCCACGTCTTCCCGACCGGTTGCGACAATCAGTCCTTGGCGTCCTCGGCCTGGATCAAGCCGAAGATGGCCGCCGCGTCGGGGGCCGCCAGGATCGCCTCGCGGAAGCCGGGCGAGCGGAAGATGCGGCTCACCCGGGCCAGGGCCTTGAGGTGCGCGCCGGCCGAGCTCTCCGGGGCGAAGAGCACGAAGAAGAGCCGGGCCGGGCGCCCGTCGATGGCGCGGAAGTCGACTCCCTCCGGCGCGCGGCCGAACGCGGCCACGATGCCCTGGAGGCCGGGCAGCTTGCCGTGCGGGATGGCCACCCCCTCGCCGACGCCGGTCGACCCGAGCTTCTCGCGGTCGAGCAGCGTCTGGAGGAGGCGGCCCGCGTCCAGGCCGGTGGCGGCCGCCACCGGGCGGCACAGCTCGGCGAGGACCTCGGCCGGGGACGCGCCGGCGAGGCGCGCGTTCACGGCCGCGGGCTGGAGGAAGTCGACGATCTTCACGTGGCGTCCGTCCGGGTCACGAGGTGCGGGCCTCGATGAGGCCCAGGCTGCCGTCCTCGCGCCGGTATACCACGTTGACGGCGAGGTCCTTGGCGTTCTGGAACACGAAGAACTGCGAGCCGAGGAGGTCGAGCTGCAGGATGGCCTCGTCCACCGACATGGGCTTGGCCTGGAAGGCGGTGCTCTTCACCACGCGGTGGGAGGGCTTCTCCGGGTGGTCGATGATGTCGATGACGTCGTGCCGGATCTCGGCCGGCGCCCCCTCGGTGTGGCCGTTGCTCTTCTGCGCCTCCAGCTTCCCCTTGTGCTTCTTCAGCTGCCGCTCGATCTTGTCGGCCGCCTCGTCGATGGAGGCGTACATGTCCTTGCTCTTGGCGGTGCCGCGGAGCAGGAAGCGCCCCGCCTTGACGGTGATCTCCGCGTGGTGCGCCAGGTTCTCCACGTGGAGCACGGCGTGGGCCTCGCTGGGCCTGTCGATGTAGCGCTGGACGTGCTCGACGCGTCCCTTCACGTGCGACTTGAGGGCCTCGGTGGGCTCGAGATGCCGGAAGGTGATGTTCACCTGCATGAACCGCCTCCTGGATGGGGGACGATGAAACACCTCGGCCGCGGCCCGCGCGCCGGAGTGGCGTCGCTGGTGCCGCGGCCGATGGAGCTGCCGGCTGCCGACATGCTGAGGTGATGATAGCAGGGCGCCGGGCGGCGGCACCTCGTTCCCCCGCCCTTTTCGGGGCCCGGCCCCGGGTCGGGGCAACCCTGCGGAACTAGAAGTACTTCTTCCGCTTCGAGCTGGGCAGGATCCCCAGCACCTCGCGGTACTTGGCCACCGTGCGCCGGGCGATCTCGATGCCCTGGCCGCGCAGCAGCTCCACGATGCGCTGGTCGGAGTGGGGGTGCTTGGGATCCTCGGCGCTCACGATCTGCTTGATGTGGTTCTTCACCGCCTCGCTGGCGATCTCGTCGCCGCCGGTCTTGTTGATGGCGGAGTTGAAGAAGAACTTGAGCTCGTAGATGCCCTGCGGCGTGTGGACGTACTTGTTGGTGGTGACGCGCGAGACGGTGGACTCGTGCATCCCGATGTCCTCGGCCACGTCGCGGAGGATGAGGGGCTTCAGGCTGGCGATGCCCTTGTCGAGGAAGTCCCGCTGGAACTTCACGATCGACTCGGTGACCTTGTAGATGGTCCGCTGCCGCTGGTGGATGGAGCGGATCAGCCAGACGGCGCTGCGCAGCTTCTCCTGGATGTAGTCCTTGGCCTTGCCGGCCTGGCCGTTCTTGAGGGCGGCGCGGTAGGTGGCGCTGATGCGCAGCTTGGAGAGGCCGTCGTCGTTGAGCACCGTGACGTAGCGGTCGCCCATCTTGTGCACGTAGACGTCCGGGGTGATGTACTGCGCCTCCTCCCCGGCGAAGGCGCGCCCCGGCTTGGGCTCGAGGCGGCTGATGACCTTGACGGCCTTCACGACCTCCTCGATGGAGACCTTCAGGTCCTTGGCGATGGCCTGGTAGTTCTTCGACTCGAGGTGCTTGAGGTGGCGCTCGATGATGGCCACGATCTCCGGGGTGTCGGCGTTGATGTGCCGCACCTGGATGAGCAGGCACTCGCGCAGGTCGCGGGCCGCCACGCCGATGGGGTCGAGGGTCTGGACCTTGGTCAGCACCTCCTGGCACTTCTCCAGCCCCACCCCGGCCTCGAAGGAGACGCGCACCAGCGGGTCGCGCGGGCTGGCGTCCTCGGTCTCGCCCTCCACCGCCGGCATCTTGAAGTAGCCGTCCTGGTCGAGGTTGCCGATGATCAGCATGGCCACCCGCTCCTCGTCCTCCGTGAACTTGGAGAGGCGGAGCTGCCAGACCAGGTGGTCGGTCAGGTCGGTCTTGCGGGTGAGGGTGGCCTCGTAGCCGGGCAGCTCCTCGTCGGCCATGCCGCGGTTGGAGGGCGCGGTGTGGCCCTGCAGCTGGTAGTGGTCGAGGTACTGGTCCCAGTCGATCTCGTTCTGCCCCTCCTCGCCCTTCACCTCCTCCGACTTGTCGCCCTCCTTCTGCGGCGGGGCGGCCTCGGCGGCCACCTCCTCGGCCGGGCTGGCGCCCGGGTCGGCCACCGGCTCCTCGCCGTCGTCGGCGCCGTCGAGGAGCGGGTTCTCGTTCATCTCGGTGCGGACGAGATCCACCAGCTCCATGCGCGACAGCTGCAGGAGCTTGATGGCCTGCTGCAGCTGGGGGGTCATCACCAGCTGCTGCGTCATCTTGAGGTGCTGCTTCAGCTCCAGGCTCATGCCGTTTCCCTCACCGCACCGCGGGGGCGTCGTCGAGGCGGAACTTCTCCCCGAGGTAGGCGGCCCGCGCCTTCTGGCTGGCGGCGATCTCCGCCGGCGTGCCGGCCTCGAGGATGGTCCCCGAGGACAGGATGTAGGCCCGGCTGCAGATGCCGAGCGCCTCGCGCACGTTGTGGTCCGTGATGAGCACGCCGATGGACCGATCGCGCAGGCCGCCGATGAGCCGCTGCAGCTCCCCCACGGCGATGGGGTCGACGCCCGCGAAGGGCTCGTCGAAGAGGATGTAGCGCGGGTTGGAGAGCAGGCTGCGCGCCACCTCGGCGCGGCGCCGCTCGCCGCCGGAGAGGGTCTCGCCGAGGGAGTCGGCCACCTTCTCCAGCCGGTACTCGGCCAGCAGCTCGTCGGCGCGCCGCTCGCGGTCGGCCCGCCCCACCCCCAGCGCCTCCAGCACGCCCTCGAAGTTCTGGCGCACGGTGAGCTTGCGGAAGATGGAGGCCTCCTGCGGCAGGTAGCCGACCCCGAGGCGCGCCCGCCGGTGCATGGGCAGGGAGGTCAGGTCCTGCTCGCCGAGGAGCACCTTCCCGGCGTCGGGCGTCACCAGCCCCACCACCATGTTGAAGGAGGTGGACTTGCCGGCGCCGTTGGGGCCGAGCAGGCCGACCACCTCGCCGGGCGCCACGTGGAAGGAGACCCCGTCCACCACCCGGCGGCGGCGGTAGCTCTTCACCAGCCCCTCGGCCCGGAGCAGGGCGCCGTGGGCGGTCACTTGCCGGCCTCCGGGGCCGGGGCGGCGGCGGCGCCGTGCTGGCCGGCCCGCGGATCGAGCGCCTTGCCCCCGAGGTCGAGCAGCTCGCCCGGCACCGTGCCGCGCACGTCGCCCTCCAGGCGCACCTCGTCGGCGGCCAGGTCCCAGGAGAGCTTCTCGCCGCGGATCTCGGTGGCGCCGTCCTTGAGGAGCGGGTTGCCGCGGCAGACCACCAGCGAGGCGGCCCGGTCGTAGGTGGCGCGATCGCAGGTGACGGTGCGGGTCTGGCGCACCAGCTTCACGTCGCCCTCGCAGGTGGCCACCTTGAGGCGGCCCTGGGCGTCGTTCTCGCCGGTGAGGACGCGGCAGGTCAGGACCGCGTCGTCGTGGGTGAGCGTGACCAGCGGCTTCCCCACCACCTTCACCTGGCGGGTGGACCAGTTGAAGCGGACCTCGTCGGCGTCCACGCGCACCGGCTTGTCGGCGTTGATGGGCTTGAGCGGCCCCTGGGAGGTGCGGGCCGGCCCGGCGTCGGGCGCGGGCTTGGCGTCCTCGCCGGCGGCGAGGGCGGCGGCCAGGGCGGCGGCCGCCAGGGGACCGAGGAGGCTCACTTGCGCCCCCCGAGGCCGGCCACCAGCCGCGCGCCGTGGCCCAGCGTGATCTCGTGGCGGGCCGGGTCGAGGCGGAAGCCGGTGCCGGTGAGCCGGTAGCCCGGCCCCTCCACCAGCACCGGGTCGTCGCCGCGGATGGCGGCCACGGCGGGAGCGTCTCCGGTGCCCGGCCCGGCCACCTGCTCCCAGCGGGCGGCGGCGGTGGTGGCCCGGTCGGAGCCCCGCTCGGCCACGATGCCCCCGGAGACGTCGAAGCGCCGCTCGGCGGTCGAGCCGGCGCCGGACGGAGCGACGATCCGGATGGGCCCCTGCCCGGGGTCGGCGAGGAGCATGCCGAGGCCGCTCGCGGTCACGTCCGTGGTGTCCCGGCGGAAGGTCACCCGGTCGGCCTCGCCGGTGGCACGGGATTCGCCCTGCCGGTCCACGCGGAACCGGACCCCCTCCATGACCAGGGCCGGGACCAGCTCACGCGCCTCGGCCGGGCGGGCTGGACGGCAGCCCGCGGCGGTCAGGATCCAGGCGACGCTGGCGGTGGTGGCGAGGGTCGAGCGCATGCAAATGCCCTGAACCCTAGCACTCTTTTTCGTGCCAATCGAGGGGCACAGCCCTTGCTAGGCTCTGCGTCCGGGCCTTGACCTAAGCGCCCGGGATCGCGGTGGCTTCGCGATCATGTCGCGGGTCGCCGGCCCCGCCTTCGGGGGGCTCGGGCTGTGTCTTCCAGCGCTCGTGCATCCAGACCCAGTCGGCCGGGTGGCGCCGGATGGCGTCCTCCATGACCGCCTGGCAGGCCGCCGTGATCCGCAGCACCTCCGCCTCGCGATCGGGCGGGCTGGGGTCGTAGGGGATCTCGGTCGCCTCGAAGACGAACCCGTCGCCGGGCCGCTCGCCCGCGCGGTGGCTGGTGCCGACCAGGATGGGCGCGCCGGAGCGGAGGGCCAGGTCGCCCGGGGCCCGCGGGGTGTACGCCGGCCGGCCGAAGAAGGGGACCCAGACCCCCTGCACCCGGGTGTCCTGGTCCACCAGGATCCCCAGCACCTCGTTCCGCTTGAAGACCCGCAGCAGGGCCCGCGCGGTGGACGGGTCCTCGCGCCAGAGCGTGGTGACGCCGCCCTCCTTGCGCCACTGCTCGATGAGCCCCATGAGCCGCTCGTCGCCGCCGCGCTTGGCCACCGCCGAGACCGGCGCGCCGACCTTGGCCACCATCCGCGCCATCAGCTCCCAGTTCCCCAGGTGGCCGGTGACGTAGACGATCCCCTTCCCCTTGGCGAGGGCGGCCTTGAGCAGCTCCGGCTCGCGCATCACCATGTAGCCCTCGATCCGGTCGGCGTAGCTGCGGATGGAGGTGATCTCCATGGCCGACATGGCGAGGTGGATGAACATGCGCCGCGCGATGTCGCGCCGCTCCGCCTCGCTCTTCTCCGGGAAGGCCTGGGCCAGGTGCTGGAGCGCCAGCGCCCGCGTCTTGCCGAAGAGGTGGTAGGCGAGCGCGCCGCCGAGTGCGCCGATCCGGAGGGCCGGGCCGAGGGGGATGAGGGCGACGAGGCGGAGCAGGCCGGCGATGAGGCGGGAGCGCAGGCCGCGCCTGAGCCGCTTCGTGAGCGGGACCGTCATGGCGCGCGGAAGTTCGCACGCTGGGGCGCGGGGGGCAAGGGTCGGACGGCCGCGGGCCGGGCGGCCACGCGCCGGCCCTTCGCCCGGACCGCGCGGCGGCGCCGGTCAGAGGGGGCAGGCGCAGGCGGTGAAGTCGGCGACGGTGAGCCGGTCGAGGGCGCAGCCGTACGCCGTGAAGGGCGTGAACCCGCCCGCCGGGGCGCCGGCCGGGTTGGAGGCGGTGTAGTAGCCCTGGTAGGCGGCCCGCGCGGCGCCGCCGGCCTGGATGCGCCCCACCGCGTCGGCCACGCCGTCGGCGTCGAAGCGGGCCTGGCCGTAGGTGGCGTCGAAGGCGTACTCCTCGGCCCACACGCCCGGCACGGTGGTCGTCGCGGCGGCCAGGTTGGTGAGCCGGATGGTGGTGGCGTCGAGCATGGCCCCCTCGGCCGGGTCGTAGGTGAAGCGGACGAAGGCCGGATCGCTGGCGCCCACCGGCGTGATGGCGGGGACGCCCTTGATGCCGAACAGCGGCGTGCCGGCCTCGTCGCGCACCAGGCGGAAGTCGTCGCGGTGCTGGTGGGCGAAGAGCCCGAAGCGGATGACGTCGGCGTACTCCCGATAGAGCGCCAGCAGCAGGGTGGCGAAGGGCTCGGCATAGAAGGGCACCACCGAGGCCACGCAGGCTTCGGGCGCAGCGGCCCCGGTGGGCGGCGCCGCCACGCCGGGCGGGATGTGGCCGAGGAGCCAGGCGCGCTCCCCGTGGGCCCGGGCGTCGGCCAGCTCGGCCTCGAGCCAGGCCAGCTCCACCGCGCCGGTGCTCGCCTCGTCGCTGGTGCAGCCCACGCACTCGGCCGCCCAGGGCTGGGTGTGGAGCACGAGGAGCCGCCCCCGGGGATCGACCGGCGACGGGGTGGCGTAGTAGCCGCCGGTGGCGAAGGTCGGGCCCGGCGCGGCGGCGCCCTGGCGCGCGGCGACGGGGCCCCAGGCCGCGGCGTTGGCGGCGAGGAAGTCGGCGTCGGCCTGCTCGTTGGCCCAGGCCACCTGGTCCCAGTCGCCCAGGGCGGCCACGATGCGGGCGTGCGGGAAGGCCTGGCCCAGCTTCATGGCCAGGTAGGCCTCGGTCTTCTCCACGAAGGCCCGCAGCGCCGCCGGCGAGGGATCGGTCACCGCCGGCGCCACGAAGAAGCGGCTCATCACGTGGCCCAGCGAGTCGCCGGTGATGAGGATGGTGTCGGGGTCCGGCGCCGCGGCCTGCATGGCGGCCAGCGCGGACTGGAGGAGGAGGAAGTTGGTGTCGCGCCCCACCGGCGTGTAGGCGAGGTCCGGCGAGGTGGCCAGGATGGCGTCCCAGCCCTCGATGGGCGCGGCCACCAGCTGGTCGGCCAGCTGCGGGCGCGCCAGCGGGTTGAAGTGGAGGTCGCTGACGAGGAGGCCGGTGCGGCTCGGGGTGCGGTCGCCGGTGCCGGTGCAGGCGGCCAGCCAGAGGGCCGCCGCGGCCAGCGCCAGCGCGGCGCGGGACGACCGGATCGAGGGGCTCGACATGGTGGAGATCTCCCGGAGTGGGGCGCGGCGTGCGCGGCGTGGCTCCGTGGGACGATGCAGGATCGGCGCCCGCCCGGTGCCGGCGCGGGGCCCGCCAAGGCGGCGAGATCCCGACCGCTGCGCCGCGCGGCGCAGGAGGCGTCGGCGAACCGGGGTCGCGGGGGTGTCAGGGCGCCGCGTCCGGGGCGGTGGCTTGCGGCCGGGCCGGCGGCGTCGTGAGATGGCGGCCGTGACCACCCCGGATCCCGTGGTGGCGTGGCGCCCCGCGACGCCCGCCGACGACGACGCCATCGTCGCGATGTGCGCCGCGCTCAACCAGGACGACCCCGGCCCGCGCCCGGTGCCGGAGGCCCACGCCCGCGCCACGCTGGCGGCCCTCCGCGCCGAGCCGACGCGCGGCCGGGCGGTGGTGCTCGAGGCCCGGGCTGGGATGGCCGAGGTGGCGGGGTACGCGCTGCTGGTCTCCTTCTGGTCGAACGAGCTGGGCGGCGAGGTCTGCAACGTGGACGAGCTCTACGTCCGCCCGGCCTTCCGCGGCCGGGGGCACGGGACCGCGCTGGTCCGCGCCATCGCGGCCGGGACCGGGCCGTGGCCGCGCGTGCCAGTGGCCATCGAGCTGGAGGTGAGCCCGGACAACCCGCGGGCGCGGGCGCTCTACGAGGCGCTGGGGTTCAGGCCGGTGCGGAACGCCATGCTGCGGTGGGGGCCGTGAGGGCCCTCAGTGCGCCGCGGTGATCCCCTGCGCCGCCCCGATGAGGTCACAGAGCTCGCGCACCGCGCCGCGCCCACCGCCGGCGCGGGTGACGAAGTGGACGGCGGCCCGGACCTCGGGGCGCGCGTCGGCCGGCGCCGCCGAGAGGCCCACCCGGGCCAGCAGCGGCAGGTCGTTCACGTCGTCGCCCATGTAGGCCACCTCGTCGTCGGCGAGGCCGAGGTGGGCCAGCGTGGCGTAGCCGGCCAGCTTGTCGAGCTGGCCGAAGATGACGTGCTTGAAGCGCAGCTCCTCGAGCCGCTTCTGCGTGGCCTTCCCCGGGCGGCCGGAGATGACGCCGAAGTCGATCCTCGAGCGGAGCAGCACGATGCCGTGGC
>WBZM01000962.1_pt1 | contig 32742 bp, 28 predicted proteins | sample 5204271 | NCBI WGS metagenome assembly WBZM01 (sample SAMN12344346, study PRJNA552823) | activated sludge metagenome | biome: Activated sludge suspended growth; feature: Nitrification reactor; material: Wastewater; isolation source: activated sludge from nitrification reactor of wastewater... | reverse complement strand
CGGTCGCCGGGCGGTGCGTTTCCTGTATGCGGGGGCGGCCCTGCTGTTGCTGGGGTATGCCGGCTCCCGGTTCGTCCTGGAAGTCATCCTCGGCCGAAGCGCATGAAAGTCCTGATCATCCTGCTGGCGATTCTGGCCGGGGTGTGGATCTGGCGCAGCGGACGCGACAAGAAACTGGGCGCCCGACAGCGCCCACCGGTTGAGCCCCCGTCGGAAAAAGCGGCAACACAGCCGGTGGTGGCCTGCCGCGTCTGTGGGGTGCACGTGCCGTCCTCGGAGGCCTTCATCGGCCGCGAGGGTTCGTATTGTTGTCCGGCGCACCGTCAGCGGGCCGAGGGCTGAATGAAGCGCGGCGCGCCGGCTGAGCCCGCATCCTCCTGGTTCGGTTCGGAGAACCTGTCCGAAGCGGCCACCCGCCAGAGCACAGGGCACGGCGCGCTGGACCGCCTGTGGCATGGGTTCATGACCGCGCGCGTGATGATCGCGCTGATGCTCCTGGTGATGCAAGGCACGGCCTACCTGATGGGGCTGGGTGCATCGCTGCTGGTGCTGGACCTGTCACTGATCTACCTGATAGCCACGATTGCCGTTCGCCTGTTCGGCCGCGCAGCGCCGCCGGGTCGCACCTTCGATCCACAATGGATCAGCACCATTGCCGTCGACGTGGTCGCGTTTTCCGCCTTGCAGTTCTTCCAAGGGGGCAACATCAGCTTCACGCCCCTGTTCGCGCTGCCGATTCTGCTGTCGGCCGTACTGGGCACACTCGCGCTTGCCCTGGGCACGGCGTCTGCGATTACCATCCTGCTGCTCGCTGACGCCTGGTGGATGGCCCGGCAGATGCCGGTCGAAGCCGCAGCGAGGTTCCTGCAGGCCGCACTGACCGGATCGGGCCTGTTCGTCGTCGCCCTGCTGGCCCACCAGCTTGCCGCGCGCCTGATCCGCGAGCAGGCCATCGCCCAGCGCCACGCCTCCGAAGCTCTGGTGCAGACCCGCGTGAACCAGCTCGTCATCGAGAACCTGACCGACGGCGTGCTCGTGGTTGACGGGCATCGGCGAGTGCGTGCCACCAATCCGGCCGCCCGGCACCTCATGGACGCGGACCGGCTCACGAGACATCCGCAGATGAGGCTGTCCGATGACGAGGCCTGGCAGGCGCTGGCCAGACTTGCAGACCAGACGTTTGCCCAGGGCAGCCTCGCGACCACTGACATCGACCTGGACTTCGGTGCTCAGCACACGATCTACCTGATGGTCAGAACCCAGCTCGCGGCGACCCAAGCCGAGGAAACCGGCAATCTGTGCGTGATGTTCATGCAGGACCGCAGGGAGGTGGAAGCCCGTATCCGCGAGGAAAAGCTCGCTGCCATGGGCCGGATGTCCGCAGCGGTGGCGCACGAGATCCGAAATCCGCTGGCCGCGATTGCCCAGGCCAATGCGCTGCTAGCCGAAGACCTGGACAGCCCGGCGCGCCACCAGCTCACGGCCATGATCCACCACAACACGGAACGGCTGTCACGCATCGTTGACGAAATCCTGGACGTGGCCCGTGTGGAACACCTGCCCTCCGACGCAGTCGGCACGCCGGTGCCGCTGGACGAAGCGGTCACCGCCATGAGCGCAGAATGGATCAGACAGAATGCCGAGGTCCGCCCGCCGGTAGTGATCCCGGCCGCGAACCGGCAGACGGTCCGCTTTGACAGCGATCACCTGCGCCGGGTGTTGATCAACCTGCTCGACAATGCCCGGCGCTACGCGAGCCACGCGGTGCCCATCGAGGTTTCCACCCGATTCAGCGTGTCAAGCGGCGTCGAGCTGCGGGTCTGGAGCGATGGCCCGGCGCTGGAGCCGACCGTGCGACGCCACCTGTTTGAGCCCTTCTTTTCTTCCCACAGCCGTTCCAGCGGTCTGGGCCTGTACATCTGCCGCGAGTTGTGCGAGCGCCACCAAGCGACGATCAGCTACGCGCGAACCGGTCGGGAGCTCGCGGGTCAGGTGGTACTGGGCAATGAGTTCTGCGTACGATTCGCGCGCGCTGAAACCAACGGCAAGCCAACCAGGCCCGACGTCCGATCGAAACAGGCAACATGACTTCCTCGCCGACCCCGCCCGCCCCCTTGGTCCTCGTCGTCGACGACGAACCCGACCTGCGCACGCTGTACGAGCTGACCCTGCTGCGCGAAGGCTACCGTGTCGAGGCCGCGGGCAACCTCACAGAGGCACGGCAGCTGCTCGGTGAAAGGCGGTATGAGGCCGTCATCACCGACATGCGCCTGCCCGACGGACTGGGCCTGGAATTGTTGAAGGACGTGCAATCGGGCCGCCGTTCGGAACGCTGCATCGTGATCACGGCCTACGGATCTGCCGAGAATGCCGTCGAAGCCCTCAAGGCCGGCGCTTTCGACTACCTCACCAAACCGGTCGATCTCAAACAGTTCCGAACGGTCGTGTCATCCACCATCCATGACGGGCGGGCAACCCGGGAAACCGAGCTTTCAAACACCGGTCAGTCCGGCATGGCAGTCCGGCACGCACAGCCGGGCGGTGAAATCCCGGCCGATCCCGGTTCAGCTGGCGCCGCGGCGCTGGATCGCCTGGTCGGCACCTCGGAAGCGCTGCGGGCCGTGAAGAGCCGCGTTGTGCGAATCGCGCGCAGCATGGCCCCGGTGCTGGTGCGTGGCGAGTCGGGGACCGGCAAGGAGCTCGTCGCCCTTGCCATCCATGCGTGCAGCCACCGCGCCGACGGCCCGTTTGTGGCGGTGAATTGCGGCGCCATCCCGGAGAACCTGCTGGAGGCCGAGTTTTTCGGCGCCAGAAAGGGTTCCTACACCGGCGCCACCCATGATCGCCCTGGCTACTTCCACGCCGCGCAGGGCGGCACCTTGTTTCTCGACGAGATCGGCGATCTGCCGCTGGCGATGCAGTCCAAGTTGCTGCGCGCCATCCAGGAACGCCGGGTCCGCTCGCTCGGCTCGACACAGGAAGACATGGTGGATGTCCGCATCGTCAGCGCTACCCACAAGGATCTCGGTGCCGAAGTGCAGGCAGGCAGTTTCCGCCAGGATCTGTACTACCGGCTCAATGTCATCGAAATCCTGGTGCCGCCGTTACGCGAACGGCGCGAAGATCTGCCCGCCCTGTGCGCGACGCTGCTGGCCCGCATCGCCCACGAGACCGGGCTGGCTGCACCCGCCTTGTCCGAGCGGGCACTGCGGCAGCTCGAGCGGCTCGCTCTGCCGGGTAACGTGCGGGAACTGGAAAACCTGCTGCACCGGGCCCTCGCCCTCAGCGCGGGCGGCGACCTGCAGCTCGATGAGCTTGACCTGACGTCGGTCGAGACCACCGCCGAAACGCCTGACGAAACGGTGCGGTCTGCTGCGATACCCGACGACACGACGCCGTCCGACCTGCAGCATTGGCTGGACCAGCAGGAGCGACGGGTGATCCTGAGCGTCTTGCAGGAAACGGGCTTCAACCGCACCGCGGCGGCCGCGCGACTGGGACTCAACCTGCGCCAGATGCGCTACCGCATGTCCCGACTCGCGATCGTCGCACCCACATCGGGTCCGGGCGACCATGAGCCGTCCTGAGCCGCCGAGCCCGCTGTGGCAGCACGGCTGGTACCAGGCAGCCCGCCACCTCCCGTCGCCAAACCACGGGCCCCGGCCCGAGGGCGTCGTGGTCGATCTGCTGGTGCTGCATTCGATCAGCCTGCCGCCGGGTGTTTACGGCGGCGACGAAGTCCAACGTTTGTTCACCAACCGGCTGGACCTGAGCGAGCATCCCTGGTTCGAGCAGCTGCGTGGACTGGAAGTGTCCGCGCATTTCTATATCCGACGCGACGGCGCGCTTTGGCAATTCGTCAGTTGCGACCAGCGGGCCTGGCATGCGGGTCGATCGCGGCACCAGGGACGCGAGAACTGCAACGACTTCTCCATCGGCATTGAACTGGAAGGCCTGGAAGGCGCGACCTTCGAACCGGCCCAATACGAGGCGCTCGTGCGCCTCTGTTCGGACATAGCCAGACAGTACCCGATCACGTCCGTCGCCGGGCACGAACACATCGCACCGGGGCGAAAGCGCGACCCCGGAAAAGGATTCAAATGGCCGGCCTTGCGCCAACGCCTGGGCTGGCCGGCTCGGTGTTTTCCCTCGGTTTCTGAAGCCTCTTCGGACCCTTGATCCACTGCCAGGCATTGACCGCCTGCCCACAGCGGCGATCATGCCGGAGAGTCCGCGTCGCGGAATCAAGGCGGAGCAAGCGTTTCACGACCAAAAGCCCTTGATCGCCGCGCCAGCGCTCGCTGGCGCCGTTCAGACCCGCGTGCTCATTGGCTTGGCCGCTGACACGCTGAGCGCGGTCGCCGCAGCCTCTTGGGCCTGCCGCCCCGATGGACATTTTCACGCCTGGCCTGAGAACAGGGTTGGATCGACGGTACACTACCTGTAGTGGCTTGCACCACCTCCGAACACCATATATAGTGTTCGGGTCCGGCGCTGCTTTCATGCCCGCCCCGCATTGCAGGACACGGCCCGCGCCACCCGACGACCGATACAGAACAACGAGGACACCATGCAGACTGCCTTGAACCCGACTCCCGCACCCGCTTCCCCATTTGCCGCGACCGGCGCTTCCGAAAGCCAGAGCCTGGCATCGGGCTCGCCGTTGTCGCACTACCAGATCATTCGCCGCAACGGCGCGGTCGTCCCGTTTGCGCCGGACAAGATCGCGGTTGCAATGATGAAGGCTTTTTTGGCCGTTCATGGAACGCAGGGCGCCGCATCGGCCAGTGTTCGTGAGGTCGTGGACAGCCTGACGCAGGCCGTGGTGCGGGCCCTGATGCGTTCGCGCCCTGGCGGCGGAACGTTTCACATCGAGGATGTGCAGGATCAGGTGGAACTTGGCCTGATGCGCGGGGGCCACCACGAGATCGCCCGCGCCTATGTGCTGTATCGCGAACGCCGCGCCCAGGAGCGGGCTCGCCAGTCGGCCACCGAAGCGGCCCGGGCCCCGGCACCGGTCCTGCATGTGACCGATGGGGGCCAGCGCATCGAACTGGATACCGCCCAACTCCACCGCCTGATCGACTCGGCCTGCGCCGGTCTGGGTGCCGACGTCAAGGCTGAGCCCATCCTCGCGGAAACCATGCGCAACCTGTACGACGGCGTCCCGATGGACGAGGTCTACAAGGCTTCGATCCTGGCCGCGCGCACGCTGATCGAGAAAGACCCTGACTACACCTACGCGACGGCGCGGCTGCTGCTGCACACCATTGCCAAGGAGGTGCTGGGTGCCGACGTGTCGCCGGACGAGCTGGCCGCCCGTTACGCCGACTATTTCCCGGCGTTCATCCGCAAGGGTGTCGACAACGAACTCCTGGACGACAGACTGCTCCAGTTCGACCTTCCGCGTCTGGGCGCCGCACTCAAGGCCGAGCGCGACCTGCAGTTCGACTATCTGGGCCTGCAAACCCTGTACGACCGCTACTTCCTGCATGTACGCAAGACCCGGATTGAATTGCCGCAGGCCTTCTTCATGCGTGTGGCGATGGGCCTGGCGCTCAACGAGATCGACCGCGAGGCCCGCGCGATCGAGTTCTACGAGGTGCTATCGTCGTTCGACTTCATGTCGAGCACGCCCACGCTGTTCAACAGCGGCACGCTGCGCTCGCAGTTGTCCTCGTGCTACCTGACCACGGTGCCCGACAACCTGGACGGCATTTACGAATCGATCAAGGAGAACGCACTGCTGTCCAAGTTCGCCGGCGGGCTTGGCAACGACTGGACCCGCGTGCGCGCGCTGGGCTCGCACATCAAGGGCACCAACGGTGAATCCCAGGGCGTGGTTCCCTTCCTGAAGGTGGTGAATGACACCGCCGTCGCCGTCAACCAGGGCGGCAAACGCAAGGGGGCGGTCTGCACCTACCTGGAATCCTGGCATCTTGACATCGAAGAGTTTCTCGAACTGCGCAAGAACACCGGGGATGACCGTCGTCGCACCCACGACATGAACACCGCGAACTGGATACCCGATCTGTTCATGCGCCGGGTGATGGAAAAAGGAGACTGGACGCTGTTCTCGCCCTCGGATTGCCCCGACCTGCACGACCGGTTCGGCAAGGACTTCGAGAAAGCCTACGTCGCTTACGAGCAGAAGGCCGAGCGGGGCGAGATCAAGCCCTCGCGAAAAGTGCCGGCCACCGACCTGTGGCGCAAGATGCTGTCGATGCTGTTTGAAACCGGCCATCCTTGGATCACTTTCAAGGATGCGTGCAACGTGCGTTCGCCGCAGCAACATGCCGGCGTGGTTCATTCGTCGAACCTCTGCACCGAGATCACCCTCAATACCAGCGACACCGAAACCGCCGTCTGCAACCTGGGATCAATCAACCTGCTCCGGCATATCAGCAATGGCGAGATCGACCATGCCAAACTGCAGCGCACGATCGCCACTGCCATGCGCATGCTGGACAACGTGATCGACATCAACTACTACGCGGTCAAGAAGGCCCGCGATTCGAACCTTCGCCATCGCCCGGTCGGACTGGGTGTGATGGGCTTCCAGGACTGCCTGTACGAATTGCATATCCCCTATGCCTCGCCGGAGGCCGTCGACTTTGCCGATCGCTCGATGGAGGCCATCTGCTATTACGCCTACTGGGCCTCCACCGATCTCGCCCGCGAGCGAGGCAAATACGCCAGTTACAAGGGCTCACTGTGGGATCGGGGTGTGCTGCCACTGGACACGCTGGACCTGCTGGCCGGGGAACGCGGCGGCTATGTCGAGGTGGACCGCTCCTCCACACTGGACTGGGACGCATTGCGGCGCAAGATCGCGACCGATGGCATGCGCAACTCAAACTGCGTGGCCATCGCGCCGACGGCCACCATTTCCAACATCATCGGCGTCGATGCGTCGATCGAACCCTGCTTCGGCAACCTGTCCGTCAAGTCCAATCTGTCGGGCGAATTTACGATCATCAACGCCTATCTGGTGCGCGACCTCAAACGCCTGGGCCTGTGGGACGACGTGATGGTGATGGACCTCAAGCACTTCGATGGCTCGTTGCGTCCGATTGACCGCGTGCCACAGGAGCTGAAGGCCTTGTACGCGACGGCGTTTGAAGTTGAACCCCAATGGCTGGTCCAGGCTGCGGCGCGCCGGCAGAAGTGGATTGATCAGGCCCAGTCGCTGAACATCTACATGGCCGGCGCATCGGGCAAGAAGCTCGATGAAACCTACAAGCTCGCCTGGATCAGCGGCCTGAAAACCACTTACTACCTGCGCACGATGGGCGCAACACATGCAGAGAAGTCCACCATCAAGGCCGGGCGATTGAATGCGGTTTCCACACACGGCGAACACCAGGAATCAGCGAGCGCGGTGGACGCTGCGGCAGCGAGCGCACGAGCCCAGATGGCTGCGGCCCCTGCGACCGACATCAAGTTCTGCGCGATTGATGATCCGGGTTGCGAAGCCTGCCAGTGATCCGCGAGGCTACGACACAACAAAGACGGCAAGCGCATGAATGAGTCCTTGGTGATTCACAACCTTGCTTCGATAATTTGATAACTGGAAACTTTTATGTTGACCTGGGACGAAGAGATTACCCCCTCGTTGCAAACCGGCTTGCAGCCCCTCTCCACAGGCAGTCACTTCGATGACCGCAGGCCGGTGTCTCCGCCTCCGGTTACGTCGGCACCTGCAGCCACCGCCCGCGTACTCGACGATGGCGCACCCGTTCAGACATTGGCTCCGCCTGCACCTGCCAGGTCGGTCACCACCAACCGTCGCATCAACGCTGCGGACAAACGCATCATCAACGGCCAGACCGACGTCAACCAACTGGTACCGTTCAAGTACAAGTGGGCCTGGGAGAAATACCTTGCCACCTGCGCCAACCACTGGATGCCGCAGGAGGTGAACATGAACCGCGACATCGCGCTGTGGAAAGACCCGAACGGTCTCACCGAAGACGAGCGACGCATCATCAAACGCAACCTCGGTTTTTTTGTGACGGCCGATTCCCTGGCGGCCAACAACATTGTTCTGGGTACCTACCGGCACATCACCGCGCCGGAATGCCGCCAGTTCCTTCTGCGCCAGGCGTTCGAGGAAGCCATTCACACGCACGCCTACCAGTACATCGTGGAGTCGCTCGGTCTGGACGAAGGTGAGATTTTCAACGCCTACAACGAAATCCCGTCCATCCGTAACAAGGACGAATTCCTGATCCCGTTCATCGAAGCGATCATGGACCCCGACTTCAAGACCGGCACACTGGAGACCGACCAGACGCTGCTGAAGTCGCTGATCGTCTTTGCCTGCCTGATGGAAGGTCTTTTCTTCTATGTCGGCTTCACGCAGATCCTGGCTTTGGGTCGGCAGAACAAGATGACCGGCGCAGCCGAGCAGTACCAGTACATCCTTCGCGATGAGTCCATGCACTGCAACTTCGGCATCGACCTGATCAACCAGCTCAAGCTGGAGAATCCGCAATTGTGGACGCCAGCGTTCAAGGCCGAGATCAAGGCGCTCTTCCTCAAGGCGGTGGAGCTTGAATACCAATACGCCGAAGACACCATGCCGCGCGGTGTGCTCGGCATGAATGCTTCCATGTTCAAAGGCTATCTTCGCTACATCGCCAACCGCCGGGCCACCCAGATCGGGCTGGAGGCGCTGTTCCCGAATGAAGAAAATCCGTTCCCGTGGATGAGCGAAATGATCGATCTGAAGAAAGAGCGCAACTTTTTTGAGACCCGGGTGCTGGAGTACCAGTCGGGCGGCGCGCTGTCCTGGGATTGAAACATTGCTGTTTATCGAAGAATCGCACGAGTGCCAGACGATGCTGACAGGCATCCAAGGACCTGGTGCCTCCCCGTTCATGGCGCTGGGCAGCGACCCAACGCCATGAATCGCTTCGCGAACCCGAAGGGTCACGAAGTGGTCAAGCCTGTTGATCTGTCAACTTGAAAAAGGAGAACGTTATGGCAACTGCGAAGAAAGCCGCCGCACCGGCGAAGAAGGCTGCACCGGCGAAGAAGGCTGCACCGGCGAAGAAGGCCGCACCGGCGAAGAAGGCCGCACCGGCGAAGAAGGCCGCACCGGCGAAGAAGGCCGCACCGGCGAAGAAGGCCGCACCGGCGAAGAAGGCCGCACCGGCGAAGAAGGCCGCTGCAGCCAAGCCAGCGGCAGCCAAGCCCGCCGCCAAGAAAGCAGCCAAGAAGCCGGCCGCGAAGAAAGCTGCGAAAGCACCCGCTGCCCCTGCGCCGGCGGCTCCGCCTGCGCAGACCAAGCTGAACCCTCAGGCTGCCTGGCCATTCCCGACGGCCACCAAACCCTGATAGCTGCGGTTCGTGCTCAACCCGGCGCCTCGCGGCGTCGGGTTTTTTTTCGCCCGTTCAGTCGTTCAGGATCACTTCGTAGTTCTGTGGCCCGCGCTGGGCGATCTTCAGTGCACCCAGCCGATTGCCCAAGGCCGCGCAGGCCGTCAGGCTCCATCCCGATTCCAACCCGAACAGCAGAGCACCCCGCCAGGCATCCCCGCATCCGGTGGGGTCGACGACGGCTGCCGGCTCAAACGGCGGCACGCGCGTCCTCTCGCCGCCTTCCCAGACATCGCACCCTTGGGCGCCCAGCGTGACCACCAGCCCGCGCACCCGTTGCGAGATCGCCGTCAGGCTCAGCCCGGTGCGGTCACACAGCATCTTGCCCTCGTAGTCATTGACGGTGACCCAGGTTGCCTGATCAATGAAGGCCGCGAGCTCGGTGCCATCGAACATCGGCAGCCCCTGCCCCGGATCAAACACGAATGGAATGCCGGCAGCACGAAATTGCGCGGCGTGTTGGAGCATCGCGTCACGCCCGTCCGGCGAAATGATCCCGAGCCGGATTTCGCCGCGCGCGGGCACCGCCGTCAAATGGGCCTGCATCATCGCCCCCGGATGAAAGGCCGTGATCTGGTTGTTGTCCCGGTCCGTCATGATCAACGCCTGAGCGGTGTAGCTGTCGCGGACGCGGCTGACGAACTCGGTGCTGATTCCGAGCCGCTCCAGCCGGGTCAGGTAGTCGTCGCCATCCTCACCCAGCGTGGCCATCGGCAAGGGCGTTCCACCCAAAGCTTTGAGGCTGTACGCGATATTCCCGGCGCAGCCTCCGAAATCCCTGCGCAGGCCTGGCACCAGAAATGAGACGTTCAGGATGTGAAGTTGGTCCGGCAGAATCTGTTCGGCAAACCGCCCCTCGAACGTCATGATGGTGTCAAAGGCCAAGGAACCGCAGATCAGGGCAGCCATGAAAAGTCTCGAAAAAGTTGGAAGAGGCTCAGGGATAAAAAGCCAGCAATCGGTAGCCTGCCACCCGGGCGTTGTCGGCACCGGCGGACACACCGAGGTTCAGCGACGCGCTCCACTCGCCCCGCGGGGCGAGAACCGCCGAGGCGCCGAGTTCCGCTGGCTGCAGAACCCGGCGAATCACCGGCTTCTCCTGCGTGTCGGTCAGGGTCAGTTCAACCGCTGGCGCGGCCACCGCCGCACCCGAGGTGTTTCGCACCACAAATCCAAGGCGAAAAAGGTCGCCCCGGAGCCGGGTAAACGAGGAATTGTCGATCACGATGGAATCAATCTGTTGCGGCACCTCAACCTGGCACTGCGCCACTTCACAGAGTTGAACCAGCCAGGGTTTGAGCGCCGGATGAAGCGATGCGAGCCGGTTTCGCTCGTGCATGCCCACCTGGAGGCCCAGCGCGCTCAGCAGCGTCAAGGCGATCACCACCAGCAGGCCCCGTACCAGCGGACGACGCCAGAAGGCCTTGCGCCGTGCATCGCGCACGAAGGAGACATCCTCGTCCATCACCGAGTCTCGAACGGGGGTGTCGGCGGCGGGTGTATTTTCACCCGGCGACTGAACCGTCGAAGGCTCCGCAAAAAAAATCGAATTCAGGGCGTCCACGTCTTCCGGCGGTGGCGGCGAAACACGGCGCTCACGGCGAGTGAGCAAGGAACCTGCCGTAAACGATCGACGGGGGTCCGGCACGCTCGCGTCGGGCATCGGGCTCAGTTCGTTCTCCGTGGCGTCCCTGGCTGCCTGAGTCGGGGCTGACGGTGGCTCGTTCACCGGCTGGCGAGGGACCGACCCGGCCGGTTCCGACACCGGTGCCCGTGGAACATCCTGCGCCGGCGGAAAGGCCGCAGCCGCGGCGGGGGTGGGCGGAACCTTCGGCGGCTCCGGCCGGGACGACGGCGTCCTGTGCGGCACCGCCAACACCTGCAGGTTGCGCGCGGCGTCAAAAACCTCCGAGCATTTTCCGCACCGGACCCAGCCCTCGGAAATCCTGAGCTGATCCGGCACGACTTTGAACATCGTCCCGCAGGCAGGGCATCGTGTGATCAGGCTCATGAGCAGCGGATTGTAGAGGCTGCCTCACCGTCGGAACCGGGATTCAGCGGCGCGCCGTCATCAGGATCCAGCCGTCCTCTTGGTCTTCGACTGCGAGCGACAGATACGGCGCGTAGGCGGCTTTGAGTTCATCGGCCTGGCGTTCGAGAATACCCGCCAGCACCAGCGCGCCACCTTCGGCCACGTGCGCGCACAACAATGGGGCCAGCACCTTCAGCGGCGTCGCCAGGATGTTGGCCAGCACGGTCCGGTAGGTGCCCTGCGCCGCGTCCGGCAGGCCCGCGTTCAAGCGAACCCCGTTGGCCTCGGCATTCAGGCGTGTGGACTCGACAGCCGCCTCGTCGATATCGACCGCGTCGATGTCGGTCGCTCCGAACTTGGCGGCGCCAATGGCCAGGATGCCGGAGCCACAGCCGTAATCCAGCACCCGCCCGGGCAAGCCGGGCTGGCGCGCGATCCAGCGCAGGCACATGCGCGTCGTCGGATGGGTTCCGGTGCCGAAGGCCAGACCAGGGTCGAGCCGGATGAACCGGTTCGCCTGGGGCGGTACCTCGTGCCAGGTCGGAACGATCCAGAACTCGGGGGTGATCTCCACCGGCTCGAACTGCGCCTGCGTCAACCGGACCCAATCCTGGTCGGGCAACGGGGACACGCCGAGCACGGCGCAGCCGTCAAAAAAGTCCTGGGCCTGCAACAGATCGGACGCTTCACGGGCTGCCTGTTCAGATGCAAACAGCGCCACGATACGGGAGCGCTGCCAGCCCTCTTTGGGCGGTGGCATGCCCGGTTCGCCGAACAGCGCCTGCTCGGCCGGGGTTTGCGCGTCGGCGTCTTCCACCGACACGCTCAGGGCATCGAGCGCTTCCAGCGCCTCGCCGAGCAGTTCGACCCGGTCCTCGGGGGCCACGAGGCCAAGCTCAAACACGGCCGCGACTCCACGCATCGCCCCGGTGGTTCATCGGGCCCGGTGGCTCAGCCACTCCTCCAGGTAATGGATGTTGGTGCCACCCGCCATGAACTTGGCATCCACCATCAGTTCGCGGTGCAGCGGTATGTTGGTATTGATGCCTTCGACCACAGTCTCCAACAGGGCCGTTTGCATGCGCGCCAGCGCCTGCTCCCGTGTGTCGCCGTGCACGATGATCTTGCCGATCATCGAATCGTAGTTGGGCGGCACGAAGTAGTTCGCGTAAACATGGGAATCGACCCGCACCCCAGGCCCACCGGGCACGTGCCACATGGTGATCCGGCCCGGCGACGGCGTGAATTTGTAGGGGTCTTCGGCATTCACCCGGCACTCAATCGCATGGCCTCGAAGCTGGATCTGGCGCTGGGTGAAGGGCAACTTTTCCCCGGCGGCCACCATGATCTGGGTCCGCACGATGTCCACACCGGTGATGAGTTCCGTCACCGGATGCTCCACCTGCACCCGGGTGTTCATCTCGATGAAATAGAACTCACCGTTTTCGTAGAGGAATTCGAAGGTTCCGGCGCCCCGGTATCCGATCTTCTTGCAGGCCGCGACGCACCGGTCACCGATCCGCTCGATCAGCCGTCGTGCGATTCCCGGCGCCGGCGCCTCCTCGATGATCTTCTGGTGGCGCCGCTGCATGGAGCAGTCGCGCTCACCCAGGTAGACCGCATTCTTGTACTTGTCCGCGAGAACCTGGATTTCGATGTGCCGCGGGTTCTGAAGAAACTTCTCCATGTACACGGCCGGATTGCCGAATGCGGCGCCGGCCTCCGCTTTGGTCATCTGCACCGCGTTGATCAGCGCAGCCTCGGTGTGAACCACCCGCATGCCGCGCCCGCCGCCGCCACCCGCGGCCTTGATGATCACCGGATAGCCGATGGTGCGGGCGATTCGGCGGATCTGGACCGGATCGTCGGGCAGTTCACCGTCGGAGCCCGGCACGCAGGGCACACCGGCGCGGATCATGGCCTGCTTGGCGGCCACCTTGTCGCCCATGATGCGGATCGACTCGGGCGTCGGTCCGATGAACTGAAACCCGCTTTTTTCGACCCGTTCCGCAAAATCGGCGTTCTCGCTGAGAAATCCGTAGCCAGGGTGGATGGCTTCGGCGTCGGTCACCTCGGCCGCCGAAATGATGGCGGGCATGTTGAGGTAGCTCAGCGGCGAAGCGGCCGGCCCGATGCAGACCGCTTCTTCAGCCAGCTTCACGTACTTGGCGTCGCGATCGGCCTCCGAATAGACCATGACGGCCTTGATGCCCAGTTCGCGGCAGGCGCGCTGGATCCGCAAGGCGATTTCGCCCCGGTTGGCGACCAGAATTTTCTTGAACATGCTGCGCGATGAGGTGAAAAGTCGGCCGATGAGGACTTATTCGATCACGAACAGCGGCTGACCGTATTCGACCGCCTGCCCGTTTTCCCCCAGAATCTGCGTGATGGTTCCGGACTTGTCCGATTCGATCTCGTTGAGGATCTTCATGGCTTCAATGATGCAGATGGTTTCGCCTTCCTTGACCTGGCTGCCAACCTCCACGAACGGCTTGGCGCCCGGACTGGCCGCTCGGTAGAACGTTCCGACCATCGGCGATTTGACCGTGTGCCCGACCGGCTCCGGTGCGGGAGCAGGCACCTCGACAGCCACCGGGGCCGCCGCCACCACGGGCGCGGCCACGGCAAGCTGCGGTGCGATCGGCGCCACCGGAGCAGGCGCGTAAACCGCGGCGCCCCCGCCTTTGACGATGCGAACCTTGCCTTCGGCTTCGGTGATTTCGAGTTCCGACACATTCGACTCGGACACGAGATCGATCAGGGTCTTGAGTTTGCGCAAATCCATGGGAGCTCCTGCATTGGACAACGAGAACTGCGGAATGTACCGCTATTTTGTTCTCATCTTTCTTTTATTTCGGTCTTTTCGTATTCTTTTTCTGCCAAACCGAATCAACTCCCCAAGCGACCAGGCCACCGGTCAGGCCGCCATCGGACTACTTCAGCAACGCCCACTGCGCCAGATCGGCCTCCGACACCTTGCCCATTCTACGATGAAGCAGGCGGCCGTCTGCCCCCAGAACCACCGAAAACGGCAGGCCGCCGGCCAGGTTTCCCAGCGATTTGACCAGCGCGAGGCCGTCCGGACCGGCCAGGGCGACCGGAAACCCGAGCGGCATCCGGGTCAGAAACGAGCGCACAGCCGACGCCTGATCGATTGCGATACCTGCAACTTGAAAGCCTTTAGGTGAATTTTCGCGGAAGAAGCGATCGAGCAACGGCAATTCCTCCACGCACGGCGGACACCAGGTGGCCCAGAAGTTCAGCAACAGGGGCTTGCCCCGGAACGATTGCATGGCAAGGTTTGCGCCATCGGGTTGTTCGAAAACCCGGCTCCACAGGTCGCCCGGGCCATCCAGCGCACCTGGCGCGACCGCTCGGGGTTGCAGCCGCCACCAGGCCAGCCCCGCGCCCGCCGTTGCCGCCAGTACCCCGACCCCCGACAGCAGCCACCGGCGCCGGGTGGGCGACAAACCGGGCGACGGGGGCGGCTGGAGATTCGGAGAGGTCATGACCGGATCATGCCTCAGCCAGCAACGCCCGCACGGCGCCCAGGTCTCCGCGCGGCTTGCGGCCGCGCCGGTCGGGCTTGAGCGCCCCGCGCAGGTCGTCATGGTCGTAGACCAGCAGGTGCACACCCACGCTCTCGCCGAATTCCGGGCAGCGTGCGTGCAGGCTCAACGCATCGACCGTCTCGCCATTGAAGCCGTTGACCGCACGCACGTCGTAATCGACCTGCTGATTGATCAGCGCGATCTCCGCCGATTTGGGGTCATCGCAGAACAACTGGATGTGGATGTCCGACAAACGTGTCGCAGTGCCCTGCCAGACCGCCCCGCCCAGGTGGGGCCGGAACGCTTCCAGCCGCTCCATCCAGACCAACGCCAGACGGCGCAAGGCCGCCAGTTCCCCCGGCTGGGTGTCGGCACAGAACAGGGCAATGTGCTCGCGCACAGCTTCCTCCACGGCTTCGTTGTCCGGCAGGGTCGTTCGCGCCGGCAAACCGAGGCTCTTGAGCGCGCGACGTTTGGCCGGCCCGTATTCCAGGCCCTCGTCCACCACCAGTCGCGCCGCAGTTGAGGAGATTTCGTACGTCAGCGTGTCCATCAAGGGATATTCTGCATTGCCGCCGCACGCCCGCCTGCCTAGAGTGTCTTTCCCTTGATGACCCGAAAGCTGCCTGATGAAAAGCACCATGATGAACGTGCCGCTGTCGCTGAACCACCTGCTCGAGCGCGCCGGCACGCTGTTTCCATCGACCGAGATCGTTTCGCGCCGCCCGGACAAGGGCCTGGTTCGGCATACGTTCGGCGAGTATTACCGGCGAACCCGTGCCCTCGCCTCGGCTCTCCAGGGTCTGGGGCTGCAAAAGGGCGATCGCGTCGCCACACTGTGCTGGAACCACCATGCGCACCTGGAGTGCTATTTCGGCATCCCGGCAGCCGGTGGCGTGATGCACACCCTGAACCTGCGCCTGTCGCCCGACGAAATCGGCTGGATCGCCGCCGACGCGAAGGACCGGTTTCTGGTCATCGACGACGTGCTGCTGCCGCTGTACCGGCAGATGGCGCATCTGCACGCTTTTGAGAAGGTGATCGTGTTTCCGTTCTCCGGCGCCCCCGTGCCGGCCGAATTCACCGACTACGAAGCGCTGCTGGCCCAGGGAAGCCCGAACACCTTCCGCTACGCCGAGCATGACGAGAACGACCCCGTCGCCTTGTGCTACACCTCGGGCACCACTGGCCGCCCCAAGGGCGTGGCCTATTCGCATCGATCGACCATCCTGCACACGCTGGTGGCCAGCCTGGGCGACTTCTGGGGCCTGCGCGGCACCGACGCGGTCCTGCCGGTCACACCGATGTTCCACGCCAACAGCTGGGGCATGCCTTACGGCGCGGTGATGATGGGGGTGAAACTGGTCTTCCCCGGCCCGCACCTGCACCCGGACGACTTGCTGGACCTCATCACCCTGGAGCCGCCCACCTTGTCCCTGGGCGTGCCCACCATCTGGATGAGCCTGATCCAGGCCTATGACGCGGCACAGGACCTGGCCTCGCCGAACCACGGCCGCTGGAAGCTTCCAGCTGGCATGCGCTCGCTGGTCGGCGGCGCGGCCGTGCCGGAATCGCTGATCCGAGCCTTCGACCGTCACGGCATCTGGATCCTGCAGGGCTGGGGCATGACCGAGACCTCGCCCGTCTGCACCATTTCCTACCCCAAGGCGGAGCTGCGCGATGTGACGATGGACGAGCGCTACCGCCGCGCCGCCATGGCCGGCGTGCCGGTGCCGCTGGTGGACCTGCGCGTGCGCGGCGACGACGGCACCGACCAGCCCTGGGACGGCAAGAGCGTGGGCGAGATACAGGTGCGCGGCCCCTTCATCACGGGCAGCTACCATGAAGTTCCGGTGACCGAAGACAAGTTCACCGCCGACGGCTGGCTGCGTACCGGCGACGTGGCCAGCGTGGATGCGCTGGGCTTCGTGAAGATCAGCGACCGCACCAAGGACCTGATCAAGTCCGGCGGCGAGTGGATCAGCTCGGTGGACCTGGAGAACGCCCTGATGGCGCACCCGACGGTCGCCGAGGCCGCCGTGATCGCCATCCCGGATGAAAAATGGAGCGAACGCCCGCTGGCCTGCGTGGTGTTCAAGGCCGGCCAGACCGCCACGCCGGACGACCTGAATGCGTTGCTGCTGAGCAAGCACTTCGCGAAATGGCAGTTGCCCGAGCGCTATGAGGTCATCGACGCGGTGCCGCGCACCTCGACCGGCAAGTTCTGGAAACTCAAGCTGCGCGAGCGCTTTCCCGCCTGAGCGCAGGAAGCAGGCCACGAGCAGCTATGTTATTGATAGCTGCTCGTGGCCATCGGACGCTGGGATCGGGCCGAAATGGCTCTGAAAACGCCCTAAAATCGGCCCATGCACCTCCACATTCTCGGCATCTGCGGCACCTTCATGGGCGGGCTGGCCGCCTTGGCCCGCGAGGCCGGCCACACCGTGACCGGCTGCGACGCCGGCGTCTACCCCCCGATGAGCGACCAGCTTCGCGCGCTCGGCATCGAACTGATCGAAGGCTTCGACGCGAGCCAGATGGCGCTCAAGCCCGACGTGTTCGTGGTCGGCAACGTGGTCAGCCGTGCGCGCAAGCCCGACGGCACCCCGAAGTTCCCGCTGATGGAAGCCATCCTCGACGCCGGCGCGCCCTACACCAGCGGCCCCCAGTGGCTGGCGGAACACGTGCTGCAGGGCCGCCACGTGCTGGCCGTGGCCGGCACCCACGGCAAGACCACCACCACGTCGATGCTGGCCTGGGTTCTTGAAGAAGCTGGGTTGCAACCCGGTTTTCTGGTCGGCGGCGTACCCGTCAATTTCGGCGTGTCGGCGCGTCTCGGCCAAGGCGCAGGATGCGCCCCGAGCGCCGCGCCGGGCCGCCCCAAGCAAGCGAGCGCCCCCTCGGGGGGCAGCGACCCGCGCAGCGGCGGAGCGTGGGGGCCCACATTTGTCATCGAAGCCGACGAATACGACACCGCCTTCTTCGACAAGCGCAGCAAGTTCGTGCACTACCGCCCGCGCACGGCCATCCTCAACAACCTCGAATTCGACCACGCCGACATCTTTGACGACCTGGCGGCCATCGAGCGCCAGTTCCACCACCTGGTGCGCACCGTGCCCTCAACCGGGCGCGTGGTCGTCAACGGGCTCGAAGAAAGCCTGGCACGCGTGCTGCACGCCGGTTGCTGGAGCGAGGTGCGCAGCTTCGGCAGTGCGGTGAGCGACTTCACCGCCGAGGGCGGACCCGGCCACTTCGACGTGCTGGAGCGCGGGCTGCGGGTGGCCACCGTGGACTGGACGCTCGGCGGGGTGCACAACCAGCTCAACGCGCTGGCCGCCATCGCCGCCGCCCAGCACGTGGGCGTCGATCCGGCGGGCGCCGCGCGCGCACTCGGCCGCTTCCAGAACGTCAAGCGTCGCATGGAAGTGCGGGGCACGGTGAACGGCATCACCGTCTACGACGACTTCGCTCACCACCCAACGGCGATCCGCACCACGCTGGACGGGCTACGGCGTCAGGTGGGTGCGGGTGCGCGCATCCTGGCCGTGTTCGAGCCGCGCAGCAACACCATGAAACTCGGCACGATGAAATCCCAGTTGCCGGCCAGCCTGGACCACGCGGATCTGGCCTTCTGCCACAGCGGTGGAATCGACTGGGATGCCCGCGCGGCACTGGCACCGATGGGCGAACGCGCCTTGGTGGCCGACGCCATCGACACGCTGGTCACCCAGGTGGCCGCCGCCGCCAGGCCCGGCGACCACATCCTGTGCATGAGCAACGGCGGCTTCGGCGGCGTGCACGGCAAGCTGCTGCAGGCGCTCTCAAGACAATAGCTGCCGGTGGCCATCCGGTGCTGGAGAAAGGCCTTTTTGATGCCTAATCGGGCCGGCTGGACGCCGGATGGACGCCGTATGACCGCACAAGACGGTATTCCGCCCCGGGCACCGACTCCATGAGCACATAGCCGGCAACCGGCCAGCGAAAGCCCAGCGCGCACACCGGTGGCTCGGCACCCGCCGCCTTGCGCGCGAGGGTCACGTGGGGCCTGAAATCACGCCGTTCCACCGGCAAGCCGAAAGCTTGCAACGCATCCGCCAGCGCCGCATGCAGGGAGCGCAGCCCCGCTGGCAGGTCCTGGGGGCACAGGACGGCCAGCCCCCCGGGCCAGCTGTGGGGCACGCCGAACGGGATGTGGAAGGGTTCGAAGGGCACCTGCAACGCGGCGGCCAGCCCGGCCACGCGGTCGCGCGACACATTCCCGATGAAATGCAGCGTCAGGTGCAGGCGCTGCGGCGCCACCGGCGCGGCACCTGCGGGCCAGCGCCAGGCGTCACGATGGGCCCGCAGACACGCGCGGCAGCCTGCGTCGGGCCAGATTGCAAGAAAGAGGCGGGCTGCGCCGGTGTGCGGCGACGGCATGGCCATCCGGGCGGACACCGCTGTCGACGAGCCCGTTCCGGCACGACGCACAGCGGCGGAATCGGTGTGAATCGGTCAGTACGACACGCTCATGGTGGACAGATCCACCGTGATCACCGGCTTGGCCAGCGCCGCGCTGGCCGCGCGGGCAAACGTCTTGCCCCAATCGGGATCGGCCAGCAGCTCGGCACCTCCGGCCTGGGCCACCACCAGCACCTTGTCGGCCAGCAGCAGCTTGCCGGTGGCGCGCAATGGCTCGCAATCCATCTGGGTGAACTGCTCGTCGAGCCACTGGCGTGCCGCGTCGGCGGCCATGGGCTCGTCGCCGACCAGATCAAACGTGAATTCCTGGCGTTCGTCGACCAACACCCTGACATCTTTGCGCATGGTTTACCTCGGAAATGGGGAAATCGTGAATGACATGACTGTAAACCGGTTTCGTGGGTTTTCAGCGCCCCCGCCGCGCCTTCACCGCGTCGGCCAGCACCTGCAGCGCGGTGTTGGTGTCGTCCCAGCCCAGGCAGGCGTCGGTGATGCTCTTGCCGTATTCCAGCTTGCTCACGTCGTCCTTTCCGGCAGTGAATTTCTGCGCCCCGGCGTTGATGTGGCTTTCAATCATCAGGCCGAAGACATGCCGCGAGCCACCGGCAATCTGTGCCGCGATGTCGCGCGCCACGTCGACCTGGCGCTCGTGCTGCTTGGAGCTGTTGGCGTGGCTGCAGTCCACCATCAACGTGGTGGGCAGCTTGGCGGCTTCGAGCTCTTTGCAGGCGGCGGCCACGCTGGCCGCGTCGTAGTTGGGCGCCTTGCCGCCGCGCAGAATCACGTGGCAGTCCTTGTTGCCGTTGGTCTGCACGATCGCGACCTGGCCATTCTTGTGCACCGACAAAAAGTGATGCGGCCGCGCCGCCGCCTGGATCGCGTCCAGCGCGATCTTCAGGTTGCCGTCGGTGCCGTTCTTGAAGCCGATCGGCGCCGACAGCCCCGAGGCCAGCTCGCGGTGCACCTGGCTTTCGGTGGTGCGCGCGCCGATCGCGCCCCAGGCGATGAGGTCGCCGATGTATTGCGGCGAGATCACGTCGAGGAACTCGCTGCCGGCGGGCAACCCCAGGCGGTTGATCTCGATCAGCAGCTGGCGCGCGATGCGCAGGCCTTCGTCGATGCGGTAGCTTTCGTCGAGGTAGGGGTCGTTGATCAGGCCCTTCCAGCCCACCGTGGTGCGCGGCTTTTCGAAGTACACGCGCATCACGATCTCGAGCGTGTCGGCGTAGCGGTCGCGCAGCGGCTTCAGGCGACGGGCGTAATCCAGCGCAGCGGCCGGGTCGTGGATGGAGCACGGGCCCACCACCACCAGCAGGCGGTCGTCCTTGCCGGCCATGATGGTGTGGATGGTCTTGCGGGTGTGGGTGATCAGCGATTCCACGGGCGTGCCCTTGATCGGGAAGAAGCGGATCAGGTGATCGGGAGGAGGCAACACGGTGATGTCCTTGATGCGGGCGTCGTCGGTCTGGCTGGTTCGATCGGCGGGACGCTGTTGCCAGGCATCGCCGGCGAGGTTGGACTTGGGTGTCATCAAAGGCTCCTTGAAAAGTTGATCGAGGTGTCGGGGTGAAAAAAAACCGCCGGGCTGTGAGGCTCCGGCGGTTTTCTGTGAGGGGTTCGGGTGCTTACACGCTCGCCTCTCGTCCGCCGAGGACCGAGAACCAAAAGTAAAAATAAAACGCGCTGCGTGCTTGCATGGGGCGTGAATGTAACACAGGGCCGGTGACGGAAAACTGACAGGCCGGCCGATCAGGCAGTGCCCCCCACGGTCAGCCCTTCGATGCGCAGCGTCGGCTGGCCCACGCCCACCGGCACGCTCTGGCCTTCCTTGCCGCAGGTGCCCACCCCGCTGTCGAGCCGCAGGTCGTTGCCGATCATCGTGACCTTTTTCAGCGATTCCGGCCCGCTGCCGACGATGGTGGCGCCCTTCACCGGGTACTGAATCCGGCCGTTTTCCACCCAGAAAGCCTCGCTCGCGCTGAAAACGAACTTGCCCGATGTGATGTCCACCTGGCCGCCGCCGAAGTTGGTGGCGTACAGGCCCTTCTTGATGCTGGCGACGATTTCCTTTGGATCCTTGTCGCCACCCAGCATGTAGGTGTTGGTCATGCGGGGCATCGGTACGTGGGCATAGCTCTCGCGCCGGCCGTTGCCGGTGGGCTTGACACCCATCAGGCGCGCGTTCATCGCGTCCTGGATGTAACCCTTGAGGATGCCGTCTTCGATCAGCACGTTGCGCTGGCTGGCATGGCCTTCGTCGTCCACGTTCAACGACCCGCGGCGGTCGGCGATGGTGCCGTCGTCGAGCACCGTCACACCCTTGGCCGCGACGCGCTGGCCGATGCGTCCGCTGAACGCACTCGATCCCTTGCGGTTGAAGTCGCCCTCCAGTCCGTGGCCCACCGCCTCGTGCAGCAGCACGCCGGGCCAGCCCGGGCCCAGCACCACCGTCATCTCGCCGGCGGGCGCGGGCCGGGCCTCCAGGTTGGTCAGGGCGGCGTCCACAGCATCGTTCACGTACTCGGCGATCTGGTCGTCGGTGAAATACGCCAGCCCGAAACGTCCGCCGCCACCGCCCGATCCCATCTCGCGCCGGCCCCTGTGTTCGGCGATCACCGTGACCGACAGGCGCACCAGCGGCCGCACATCAGCGGCCAGCGTGCCGTCGGCGCGCGCCACCATCACCACGTCGTACTCGCTGGCCAGTCCGGCCATGACCTGCACCACGCGGGGGTCCTTGGCCCGGGCCAGCTTCTCGACGCGGCCCAGCAGATCGACCTTGGCCGTGCTGTCCAGCGTGGCGATCGGGTCCAGCCCGCCATAGAGCGAGCGGCTGCCCGCCACCTTGCGTGCGGGCGTCTTCACGCGGCGGTTCTGCCCGGCCGCCGCGATCGAGCGCACAGTCTGCGCCGCGTCCATCAGCGAGGCCTCGGAGATGTCGTCCGAGTAGGCAAACGCCGTCTTCTCGCCGGCCACCGCGCGCACGCCGACCCCTTGGTCGATGCTGAAGGAGCCGGTCTTGACGATGCCCTCCTCCAGGCTCCAGCCCTCGGAGCGGGTGTACTGGAAATACAGGTCGGCATCGTCCACCCGGTGCGCCGTGATCTGCGCCAGCGCGCGGGTGAGGTGTGATTCATTCAGGCCGAAGGGCGCCAGCAAGAGGTACTGGGCGGTGGCCAGGCGTTCAAGGGTGGGTTCGCGGGAGATCATCGGGGCATTGTAGGCAGCGACGCCAAGTCCAAGCCGAACGCGGTTATTGGTCCGGACGGCCAGCGCCACGCAGGAGATTGAAAACCGCCGCGTCATCGAGCCCGCCCAGACCGGCTTGCAGCGCCTGCGCAAACACCGCCGCGGCCTTTTCACCCAGCGGACCGGCAAAGCCGCCGCGCTGCGCCATCGCCACCGCCAGGCCCGTGTCCTTGGCCAGCAGCGTCATGTGGGCGCGCGGGGCCAGGTCGCCGCTCAGCGCGCGGCGCAGGCGGTCGGTGCCGATCCAGCTCTGGCCGCTGGACTGTTCGATCACCGCCAGCGTCGCTGCCGGGTCCAGCCCCAGCCGTTCGGCCAGCGCCAGCGCCTCGGCCGCGCCCACGAGGTTGATGCCGGCCAGCAGGTTGTTGACGAGTTTGGTGCGGGCGCCGTCACCCGGGCGTTCGCTGATGCGAAACACCTGATTCGACAACGCCGCGATCAGGCGCCGGTTGGCCTCGAACACCGCGTCGGCGCAGGCCACCATCAGGCTCATGGTGCCGTCGCGCGCCCGCGCGGGGCCGCCCGACATCGGGGCATCGATCGCGTGCACGCCGCTCCGGGCGAGTCGCCCGGCGAAGTGCTCGACATCGGCTGGCGCGATCGTGGGGCACAGCAACACCGTGCACCCGGGGCGCAGCCCGGCCAGCACGCCCTGCGGGCCGAATAGCACATCCTCGGTCTGCGCGGCGTCCACCACGCAGACGATGACCGCTTCGCTTTTTGTAGCTAGCTGTGTCCCGCTGGCGCTGGGAATAGCACCAAAGGGCTCCAGATTCCGGGTTTTGGAGGCGTCCAGGTCGTGCACGTGCACCGTCCAGCCGCGCGCCAGCAGGTTGGCCGCCATGGCGCCGCCCATGTTGCCCACGCCGACGATGCCCACCGGATACACCGCGTCACGCGGCGCGGGTGGGGCCGTCATGACTGCACCAGCCGCTTGCCTTTGGCGATCGACATCAGGATGCCCAGCGCCAGACCCAGGGTGAGCATGGCCGTGCCGCCGTAGCTGACGAAGGGCAGCGGCACGCCCACCACCGGCAGGATGCCGCTGACCATGCCCATGTTCACGAAAGCGTACGAGAAGAAAATCATCGCCACCGCGCCGGCCAGCAGGCGCGAAAACAGCGTGGGCGCCTCCAGGGCGATGACCAGCGCGCGCAGCACGATGAAGATGTAGATCGCGATCAGCACCAGGCCGCCGGCCAAACCGAACTCCTCGCCGTAGGCGGCGAAGATGAAGTCGGTGGTGCGCTCGGGAATGAACTCCAGGTGCGTCTGCGTTCCCTGCATGAAGCCCTTGCCCCAGACGCCACCGGAGCCGATGGCGATCATGCCCTGGATGATGTGAAAGCCCTTGCCCAGCGGGTCGCGCGTGGGGTCCAGCAGCGTGCAGATGCGCTGCTGCTGGTAATCGTGCAGCACCGGCCAGCGCACGCCCTCGGCGCACAGGTTGTCACCGAAGAAAACCACCAGCCCGATGCCGACCACCCCCAGCAGCACCGGCGGCACGATCAGCTTCCAACTGAGCCCGGCGAACAGGATGACCGACAGCCCGGCCGCCAGCACCAGCAGCGCGGTGCCCAGGTCGGGCTGCTTCATGATCAGCGCCGCGGGCACGGCCAGCAGCGCGCCGGCGGCCAGAAAATCAAGCGGACGCAGCTGGCCCTCGCGCTTCTGGAACCACCAGGCCAGCATCAGCGGCATCGCGATCTTCATGATCTCGCTGGGCTGGATGACCACGCCCACGTTCAGCCAACGTCGCGCGCCTTTCTTGGTGATGCCGAACACCGCCACGGCCACCAGCAACGCCACGCCCAGCACGTAAAGCGGCACCGCAGCCGCCATCAGGCGTTGCGGCGGGATCTGTGCCACCACGAACATCACGAAGCCGGCGAGCAGCATGTTGCGCGCGTGGTCCGCAAAACGCCCGCCGAAGTCGTGGCCCGCGGAATACATCGTGACCAGGCCCAGGCCGGCCAGCAGGAACACGCCGAAGGCCAGCGGGCCGTCGTAGCCGGTCAGATACGGGCGGATGCGGCTCCACAGCGAGGGGTGGTCGAAAACGGAAGCGGTGGCCATGGGGCGCGATTATCCCGCCGCCGCAGGCCCAAGGCAGCGCCGGGCCGCCCCAAGCCGCCTGCAGCCCCCTCGGGGGGCTGAGGGCTGCGGCTCCGAGCCTGCCCGCGCAGGCTGGGACAGCCCGAAGAGGCGCAGACTCCGGCTGCGCCGCGGCCTGCAAGGCGCGAAGCACACGCAGTGCCGAGCGTGGGGGCCCTGTCAATCAGCCCCGCTCGATCACCGGCCGCCCGGCGCTCACCACGAAACGCGCCAGGGTCTCGATGCGGGTGTCGCGCCGGGTCACGTCGTCGACCACGCGCAGCGTGGTGGTGAGCTGCGTCGGGGTGAAATCGACCAGGCCATAGCCCTTGCGCGTGTTGTCGGCAAAGATGAAGTGCGGGTTCTCGGCCAGCAGCGCGGCAAAGTTGTCGGCCGCGGCCGCGCGCGAGCTGATGCTGGTGCCGCAGAACTCCACGCCCAATGCGGCGCTGTCGGGCCGGGTGTAGTCGGCCTTCACGTGGCCGACCCAGTTCTCGTGCAGGTCGCCACCCAGCAGCACCGGGTTGGCCAGCCGGTGACGTTGCATCGCATCCGTGACGCGGGTGCGGGCGGCGTCGTAGCCGTCCCAGCCATCGTTCCACAGGGTCACGCCGGGGCCAGGGCGGAAGTCGCGCCGGCCAAACAGGGTCTGCTGGCCGATGACGTTCCAGGTGGTGCCGCCGGCGGCTTGCTCGAAGGCGCGGTCCAGCCACTGCTCCTGCGCGGCGCCCAGCAGCGTGCGCGCCGGGTCGGCCCAGCTTTCGCAGCGCTCGGGGTTGACCAGACTCGAGCCGAAACGCCCCCCGCGCGTGCAGGCCTGGCGGTCGCGGTACTGCCGGTCGTCCAGCAGGTAAAGGGTGGCCAGCCGCCCGAACGGCACCTGTCCGTAGAGGCGCAGCTCGGCGCCGCCCGCCAGGCCCGCCAGCGCTTGGGTCAGCGCGCTGGCGCGCAGCGGCATGTGCTCGTAAAAAGCCTGGTAGGCGGCGGCGCGCCGCGCCACGAATTCGGCGCCCGGCAGCCCCCGGTTGCCGGGGTTCAGGCCGGCATAGTCGTTCTCGACCTCGTGGTCGTCCCAGGTCACCAGCCAGGGGCAGGCCGCGTGCATGGCCTGCAGCTCGGGCTCGCCACGGTGCAGCGCGTAGCGGGCGCGGTAGTCGTCGAGCGTCATCACCACGCCGCCGGGCGGGGTGCGCACCGGGTTGTCGGCGCGGGCGTACTCGTAGATGTAGTCGCCCAGGAACAGCACCAGGTCGGGGCGGTCGTCCCGCATGTGGCGCCAGGCGCTGAAGTAGCCGTGCTCCCAGCGCTGGCAGGAGGCATAGGCCACGCGCAGGCGGCTCGCGATGGCGCCGGGCGCCGGAAACGTGCGCGTGCGGCCCACCGGGCTGACCGCGTCGCCCGCCATGAAGCGATAGAAGTACCAGCGGTCGCTGGCCAGCCCCGGCACTTCCACGTGCACCGAATGCGCCAGCTCGACCAAGGCCTGCGCCTGCCCATTGCGCACGATGCGAGTGAAGCCTTCGTCGTCGGCGACCTCCCAGCGCACGGTCACGGGCGCCGCGCCCAGCGCCGCCGGCCCGAACAGGCCGGTCTGCAGCAGCCGGGTCCAGAGCACCACGCTGTCGTGTGTGGGCGAGCCGCTGGCCACACCGAGTGCGAACGGGTTGTCGGCGAACCGCTGCGGCTGGCTCCACGCGCTGCGCGGCAGCCACAGGGTGCCGGCGGCGGCGCCGGCGAGTTGCAGCAGGTGGCGGCGGCTGGGTGGTGCGGACATGGTGGGCACAAATGGACGTTGGCGATCAACAGGTCGCCATCCCGCTACGATACCCGCATGCCAACGACCCATCTGCTGTACCTGCACGGCTTTCGCTCGTCACCCCTGTCCGCAAAGGCGCAGAAGGTCGCCGCGCGGGTCCATTCGCGCAACCCTGGCGTCACCTGGTGGTGCCCGCAGCTGCCGCCGTCGCCGCGCCTGGCGATGGAGGCGGTGATGCAGGGCATCGCGCTCTGGCCGCGTGAGTCGATGGCGGTGATCGGTTCCTCGCTGGGCGGCTTTTACGCCACCTGTGTCGCGCAGCAGACCGGTTGCCCGGCGGTGCTGCTGAATCCGGCGGTGCACCCGGCTCGCGACCTGGCCGCGTACATCGGCGAACAAACCCAGTTCCACAACCCCGAGGAGCGCTTTTTCTTCCAGCCCGCCTTCGTGGACGAGCTGCGCGCGCTCGACCCCGGCCCGCTGCGGCACCCGGAGCGGTTTTTCGCCATCATCGCCCAAGGCGACGAGGTGCTGGACTGGCGCGAGATGGCCGGCCGCTACCCCGGCGCGCGCATCAAGCTGCTGGACGGCGGCGACCACGCCCTGAGCGACTTCGACGACCACCTCGACGAGCTGTTCGGCTTTCTCGGCCTGCGCTGAGGGGCCTGCCGGTTTGCTGGGACAATCCCGGCCATGCATGTTTTGTTTGATGAAGCCGGCAAGTTCCTGGCCGGACGGGTGTTGTCCGAAACCGATACCTCGGCGCAGGTGGAGCTCGACAGTGGCAAGCGGGTCAAGGTCAAGGCCGCCAACATCCTGATCCGGTTCGAAAAACCCGCGCCGGCCGAGTTGCTGGCCCAGGCTGCCGCGACAGCCGAGACCATCGAGCTGGAGCTGGCCTGGGAGTTCGCGCCCGAGGGCGAATTCGGCTTTGCCGACCTGGCGCGCGACTATTTCAGCGCCGACGCCACGCTGGCCCAGCAGGCCGGCGCGCTGTTTCGGCTGTTCGAGGCGCCGCACTACTTCCGCCGCGCCGGCAAGGGCCGCTTCAAGAAGGCACCTGCCGACATCGTGCAGCAGGCGCTCGCCGCGATCGAGAAAAAGAAAGTGATTCAGCAGCTGATCGCCGACTGGTCGGCCGAGCTGGCCGCGGGCCACTGCCCGGAGCCGATCCGCGAGCAGCTGTTCAAGATCCTGTTCCGCCCCGACAAGAACGCGCCCGAGTACAAAGCCGTGGTGGAGGCCTCGCGGGCCACCCGGCTGCCGCCGCTGGCGCTGTTGCAGCAGGCCGGTGCCATCGCCTCGCCCTACCAGTTCCACTGGCAGCGTTTCCTGCTCGACCACTTCCCCAAGGGCACGGGCTTTCCGGCGCTGCAGGCACCGCCGGTCACCGACGAGCTGCCACTGGCCGCGGTGCAGGCGTATTCGATCGACGACTCCCACACCACCGAGATCGACGACGCGCTGTCGGTGCAGGGGCTGGGCACCGGCACCGTGGTGGTGGGCATCCACATCGCCGCGCCGGCGCTGGCCATCACGCCCGGCAGCGCCATCGACCTGCTCGGCCGCCAGCGGCTTTCCACGGTCTACATGCCCGGCTACAAGATCACCATGCTGCCCGACGACGTGGTGCAGACCTACACCCTGTCGGAGGGGCGCGATGTGCCGGCGGTGTCGCTGTACGTGGCACTCGACGAGGAGACCCTCACCATCCGGGCCACCGACACCCGGCTGGAGCGCGTGCCCATTGCCGCCAACCTGCGCCACGACCAACTCGATGGCCTGATCACCGCCGAATGGCTCGAAAACCCCGATTTCAGGCATCAAAACGACCAGATCCCAGCACCCATCGGCCACGAGGTGCTCTCATTTTTGTACCGCTTCGCCAAGGACCTGAAGGCCAAACGGGAGCTGGTGCGCGGCAAGCCCGAGACCTTCAACCGGCCGGACTACACCTTCCGCCTCATCGGAAACGATGGAAACGTGCCCACCGGCAACGAAACGGTGCAGATCACCACCCGCCAGCGCGGCGCGCCGTTGGACCTGATCGTGGCCGAGGCCATGATCCTGGCCAACAGCACCTGGGGCCAGTGGATGGCGGAGCTCGGCGTGCCCGCGATCTACCGCAGCCAGGCCAGCCTGGCACCCGGCGTGAAGGTGCGCATGGGCGCCAAGGCGTTGCCGCACGCGGGCATTGGCGTAAAGAGCTACGCGTGGAGCACCTCGCCGCTACGCCGCTACACCGACCTGGTGAACCAGTGGCAGATCATCGCCTGCGCCCGCCACGGCAAGACCGCAGCGCTGGCAGCGCCGTTCAAGCCCAAGGATGCCGAGCTGTTCTCGATCATCAGCGCCTTCGACGCCGCCTACACCGCCTACAACGGCTACCAGGCCGGCATGGAACGATTCTGGACGCTCAAACACCTGGAGCAGCAAGGCATCACCGAGCTGGCCGCCACCACCTTCAAGGAAGGCCCGGGCAGCAGCTGGCTGGTGCGCGCCGACACGCTGCCGCTGGTGTTCCCGGTGCTGGGTGCGCAAGGTCTCACGCGCGGCGCCCGGCTGCGGGTGAAGCTGGGCGCGGTCGACGAGATATCGCTGGACGTGAGCGGCACCGTGATCGAGCGGCTGGACGCCGCCCCGGTGGTGCCAGAGGAGGCCGAGGACGACGAGGACGCTGCGGCCGGGCCGATCGCCATTGCCGTCGATGTGAACGAGTCCGAAGCGGCACCCGACGATAATTCCGCACCGTGAATCTCCGCTCTTTCAGCACCCTCCAGATCGCGCTGGGCGTCTCGATCGCCGTGCACGCGGTGCTGCTGACAGTGCGTTTCGTCGATCCGGAAGGCTTCAACCGCATCTTTCAGGACACGCCGTTGGAGGTGATCCTGGTCAACGCCAAGACCACCGAAAAACCCGACCCGTCCAAGGTGCAGGCCATCGCCCAACACACCCTGGCCGGCGGCGGCGACGCCGACAAAGGCCGAGCCACCACGCCCTTGCCCGCCTCGGCGTTGACCGAAATGGGCGACTCGCCCGAGGACGCACAACGCAAGATCGAGGCGCTGCAGGAGCAGCAGATGATGTTGCTCGCGCAGGTTCGCAGGCAGCTCGCCGCCCTGCCACCGCCCGACCCCAAGCAGGCGGCCAACACGCCCGAAGCCCAGGCCAACGAAGAACGCCGGCTCCAGCTCTTCAAGCTGCTGGCCGAGATCGAGCGACGCGTCAACGAACAGAACGCACGCCCCAAGAAACGCTACATCAGCCCGGCCACCCGCGAAGAGGTGTACGCCGTGTACTACGACCAGCTGCGGCGCAAGATCGAGGACAAGGGCACCGAGAACTTCCCCACCGCCGCGGGCCGCAAGCTGTACGGCGAACTGACGATGATCCTCACCGTCGACCGCGACGGTCGCGTGCTCGACGCCGAGGTGGTGCAGACCTCGGGCAACGCCACGCTCGACCGCCGCGCGATGGCGATCGCCCGTAGCGCCGCGCCCTTCGGACGGTTCAGCGAGGCCATGCGCCGCCAGGCGGATCAGATCGTCGTGGTGTCACGCTTCAAGTTCACGCGCGACGAAACCCTCGAAACCAAGCTGAACAGCCAGTAGGCTCGACCTACCATGGACCTTTATTGCGTAATGGGCAACCCGGTGGCGCACAGCCGCTCGCCGTGGATCCATGCCCGCTTTGCCGAGCTCACCGGCCAGACCCTGCACTACGACCGCCAGCTTGCGCCGCTGGACGGCTTTGCCGCGACCGTAGCGGCCTTTCGCGCCGCGGGCGGACGCGGCTGCAACGTCACCGTGCCGTTCAAGCACGAAGCCGCCGCACTGGCCACGTGGCAGAGCCCGGGCGTGGCGCTGGCGGGCGCGGCCAATACGCTGCAGTTTGACAACGACACCATCCGTGCCCACAACACCGACGGCCCGGGCCTGGTGGCCGATATCACCACCAACGCCGGCGTGCCGCTGGCCGGCCAGGACCTGCTTCTGATCGGCGCCGGCGGCGCAGCGGCCGGGGTGCTGGGCCCGCTGATCGCGCAGAAGCCCCGCCGCATCGTGATCGCCAACCGCACCGTCGGTCGCGCCGACGAGCTGGTACAACGCCACGGCGCGCTGGCGGCGCAAAACGGCGTGGCGCTTCGGGCCAGCGCGCTGGAGGCGTCGGCGCAGGACGGACCGTTCGATGTGGTCATCAACGCCACCGCCAGCAGCCTGGGTGGTGCGGGGGTTCCGGTGCCGGCCTCGGTGCTCAAGCCCGGGGCGCTGGCGCTGGACATGATGTACGGCCCCGCGGCGCAGGGCTTTCTGGACTGGGCCGCCGCCCACGGCGCGCGTCCCCGCGACGGCCTGGGCATGCTGGTGGAGCAGGCGGCGGAGTCCTTCGTGATCTGGCGCGGCGTGCGCCCGCATTCGCTGACCGTGCTGGTGGAGCTGCGCGCCATCGTGGACAGCGTGCCCAAGGCTTGAGGCCATGGCGAGCGCTTGGCTCCGATCCGGCTGGCTGCGCTGGCTGTTGCTCGTGGTAATGGCCGCGCTGGCGCTGCAGGTGTTCTTCATCGGCCGCATCACGCTGATGGCAGTGGTGAACCCGGCATCCACCACCTTCCAGCGCTCCGAGGCTTGGCGCATCGTCACCGAAAAGGGCGAACTGCGCTGGCGCCAGCAGTGGGTGCCGTATGCGCAGATTTCCGAGCACCTCAAGCGCGCGGTGATCGCTTCCGAAGACGGCGACTTCATCAACCACGACGGCGTGGAATGGGAGGCCATCCAGAAGGCCTGGGACAAGAACGCCCAGGCCGAGGAACAGGCTGCGCGACGGGCCGCCAGGGCGCCTGCCGGCAAAGCCGCGCTGCCCGCGAAGGCGCCCAAGATCGTCGGCGGCTCCACCATCACCCAGCAACTGGCCAAGAACCTGCTGCTGTCCGGCGAACGCACGCTGTTGCGCAAAGGCCAGGAGTTCGTGCTGACGATGGCGCTGGAGACGTTGCTGTCGAAACGCCGCATCCTGGAGCTGTACCTGAACCACGTCGAATGGGGCGAAGGTGTGTTCGGCGCCGAAGCGGCCGCGCAGCACTATTTCCGCAAACCGGCCAGCAAGCTGAGCGCCTACGAGGCCGCCCGGCTGGCCGTCATGCTGCCGCGGCCCAAGTACTTCGAGAAACTGCCCAACTCGGCCTACCTGAGCAGCCGCGCCGCCACCATCATGGCGCGCATGGGCGATGCAGTGGTGCCGTGAGGGCGACGGGTGGACGAAGATCGGGCAAACGTCGCGCTGGCCCGGTCACGCCAGCCAGAAGGCGGCAAGCGATCTATCGCCGCTCCATCCACACGACGGGATGCTCGGTCTGGGCGGGCAATGGCGCTGGTGGCGTCGGTGCGGGCTGCGGGCTGGCCGCAGCGCCCTGCTTGCGCAGCAGGTTGTACGAGGGCACGCCCGTGCGGGCGAAGGATTTCTCGCAGTCCTGGATGGACGGTCCGCGCATGTTGCCCTCCAGGTACGCCAGCCCCGGGCACCGGGCGCAGCTGCTGCCGTGCACACAGCTGGAACAGCCCTCGAGGTCGCTGACCCGGATCGCGCGCACCTCGTTGAGTTGCGGCGAGTGCTTCCAGATGTCGATGAATGCCTGCTCGCGCACGTTGCCCACCTTGAAGGGGAACTGCACGCAGGGGAACACGTCACCATAGGGCGAGACATAGCAGGCGGTGTGGCCGGCGCTGCAGGGCAGCGTCTTGTAGGCTTCGTCGAGCGGGTTCGGACCGCTCGGCGCGGCCAGCAGGCGCTCGGCCTGGTCACCAAGCAGGGTGGTGTCGTGCATGATTGCGGCCAGCCGGCCGCCATCCATGTTCAGGGCGACGATGCCGCGGTCACCGTCCATCATCGGGGTGATGGTGGCGTCGACCTCGTAGCGGATGCCCATCTCGGCGGCCAGCGCCTGCACCTGCTTGTAGTGGTCGGCATTCTGCTGCATCAGCACGTTGGCGAAGATCACCTTGACCCCGGCATCGCGGAGCAGGCGCGCGCCCTCGACCGTGCGCTTGAACGAGCCCCGCAACTTGGTGATCTCGTCGTGGGTGGCGGCATCGTGCGAATACAGGCTGATCTGCACGGCTTCCACGCCCAATGCGGCGATCCTGCGGGCCTTGGCCTCGCGGATCATCACGCCGTTGGTCTTGAGCTTCACCGAGAACTGCAGCTTTCGCGCATGCTCG
>WBZM01000961.1_pt1 | contig 32756 bp, 35 predicted proteins | sample 5204271 | NCBI WGS metagenome assembly WBZM01 (sample SAMN12344346, study PRJNA552823) | activated sludge metagenome | biome: Activated sludge suspended growth; feature: Nitrification reactor; material: Wastewater; isolation source: activated sludge from nitrification reactor of wastewater... | reverse complement strand
GCCTCCTCGGCGTCATCGAGGCTGATCCCGGCTACGGCATCTTCGAGGCTGCCGACAGTGCTGCCGTCGTACTCGAGGTCCAGCGCCTCATACACCGGTCCGAGCACTTCCCGTGCCAGGCCGCTGCCGGTAACCAGGATCACGAAACCGACATGTGCGGCGCCCCGGATCATTCTCTGCCCGACCCCGGCCAGTTTGATCCGGCCCGCGGCGTTGAGGCTGTACTCGCCGGGGCAGTACTCGCCGGGGACGGCGCCGATCCGTGCATCGATCCCGAGGTCAGTGAACGACTGCCGCAGCAGTGCGGACCAGGACCGGAACCGCTCTTCCGTGCGGGCAGATGGCTCGGCGTCCGGGATCGTCAGGGTCAGGCTGAGCGCACCCTCACTGAATGCCGCGGCCCGACCGCCGGAGATTCTTTCCATACCGGGGAATCCCTGCCTGGACGCTGCCCTGACTGCCTGCCGGTACCCGGGCGAAACGACGTCCCGGCGCCCGAACGCGACCACCCTTCCGGGCCTGCTCAGGCGGACGGTCGCCGGCCGTTGCCCGGCGGAGACCTGTTCCAGCATGACCCGGGAAAGGGCGGGACCGACCTCGGGGCGGGCCGGGAATCCATCTCTGAGCAGCTCCCAGCCGGAATGCGCACCGCCTTCCGAATTGATATGAGTATTTGCTAACAAAGGAACGATTTCATCCTTACCACGCGAAACTCACTGATAATTCTGGCGCTGATCGCCGTCCTGATTATCGCCGGGAACCTGGCTCTCGACCGTTCCGGCGATACTCCCTCGGTTTCCCGAACCGATGTCGCGATCGCGGCTGTCACCTCGGAGACCCCGCTAGCAGTCGCCTTCCAGCTTGGTGCAATGGTCGAGGAGGCGAGAGCCGCGAACGCTGCGCGAATCGCGGAGAGGCAGCAGGACGCGCTCGAAGCAAAGCTGGAAGCCCAGCGCCGCGAGAAGCTCCAGAAAGAGAAGTTCGGTGACCTGCCTGGATCGGTCAGCCGGGAGACGCTCGAAGCGATTGCCGAATGCGAATCCGGTGGTGACCCCGAGATCGTTTCTTCCAGCGGTCTCTACTACGGCAAGTACCAGTTCAGTCCGGACACCTGGGAGTCCGTTGGTGGCAAGGGCCTGCCATCAGACGCCCCGGAAGCCGAACAGGATTACCGTGCCGCGCTCCTTTACGAGCGCTCAGGTCCCGGCCAGTGGCCGGTCTGCGGCCAGTAGACGTCGCGTAACGGCGTTTTCACCGGGCCCTTTGTATGGGGCCCGCTTTCACATGATTTATCGCCCGGGATGAGGTCAGCCTCTAGGATTGGGCGAGTCTTGATCCTGGGAGCCATCGAAATCTCGCTCCGCTCCACGCGTTTCTCGCTGTCGGAGGTCTCGTCCGGTTCTGCCCGGCGCATCGTCGAACGCCGACACGCAGTCACCGCGGGCGTCGATGGGCTGGACCGGATAAGCGCCCTGATCATGGCCGAGGCAGAGTGCGCCCGCGACCACGGGGCCGACCGGGTCGAGGTCCTCGCGGTTCCGACCCTTCGAGGTTCCCGCCTGATCAGGCTCCTCGACAGGGTGGCCGATGCTGTCGGCGCAGGCCCGATCTATATTCCGACCCGACGCGACTGGGCCGCCGCCAGTTTCCTGGGGGTGACCGTACCGGCGGGAGACTTCCTGCCCGACCCGGTTTCCGTCGCCGTGATTGGCGAGACGGCGATCGGCCTCGCGGTCGGTACCCCGGGCGAGGTTCCCGAGTGGATCGGTTCCCGGCCGGTCGGGGCGTCGACCATGACCCGCAAGGCCCGGTTCCAGGACCCGCCCCGCCCGGGACAGATCGAAGCGGCGATTACCGGGGCATCAAGGGGAATCGCCTCGATGTTTCCGCCGGAGACCGACCGGGTGCTGGTCGTCTCCTCGCTCGCGCCGGTGGTAGAGCGGCTCTGCGGCCCGTCAATCGGACCAGAGGAGGCACGCAAGGGCCTCGGGGCCATTCTCGGCCAGACCAGTGAGGACATATCTGCCTGGTTCGGAGCCGAGACGGCTCTGGCCCGTCACCTGCCCGGGATCATCGTCGGTCATGCCGCGCTGGCCGAGGGCCTGGAAGTAAGGGTGGAGCCGGCTCTCTGCGATCTTCCCGCGAGCCTGGAATGGCTGGCAGAGCGTGAACAGCTCGTCACCGGGCAGGAACCGAGTTGAGTCCCCCCAGCCAGAACGACGACCCCGAAGAGATGGAAGTCAGCGGCCCCGAACCGGGTTCAGAAGCCCCCGCCATGCACAGCCGGGAGGCCATCAAGTCGGTTCGCATCAAGGCGCCGACCCGGGGAAACCGAAAGCTCGAGAAGTTCCTTGATGCGGTCAACCGGGACGACGAGGTCAGGACCTGGTGGTACATGGCGCAGACGCACGCCGAGCGCCTGGGCATGTCCGATCACTCATGGGTGCACATGCAGATCGTCCTGAACATCGCGCTGCGCCTCACGAGACTGCTCGACAAGGGCGGGGTCGAGGGCGCGATGGTCACCGACCACGGCATGTCGGAACGGGACGCGGAAGTGGTGGTTGCGGGTGGCGCCCTCCTCCATGACGTAGGCATGTCGATCCACCGGGCCGATCACGAGGAGTACAGCCTCTTCCTTGCCCGGGAGGCCCTGCCCCGCCTTCTCGAGGGGATCTACAGCGAACCCGAGCGTTCGATCGTAATGGCCGAGATCCTCCACGCAATCATCGGCCACCGTCGGCGAGGTCAGCCCTATACCGTCGAAGCCGGGATCGTGAGGGTGGCGGACGCCCTCGACATGGCCGAGGGCCGGACCCGCGTCCCCCTGGAAGCAGGCCAGGAGGGGATTCACTCGATCTCTGCGGCGGCCATCGACCAGGTGAACATCCTTGCAGGCCAGCAAAGGCCCGTCCGTCTCGAAATCGAACTCAACAATTCCGCCGGGATCTTCCAGGTCGATGACCTTCTGGCCACCAAGATCCGGGACACCCCGCTTGCGGATCACATCGAAGTGGTGGCAGAAGTGAAGGGCGAGAGCGAGAAGCGGCTTCTCACCGGATTCCGGCTGGGTGGATGAAGACCGGTCTGGTCATCCTTCGGGAACAGTCCGGCCACGAGACCGGCAGCCACCCCGAGAACGCCCGTCGCTTTCCCGGGGTGATCAATCGACTGGGTGAGGACAGCCGGGAGCACGACCTTCCGATCTTCGAGTCACGTGAGGCCGGGGTAGAGGATCTGCTTCGCGCCCACACCGATTCCCACGTGGAGAACGTCCGGGTCGCTGCCGAGAACGGTCCGACCTGGCTGGATGGCGACACCGTGGCCTCCCCCGCGAGTTATGGCGTGGCGCTTCGCTCCGCGGGAGCGGCGCTCGTCGCGGCCGACGCGGTGACCGGTCCGGAGCGGCAGGCCGACTCCCTGTTCGCGATCATCCGTCCACCCGGTCACCACGCAACCGCAGACCGGGCGATGGGATTCTGCCTGTTCAGCAACGCCGCGATCGCGGCCCGCTACGCGCGTGACGTGCTGGGTATCGACCGGGTGGCCGTGCTCGACTGGGACGTCCACCACGGGAACGGAACGCAGGACATTCTCTACGACGATCCCTCGATCCTCTTCATCTCATTTCACCAGTGGCCCCTCTATCCGGGCAGCGGCTGGATCGACGAGGTGGGTGTCGGTGAGGGGAGGGGCTACACCGTGAACCTGCCGATGCCTCCGGGGGCCGGTGACAGGGAGCACGCCGAGGGTTTCGAGGCGATCGCCGGGCCGATCCTGGACCAGTTCAATCCGGGACTGCTGATCGTCTCGGCCGGCCAGGACGGCCATGTTGCCGATCAGCTCGCGAGCCAGAACCTGACCGCCGCCGGCTACAACCAGCTGGCCAGTTCATGTGCCAGGTTCGCCGCTTCGAAGGGAATCGGGTTGGTAGCGCTCCACGAGGGCGGATACAACCCCGAGACTCTCCCCCTGCTGGACCACGCCGTGCTTGCCGGACTGGGCGGCTTCGCCCCCGATCTTTCCGGCGACAGCATCGCGCCCGAAACGGGACCGACAGGCTGGGAAGAGCGACTCGCCCAGATCAGACGAACCCAAAGCACCTACTGGGCCGTCTGAACCAGCAGGAGGTCAAGGCCGGTAGTTCTCAGGGGCCTCCAGAGCGACGAATGCAAGGAGTCGAGCGAAGGCGGTGAAGGGGGCGCACTTCCGTGCGTTCCCGAAGCGTCGAGTTCGGCGACGCAGCAGGCGTTGCTCTGGTGGTTCCTGAGGACTTTGCCGGAGACTAGGAGTTGAAGCGGTCCAGATCGTGCCGCCGCTGATCCTTCTTGGCATCGAGCTTGCCCTGGATCAGGGAGAGGACGATGACGAGGATCGTGAAGAAAGCCATCACTCCGAAGCAGAAGAAGGTGATGTACTTGTCGTCGATTCTCCCGGCGGTGCCTACTCCGTCCGCCGCGGCCGCGTAGGCGGGGAGCAGGAGGGTGAAGAGGGCGGTCAGAACTGCGAGGAGAATGTTGCGGGCACGATTCACGTGCCGAACGGTATCGGATTCAAGGGCGGATCGTAGGTTGCGGCGCTCTGGCCTCCTTTCGTGACCTGTGCGCTTGTGAATGAGTTGTGAAAAACCGCTTGTTTACGCGACTTGGCGTCCGCAGGCCCCCTACACTTCAGGGCAGATGATCGAAAGGTCCAAATGAGCGCCCCCAGAGTTCCGCTTCGGGTCGCAGTAATCGACACTGATTCCGGTTTCATCCGGGTCCTCTCCAACCGAATGGATTCAGCCGGCTGGCAGTACCGGACACTGGCTTCGGCGGTTCCGGCCGAGGAACTGGTCGCGATGAAGATCAACGCGGTCCTGCTTGACCCTGACGCCGTCGGCGAGGGCGGGTGGGAGTACCTGGAGAAGGTTTGTGGCCTCCTCCCGGATCTTGGCGTACTGGTTGCTGCGAACGGCGCGACCGTGTCGCAGCGGGTCAGGGGTCTGAGGATGGGTGCCGATGACTGGATCTCGAAGCCCTGCCATCCCGAAGAAGTGATTGCCAGGATCGAGTCCGTCGTCCGCCGCCGGCGCCGCCATTCCTCCGAGCAGGAGTCAGGCCCGATGGTGGTCGGCGAGATCGAGATCCGTCCTGACCAGTTCCAGGCGTTCATCAGCGGGCAGAGTCTCGACCTGACCCGTCGCGAGTTCGAGCTGCTTCAGCTGCTCGGGCAGAACGAGGGCAGGGTCCTCGACCGGGAAGCCATCTACCAGAAGGTCTGGGGCTACGCAATGGCCCACGGAGACCGGTCGGTTGATGTCTTCATCCGGAAGCTCCGGACCAAACTCGAAAAGCGTTCACCGGGATACACCTACATCCACACCCACTTCGGCGTCGGCTACAGATTTGCCGCCGAATCGTCGATGTCGACCGCGGAAGCGGTCGCAGAGGTCGGCTCCGACCGGGCCACCGAAAGTGCGGGCGCCGAGGCGCCCGGCGTGCCGGTCTAGCGCTGCACCCTTCTCTCACTCAAACACGGGGCGCCCTTCGGGGGCGGTCCCTGTTCACCCGATCGGGTTCACAACCTTTTTACAGCAGGGATACGCTGGGGTAACAAACTGGGACAAGCGCATTGGAAAGCTACGCAAGCCAGACCGTCCGAAGGTGGCGGAAAACCCGGAGGCAGTGAGTGAGCGACAAGATCCGAATCCAGTACCAGGAAGAGCTTGATCACCTGGAAGCCCAGGCCCTTGGAGCCTTCGATCTTGTCGTGCGGGCGCTCGACCGTACCCTTGAAGCGATCGAACACCAGGACATCCAGCTTGCCGAACTCGTCGCTACAGATGATGACCGCATCGACGGCCGGTATCTCGAAATCCATCAGGGTCTCATCACCCTGCTCGCGACCCAGTCCCCGGTGGCGACGGACCTGCGTCTGATTTCAGCCCTGCTCCACATCATCAAGAACGCGGAGCGAATGGGGGATCAGTGCGTGAACATCTGCAAGCTGATCCCGATCGTCGGCCACGAACCGCCAGCCGACGAGACCATGGTCCAGCGGATCCTCGAGATGGGTTCTCAGGCCAGACTTCAGATAATCCAGGCGAAGCAGGCATTTGCCGACCGGGACGAAACTGCCGCCCAGGACCTCGTTCGCCAGGACGATCTGATCGACAAGCTGAACCGCGAATGCTTTGCGATCGCGCTTGAGATCGGTGATGAACATGACCGTCGCGAATGGGCCATGACGATGCTGCTGGCGGCCCGCGCCATCGAACGGATCGGAGACAACGCGGTGGACGTCGGCGAACAGGTTGCGTTCGTGGTCACCGGGCTCTTTCGAGAGTTCGAGGATGCGTCGCATCCCATTTGAGCCCTGCCGATGGACGCGGCCGGATCCGATCTGAACGCGTCCTCCGGACAGGTGCTGGTTGCGGGTCCTCTGGAAGTGAGGCTGGACCAGCGGACCGTTCTCGCTGACGGTCGGGTGATGGTTCTGACCGTCCGCGAGTTCCATCTTCTCGCAGTACTAGCCAGCCGGCCGGAGCAGGTTGTCGGCCGTGACGAGATCTACGAGCTGGTGTGGGGAGGCCCGATGCCCGACCAGGACCGGTCGGTTGACGTCTATGTATCCAAGCTCCGTCACAAGCTCGAAGCGTCGCTTCCGCACTGGAGCTTCGTCCAGACACACATCGGTTTCGGCTATTGCTTCTCCCCAAGGCCGCTTGTGGCCTAGGAATCGTGTCTCTTTTCACAAGTTTCACAGGGAAGTAACACCGTGGCGCAGTTGCCGCTGTTGACTGGTTTCCGTTACGGCGCAACTCCCCTGAAGAAACCTGTACTGGAGGAAGACCTTGAAGTTTAAGAAGTGGCTCGTCGCGGTTCCCCTCACCCTGGCACTTGCTCTTGGTGTGGCCGCCTGCGGAAGTAGTGACGACAGTGGCAGCAGCTCGAGCGGCGATGCCGTTTCCGGCGAAATTGCCGGCGCTGGCGCCAGCTCGCAGGAGGCTGCGATGAACGCCTGGATCGTCGCTTTCCAGGAGGACAACCCGGATGCGAACATCTCCTACGACCCGGTCGGGTCAGGTGGTGGACGTGAACAGTTCATCGCGGGCGGAACTTCGTTTGGCGGTACCGACTCCGCAATGGACGAGACCGAGCTTGCCGACGTCGCGAAGCGCTGCGCCCCAGGCGAGTACATCGAGATCCCGGTCTACATCGCTCCGATCGCGGTTGCCTACAACATCGACGGTGTTGAAGAACTGAATCTCTCTGCCTCGGTGATGGCCCAGATCTTCTCGGGCAAGATCACAAACTGGAACGATCCGGCAATCGCCGCTGACAACCCCGATGCTGATCTTCCGGATCAGGACATCGTGGTGGTCCATCGTTCCGATGAGTCGGGCACGACCGAGAACTTCACCGACTACCTCTCGCAGGCCGCCCCCCAGGATTGGACCTACGAGCCGGATGGCAACTGGCCGATCAACAGCGGTGAGGCTGCGAACGGTACCTCTGGTGTGATCAGTGCGATCAATTCCGGCAGCGGAACGATCGGTTACGCGGACCTCAGCCAGGTCGGTGACCTGAACACCGTCAACGTCAAGGTCGGTTCCGAGTACGTCGCTCCGTCGCCTGAAGCCGCGGTGAAGATCTTCGAGGCTTCGAAGAGGATGGGCGGAGAAGGCAAGTTCGTCTTCGCGTACGACCTCGACCGGACCTCGTCCGCCGCGGGTCTCTACCCGATCTCGCTCGTCTCCTACGAGATGGCCTGCACAACGTACGACAGTGCGGAAGAGGCCAAGCTGGTGAAGGCTTTCTACAGCTTCATCATCTCCGAGGAAGGTCAGCAGGCTGGCGCCGAGAACGCCGGCACCGCGCCGATCCCGGACTCGCTGCGGCAGCAGATCACCCCCGCTGTGGAGGCAATCCAGACCAGCTAGGCAGCAATGCTCACAGGGCGCGGGGTCCCGTGGCGGAGGCATAGGCCGCCACGGGACCCGCAGCCCGGTCCGCTTCCAAGGCAGGAAAAGAATTGAACGCAGGAACTCTCTCAACCCCCGAAGAACCCAAGGCAGGCAAAGCCCACACCAGATTTGGTGACCGGGCTTTTTCAGGTTTGGCCACTGCCGCGGGCCTGACGATCCTGGTCGTACTCGCAGGAGTCGCGATCTTTCTCCTCAGCGAGGCGTGGCCGGCGATAACGGCGCCGGTCGCAGACCTTCCGAACGGCGAGAACCTCGTCAAATACATCTGGCCGCTGGTCTTCGGCACCCTCATTTCGTCGGCCATCGCGATCGTGATCGCTGTGCCGATGGCGGTCGCCGTGGCGTTATTCACGAGCCATCTCGCTCCGAAAGCGATCTCGATGTCGGTGTCGTACCTGGTTGACCTCCTCGCCGCCATTCCCAGCATCATCTACGGAATCTGGGGAATCGCTGTCCTCGGCCCGGCTTCGGTTCCGGTCACCCAGTGGCTGGCGGACAACCTCGGGTTCATCCCCCTTTTTGAAGGACCCGCCTCCACCACAGGTCGCACCATGCTCGTCGCCGGAATGGTCCTGGCGTTGATGATCCTGCCGATCGTCAGTGCGGTCGCCCGCGAGGTTTTCCAGCAGACTCCCAAGGGTCTCCAGGAAAGTGCGCTCGCGTTGGGAGCAACCCGCTGGGAGATGATTCGCATGGTCGTGCTTCCGTTCGGTCGCAGTGCCGTAGTGGCAGGTTCGATGCTCGGTCTTGGCCGGGCCCTGGGGGAGACCATGGCGGTCACCATCATCCTCTCGGTTTCGGGGATCGTCACCTTCAACCTGATCAGCTCCGAGAACCCCTCCACTATCGCCGCGAACATTGCCCTCCAGTTCCCGGAGTCTTCCGGTCTGGATGTGAACGTCCTGATCGCCACAGGCCTTGTCCTGTTCGCAATAACGCTGGCGGTCAACATGGTTGCCCGCGCGATCATCAGCAGAAGGGAGGCCTCCGGTGAGCGGTAGCGCCGTATCCGTACCGCTGGGGGACAACTCCGGTGTCCTGCCCCGGCGGGCGACCTTGATCGTTTTCGCGGCTTCCGCGATCGCTTCTGCCCTGATCAGTCTCGCTCTGGGGCTCAGCCCGTTCGTATGGCTGCTGTTCACCGGCCTGATCGGCCTGGCCGGGATCACCGTCTGGTCACTGGCAGTCGAAGGTCGTCGCCGAGCCCTGGATCGGGTGATGTCGGTGGCAATCATGGAGGTCTTCGTTCTCGCCATGGTGCCGCTTCTATCCCTGATCTACACGGTGGTTTCGAAGGGCCTGGCGAGGTTCGACTCCGAGTTCCTGACCAGCTCGATGAGAGGAGTACTGGCGGAAGGTGGTGGCGCTCTTCACGCCGCGCTCGGAACGTTCATCATCACCGCCGTCGCTACGGTCGCTGCGGTTCCGGTCGGGGTGCTCGCAGCGATCTACCTGGTGGAGTACGGGAAGGGACGGCTGAAGCGTTCGATCACGTTCTTCGTTGACGTCATGATGGGCATCCCCTCAATCGTGGCGGGTCTTTTCGCTTTCGCTCTGTTCGCCATCTTCTTCGGTCCGGGCATTCGACTCGGGGTGATGGGTTCGGTCGCCCTGGCAGTCCTGATGATCCCGATCGTGATCCGCTCGGCCGAGGAGATGCTGCGGGTGGTCCCGAATGCTTTACGTGAGGCCTCATATGCGCTCGGAGTGCCGAAGTGGCTGACTGTCCTGCGAGTTGTGCTTCCAACGGCCCTCGCGGGAATCGTTACCGGCGTCATGCTCGCCGTCGCGCGGGTCATCGGCGAAACGGCACCTCTCTTGATCACGACCGGATCGACCACCTCGACCAACCTGAATCCGTTCGACGGACGGATGGCTAACCTTCCGGTCTACGTCTACCAGCAGTACAAGTTTCCCGGTGTTCCTCCGGAGCCGTACATCGAGCGTGCATGGGCCGGAGCACTCTTGCTGATCGTGATCGTGATGGTGCTGTTCCTCGCAGCACGGCTCATCGCTCGACGGTACGGCGTGGAGATCCGCCGATGAATCTGACCAACACCAAGAAGGAGATCGAAATGGCCGACGTAGAGGCCGGGTCCTCAGATGCCATCCTGGAACCGCCGAAGCCCTCTACGGAGGCGAGGCAGGTTCATGCGCAGGCCAAGCGGATAGATGCCGAGAACCTCAACATCTACTACGGCGATTTCCTGGCGGTGCGCGACGTCACGGTCAGCATCCAGCCGAACAAGGTAACCGCTCTGATCGGATCCTCGGGCTGCGGCAAGTCAACTTTTCTGCGCTCCCTGAACCGCATGCATGAACTGATAGACGGTGCTCACGTCGAGGGAAAGGTGCTGCTCGACGGGACCGACATCTACGCGCCCTCGATGGACCCGGTGCTTGTCCGTCAGCAGATCGGGATGGTCTTCCAGCAGCCGAATCCGTTCCCGACGATGTCGATTTACGAGAACACCGCAGCCGGGCTCCGTCTGAATCGCAAGAAGATGAAGAAGGTCGAGATGGACACGATCGTCGAGAAGTCCCTCCGTGGGGCCCACCTCTGGGAAGAGGTGAAGGACCGACTCGACAAGCCGGCCAGCGGCCTCTCCGGCGGTCAGCAGCAGCGGCTCTGCATCGCTCGCGCGACCGCGATCGAACCCGAGGTCCTGCTGATGGACGAGCCCTGCTCGGCCCTGGACCCGATCGCAACCCTCGCGATCGAGGACCTGATCAACGAGCTGAAGAAGCGCTTCACGATCGTGATCGTCACCCACAACATGCAGCAGGCGGCACGAGCCAGCGACTACACCGGCTTCTTCAACATCGAGAAAAGCGGGGACCCGGGTGTGCTGATCGAGATCGATGACACGGAGAAGATCTTCTCGAACCCCTCGCTCAAGGAGACCGAGGACTACGTGAGTGGCCGTTTCGGCTGATCTGCTTCGCGTCCGGTCGGCGGATGCCCGGTCCGAATTCGGAAAGGTCCGACGGAATCACCAAAATGGGTACTTGAAGCCCATGCTCTGTGCAGCGATAGATATCGGTTCAAACACAACCAGGATCCTGGTCGCCGAGCCCGACGAGGGCAAGCTCAAGAAGGTCATGGAGCAGAGGGCCTATACGAGGATCGGTCAGGCCCGCACCTCAGACGGTTCGATTCCGGAGGAAAAGATCGCCGAGGTGGCCGAGGTTGTCGAGACCCAGGTCAGGATGGCTCGCGAACTGGGCGCCGAAGGCTTTCGTGCCGTAGCGACCGCCGCCCTGCGAGACGCCCCCAACGGCAAGGAGGCTGCAGATGCGATTTCCGAAGCAGCCGGAATCCCGATCAGCGTCGTCAGCGAGAACGAGGAAGGCCGGCTTGCCTTTCTTGGAGCAACCAAGGCACTCGGATACCGGGTTGATGGCCGTGTCGCGGTGGTTGACGTCGGTGGCGGCTCCACCGAGATCATCATCGGGACTGTCGATGGTGGCGTGGAGCAGGTTCGCTCCTGGCCGATCGGCTCCGGCCACCTGGCCGACGAACTGATCACCTCCGATCCGCCGTCTGCGTCCGAGATCCGCCGAATCCGTGACCGGATCGACGAGGAGTTCGCGGAGGTTCAGATCACCCGGCCGGAACAGGCCGTGGCGGTCGGCGGGTCGGCGACCTCCCTGAGAAAGATCGTCGGGGCGCGGCTCGAGTACGAGACCATGGAGCGAAGCATCAGGGTGCTGAGCGGTGATGACGCCGTGGAGGTCGGCCGCCAGTTCGAACTGGACCCCGTCCGGGTGAGGATGCTGCCGACCGGGGTGTTGATCCTGGAGAAGGTCTCGGAACTTCTTGGTCAGGAGCTCCAGATCGGCAAGGGTGGCATCCGCGAAGGCATAGTCCTCGACATGCTGAACGGCGGAATCGACGTTTCAGAACCAGCCCTGACGCCCGGCTGAGTACCAGTCCGGGAGTAGGGTTCCCGTTGATGAGCACTCCGGACTCGCGATTCAGGCTGGCGGCCGCACAGGTACTTGAGGAACGGGCCACCCAGATCACGCTGCTCTCCAAGGGTGTGCTCGACGTAACGGAGCCTGCTGCGGCCAACGAACTCTGGCTCGCTTCAAGGCGCCTGCGGGCCGCGCTCGAGGTTTTCCGCCCGGCCCTTGGCAGGGCCCAGTATCGGGAAGGCAAGACCGAAGCCCGCCGGATCTCGAAGGCGGTTGGTGATCGCCGCGACATCGATGTCGCTATTTCATCGCTGGAACTCGTGAGCTCCGAAACCGATCCAGCCGAGGCAGATGGCCTGGACAGGGCTATTGCCAATCTCAGGCGGGAACAGGCCCGGGCGAACCGGGCCCTGGCCCAGATTGTCCACGGACGCCGAATGCAGGCCTTCCGCGTACGGATCGAAGAGATCGCCGATTCGACGATCGAGACCGACACAATCGATCGCGCCGACGAGTACCGTCCGGTCGAGGTTCTGCCACCGGCTGTCCTCAGACTGATCAACAAACGACTCACCCGACTTCGAAGCGAAGCGACCGACAGTCTCGAGCCGGAGGGCGTGGAGGCCCAGCATCGAATGAGGGTCGCGGCCGAGCGTCTCCGCTACAGCCTCGAGCTGACCGGGGACGCCCTGGGTTCGCAGGCTCATACGGCTCGGCGGGCGGCCCGTGGGCTCCAGGAAGTGCTGGGGGAGATGCGGGACTGTGATCTTTCGGTCCCGCCGACCCGGCAGGCGATTGCGGAGCTTGAGGAAGAGGACATCCAGACGATCATCGAACGTGGGCGCGGCAGTCGCGATCTCGATCCGATCCTGGTGCAGGCTGCCCCGAACCGCGGCTCCTATCGGGGGCTTGAACTTGCTGTTGTCCATTTCGGTGCGCGAAGGCAGATGCTATTCGAACGGTTCAAGCGACTCTGGCTGGAACAGTCGAGACAGGGTGTCTGGGTCGCGCTTGAAACCTCGCTGAAAGTAGAATCCTGACCTGATGAGTAGCCCAGATCCGTCCCATTTCTTCAACCGTGAGCTCTCCTGGCTCGACTTCAATCAGCGGGTCCTCGAACTCGCAGAAGACGATTCGGTGCCATTGCTCGAACGCGTGAAGTTCTGTGCGATCTTTGCTTCGAATCTCGATGAGTTCTTCATGGTCCGGGTCGCCGGCCTCTGGGACCAGGTGGACGCTGGCATCGATGCCCGCGGCCCCGACGGACTTTCCCCCCGCGAGCAGATTCAGGCGATACGAAGCCGCTCACTTGAACTTGACCGCAGGCTCACCCATGTCTTCGACCAGCAGCTGAAGCCGTCACTGGCCGCGAACGGCATCAGGGTGGCGACGCTTGGAGACCTGAACGGAACAGAGCGCTCGGAGCTCGACCGCATCTTCGATGCCCAGGTCTTTCCGACCCTGACCCCGCTGGTCATAGGTCTGGGACGTCCGTTCCCTTATATCTCCAACCTTTCTCTGTCCATCGCCGTGTTGCTGCGCGACAACGAGACCTCTACCCGGGTACTCGCGAGAATCAAGGTCCCGAAGGAACTTCTGGGCCGCTTCGTGGAACTGACCGGGGAGGGAGAGCGCATCCTCGTGCCGCTGGAAGAGGTGATCGCGGCCAACCTTGACCAGCTGTTCCCCGGCGTGGAGGTTCTGGACCACGGGTACTTCCGGGTAACCCGGGACGCGGACTTCACGGTGAGTGACGAAGCCGACGATCTGCTCGAAGCCGTTCAGGAGGAAGTGCGCCGTCGGCGGTTCGGAGAGGTGGTCCGGCTGGAGGTTGCCGAGACCATGAATCCGGAGCTAAAGGAACTCCTCGTCGAACTTCTCCGGCTCCAGGAGAACGAGGTCTTCGAGGCGGGCGGTCTGCTCGACCTGACCGACCTCTGGGATGTGGTCAAGCTGCCCGGGTTCGCCGAACTCAGAGACGAGCCCTGGACCCCGGTCACACAGCCCCGACTTCAGGGCGAGGATGACGACCCGGCTGACATCTTCGCCGTGATCCGGCAGCAGGACGTCCTGGTTCATCACCCGTACGACTCGTTCGCCACGTCCGTTGAACGCTTCGTTGCCCAGGCGGTCAATGACCCGGACGTGCTCGCGATCAAGCAGACCGTTTACCGGACCAGTGACGATTCGCCCCTGGTTTCGGCACTGATCAAGGCATCCGAGCGCGGCAAGCAGGTCGTATGCATGCTCGAACTCAAGGCCCGCTTTGACGAAGAGGCGAACATTGAGTGGGCGAAGCGCCTCGAAGAAGTTGGTGTTCACGTCGTTTACGGCATTCCGGGCCTGAAGACACACATCAAGGCCATGCTGGTGGTCCGGCGCGAGGGTGATCACGTTCGAAACTACGTCCACATCGGAACCGGCAACTACCACTCGACGACTGCTCGTCTTTACACCGACTTCGGCCTTTTCACGGCCGACCCGGAGATCGGTGCCGATGTGGCCGAGATGTTCAACGTGCTGACCGGTTACTCCCGTCCGGCCGATTACCGCAAGGTTCTCGTTTCGCCCCATTCGATGCGTTCTTCGATTCTCGAAGAGATCAACGCGACGATCGAAGCCCACAAGGCCGGTCACGAAGCGAAGATCGCAATGAAGATGAATTCGCTCGTCGACCGGACCTGCATCGAGGCCCTCTACGAGGCTTCGCAGGCTGGCATCGAGGTTGAAATAAACGTTCGCGGAATCTGCTGCCTGCGACCGGGCGTGCCCGGTCTCTCGGAGAACATCAGGGTTGTCTCCGTGGTGGGTCGCTTCCTGGAACACTCACGGGTGTACGCCTTCCAGCGCGGGGATGAATGGGACGTCTTCATCGGTTCCGCCGACCTCATGCCGAGGAACCTCGACAGCAGGGTTGAACTGGTGACGCCCGTCCAGGACGAGATCGCCAAGGGCCAGATTCTCGATGTGATGGAACGCTGTCTGGCAGATAACACGAACTCGTGGGTGCTGGACAGTTCGGGCAACTGGTCTCGCCTCAATCGGGAGGGTGGCGAACGTCGGAATGTCCAGGACGAGTTGATGGAGCGCCACGACACCCTCGCTTCCACCGCGCTGCCCCAGGCATCCGGCTGACCTTTGCTCTGCTAGGTTGGCTCGGCTTTTATGCGCTTCTCGCTCCTGCCACGCGACAGCACTTTCTTTGACCTCTTCAATGAAGCAGGCCAAAACACGCTGCGCGCGGCCGGAATGCTGAACGAGATGATGACCACCTGGCCCGATGACAACGGGATGGGGCGGGAGATCCTGATCATCGAGCAGGAAGGCGACAGGATCACCCACGACATCATCAACCGCCTCAACTCGACGTTCGTTACCCCGATCGACCGCGAGGACATCTACGGCCTGGCAACCAAGCTGGACGATGTCATCGACTACATCGAGGAGGCTGCTGACTTCCTCGCTCTCTACCAGATCGAAGCACCGATGTCGCAGGCACAGGATCTGACCAGGATTCTGGTCGGCTGCTGTGAGCAGCTCTCTCTCGGGCTTGAGAACCTGCCTTCATTCCGGGACCTCGATCAGTACTGGATTGAGATCCACCGTCTCGAGAACGACGGTGACCGGGTATCCCGGGATGCGGTCGCCTCGCTCTTCTCGAACGGCATCGACCCTATGGTCGTGATTCGCTGGAAGGACATCTTCGCGGTCCTCGAGAAAGCGATCGATGCGACGGAGACGGCTGCGCACATCCTTGAAGGCATCGTGATCAAGAACTCCTAGGCCGTGGATATCCACCTGATCCTTGTAATCGTCGTTGTTTCGGCGCTGGCCTTCGATTACACAAACGGTTTCCACGACACCGCCAATGTCGTCGCGACCTCTATTTCGACTGGTGCTGCCTCTCCGAAAGCCGCCATCGCGTTCGCCGCCATCCTCAACTTCGTGGGGGCGTTCATTTCGATCGAGGTTGCGGCAACGATCGCCTCCGACGTGGTCGACCAGAGCGCGATTTCCGGGCCTGGTGCCCTGAACGTCGTTTTTGCCGGGCTGGTGGGGGCGATCACCTGGAACCTGATCACCTGGTATTTCGGACTTCCTTCTTCCAGCTCACACGCCCTTATCGGAGGGATAGTGGGAGCCGCCCTGGCGGATTCCGGAACCCAGGCGATCGAGACGGCGGGACTGGTTGGCAAAGTGCTGATTCCGGCCGTGGTTGCCCCGATTCTCGCCTTCATCGTTGCCGCCCTGGCGATCGGCCTGGCCTATCGGATCGTCCAGAACCTGCGTCCCGGCCCGGTGAGTCGGGGTTACCGTCTTGGGCAGATCGCCTCGGGCGGCCTGCTCGCCCTCGCGCACGGAACCAACGACGCCCAGAAGACCATGGGTGTGATCACTCTTGCCCTGATCGCCGACGGTGTGCTCCCGGTCGGCTCCGATCCCCCGTTCTGGGTCATCTTCTCCGCCGCCACCGCGATCGCTCTGGGTACCTACAGCGGCGGCTGGAGGATCATCAAAACGACCGGTATGAGAATCATCAAGATGGACCCGGCGCAGGGTTTCTCTTCGCAGGGTGCAGGGGCGGCGGTGATCATGGCTTCGACTCACTTCGGATTCCCGCTCTCCACTACCCACGTGATCAACGGCGGAGTAATGGGTTCAGGTGTCGCCAAGCGCGTATCGGCCGTTCGTTGGGGAGTTGCCGGCAACATTGTCACCGCCTGGGTTTTCACCCTTCCCGCCGCAGCGATCATCGGGGCTGCGACCTTTGGACTGACCGAACTTATGGGTGGGGCTTCGATCGGCCCCATCGTGATCAGCGTGGTCGCGGTGGGGCTGATAGTCATCGCCTTCGTGAAGCGCGCACGCCGTACCGAAGTGGTGGACGTACAGACCGAGGCTGCCTGAGCTCATGTCGCTAATCGCCCAGATCGTGGACACAGGGGATGTGCTCATGACCATCGGCGCTTCGTTTGCCGCCGGTCTCAGCGTTGCGCTGGTTTCGTCTCTGGGCATCTGGGGTGGGGCCAAGTACGTCGACTACAGCCAGGACGGCCGGGGGGTTGCTGCCGCTCTGTCACTCGCGGTCGGCATTCTCGGACTGCTCGCGACCCTGGGAATCATCATTTTCGGCATCGTCCTGATGGTCTCCAAGTAGTACGGACGAACCAAAGGTAGGCTTGACTCATGGTCGCGGCCCGCAACATCCTGATCATCGCGGTCCTCGCCGCCGGTGTCGCTTTTCTCCCCAACGGGGGCAATGTGGCCGATGCGGCGCTGGCGGCGATCTCGATGGCCTTCCTGGCCGGCATCGCCTGGACCGTTTACAGGCTGACCTACGACTTCCGGACCAGCCTGCTCGCTCTGCCCGAATCCCGGCGGGTGGTGCTCTACGCGTCGTACGGCCTGATCGTCCTGCTGGTCGCCGGAGCCCCGAAAATGTTCGACACCGGCCTCGGCACGCTGGCCTGGTTGCTTCTTCTCGGCTCTTCCGTGGTCGGCATCTGGCTGGTCATCTCGGAAGCCCGCAGCCAGTGATTTGAAGTTCCGGGTTCTCAGCTGGAACCTGTTCCACGGGCGCGACTTTCCTCCGGCGCCAGGGGGAGATGTACCCGGCGTTCCAGCGGGAGGGTTCGCCTGGAGATTCGTCGGGCGACCGGTCCTCGGGCCCGATCACGTCAGGTTGAACCGGGACCTTTTCCGCGAGTTCGCGGCCTTCCTTGCCGCGGCGAAGTGGGATATCGCGCTGCTTCAGGAGGTGCCACCGCGCTGGGGACACCGGCTCGCCGAGGCGACCGGGTCTACCGGTCGCATGGCCCTTACTTCGCGAAACTGGCTCCGCCCGGTGATGTCGCCGGTCGCCCGGTTACGGCCGCAACTGGCCGGAAGCTGGGAGGGCGGGAGCAACCTGATCCTCGTCCGGGGCGCGTTGCCTGGTCTGGATGGCTACAGACGTGGCGCCGAGATAACGGAGTTTCGAAAGACGGCTTTGACGTGGTTCCCCGAGCGACGGGTGATGTCGATGGTCCGGCTCGGTTGTGGCCTCTCGGTTGCGAACCTGCATGCCAGCACGGGAGTTCAGGCATCGGCCGACGTGATGCGGGCTGCCCGGCTCGCCACGGCTCGCGCCGAGGATGGTCCGCTGGTCCTCGGCGGGGACTTCAACGCGCGACCGAAGAGCAGTGACGTCTTTGAGAAGTTGGAGGCGGAGTTCGAACTCACTGGTGTCACGGCGCCCTCTTCCATCGACCATGTCCTGGCCCGAGGCGCAGATTCGATCGAGGGCCCGGAGGCCTGGCCGGCCGGCCGCCGCGATGTACCGGACCCGGAGACTTCATTGCTGATCAGGCTTTCGGACCACAGTCCCGTGGTCCGCCGCATAGCGGTCTGATCCCGCGTGCGGAATCGTTGCATTCATTGAGCCACCCGTGAGGCGATTGCCGTCAACGTCCGCCCATGGACGAGCAGCAGCAACGGGGCGAATGGAAACGGCCGGGGCGGGTCGACGGCTCCGTCTCGCTTGAGCTGATCGGCGCCCTGCCGGTCGTTCTTCTCTCCGTTCTCGTCGCCGCCCAGTTCATCATCGCCGGCGTCGCGCTCTGGTCGGCCGGCGTTGCCGCAAGAGCCGGGGCCAGGGCGGTCCTCACCGGTCGGGACCCCGGTGGAGCAGCCGAGCGCGCTCTGCCTGAAGTGCTCCGTGATGGCATTCAGGTTTCGCAGTCGGACGGAGTGAAGGTAGGGGTCCGGATCCCCGGGTTGGTCCCCGGCTTCCCCGAAGCGCATGTCTACGGCTCGAGTTCCCTGGGAGAGGATTGACGGGGGAGTGGTGAAGGGGTATATCGCCGAACACCAGCGGATCGAATCCGGTCAGGCGACGATCGAGGCCGTGGCCGGGGTTGCGGCGCTGATGCTGGCGGGCCTGCTCGGCTTCCAGCTGATGGTGACGGGATACTCGGCGACTGTGGCCGGCGGGGCGGCGGAGGCCGGCGCCATCGCCCTGATCCGTGGTGAACCGGTCGAGCCTGCGGTAAGGGAGGCGCTGCCGGGCTGGGCCAGAAGCCGGGTGTCGGTATCGACGACCGGCCCCCTCGTTGAGGTTCGTCTGCGACCTCCGGCTCTGGTCCCTTCGCTTTCGGATGCGCTTGCGGTGTCCTCGGAGGCAGGGGCCAGATGACCTTCAGGTTGCTTGCCCTGGCAGTCGGTGACGGGTCGGTGTCTGACCGGCTTGTTGCCGAACGGATCCGGGAACGTCGGGAGTCCGGCCGGGTTGGCCTGGTGATCGAACTCGGCAGGGAGCTGCCCCGGCCGGCAAGTCTGCTCGCCCACGAAGAAGCCAAGAAGCTGGAAAAGACCCTCGAAGGGCTGGAGACGGGCCTGGTGTTCAGAGCCCGCGGGGAACTCGTCTTCGGTGGCGGTGAGCCGGACGACCCGGTTGAGGCCGTTGAGCGCCTCCTTGAAGCAAGCGATGCGCCGGTTGTGGTGATTACCACTGCTTCCACCTACCGAAGCCTGCTTGAACTGGGGTCCTGGGACGAGATCCTCATCATTGCGCCAGCGGATCCGTCGCCGCTGGTCGAGATTCTGGTGGAGGAGGCGGAAGAGTTCGGCGAGAGGGTCACCCGTCAGCACCCTTCGCCTGCAAGGAGATGGCGTCTCCCGCGAATTCGTGCGGAGGCTGGCCAGGCGACACCACTGGTTCTCGGCGGTGTCTTCGCGGTCGTGCTCGGGGCGGTCGCAATGGTCGCGATATCCGGGGCAGTGACCGGAAAGGCGGAAGCCCAGCGGACGGCTGACCTTTCTGCCCTGTCGGCAGTTCGATCCATGAAGGACGACTTGCCGAGACTCCTGGCGCCACCCCGGCTGCCCAACGGCCTTCCGAATCCCGCTCACATGCCCAAACCCGTCTACCTGAACCGGGCCAGGCTCGCCGCGATTCGGACCGCGGTAATCAACAGGGCCGCGCCGCTGGCGGTATATGTGCGCTTTCCCGATGCTTCGTCTTACGCGCCGGTCCGAGCCCGTGTCTCGATCGCCACTTCGGTTCGTGCCGGATCTGGTGGCGGCTCCCACCGTGCTCCCCCGAACTGGGCCGAGGCCAGGATCAGCATGCCTGTTTCGATGGGCGCAGTCCCCTCGTTTGCCAGCGGCGGAGGCTACTCAGGACCGTTGGCCGAGCGTCAGGGAAAGGGCATGCGCCCTGACGTAGCCACCGCATTCGATGCGATGGCCGCAGCAGCCTCGGCGGCCGGCATAACTTTGACGATCACTTCTGCATTTCGTTCGGACGCAGAGCAGGCAGCCCTCTTCGCAGCAAATCCGGACCCCACCTGGGTGGCACCTCCCGGGCAGTCACTTCACCGCTGCGCCACCGAACTTGATCTCGGGCCTTCCGGGGCCTACGCCTGGCTGGCCGCCAACGCCGGCCGCTTCGGATTCCTCAAGCGTTACTCGTGGGAGGCCTGGCACTTCGGATTCGTCGCCGGGCCCGAGCCATGCTCGGCAGAAGGAAACCTCGTCGGGGCTGGAGGGGGTGACCGTTCGGCCGCCCTGTCGATGGCATTCCCGCCGGTCACCCCGGGCTGGGTCAAGCCTCTCATCCTGAAGGCGGCGATGAAGTGGAATGTTTCGCCAGCCCTCCTCGCGGCACAGCTTTACGCCGAATCGGGCTTTGATCCCCAGGCGGGAAACGGCATCGCTTTCGGGATAGCAGCCTTCACCCCGGCGGCGGCAGCGGAGTACGGCCTGAGAGATCCGTTCGATCCCGAGGCGGCAATCATGGCGCAGGCGCACCTGATGAGTGACCTTCTCGGGCAGTTCGGTTCCCCGGCTCTGGCCCTTGCCGCCTACAACGCCGGTCCTGGAGCCGTCGGATCGTGCGGGTGCATCCCCGATTACCCGGAAACCCAGGCCTATGTTTCAAAGATCCTTGCGATGCTCGGGGGGATGGGCGCGATCAGCCCGATCGGCATGCGGCTCGAACTGGTCAGGTGAAGGAGGCCCTGAAGTGCTCGAGAACCCGGCCCTGTACTTCTCCCGCGTCTGGATGAACGAAAAGGGAAAGGTGCGTCCCGCGATCCATCCGGATCAGCTCGGCGCCGGGAATCGTCTCGGCCGCATACTCCCCATGGTCGGGAGTCACGTCGACATCGGCGGTTCCATGAATGATCAGACTCGGCACCCCGATGCTTTCGAGTTCGAGGCTTTCGATCTCTCCGAAACGGGCCATGTCGTTTTCCAGTCCAGCTTCCCGGTTGGCGTGATCAGCAACGACGAGCGCCATCGTCAGGACCACTTCCTTCTGGTTTTCGTGATCCATGGCCTCGTCAACCAGCACCTTCAGTTCCTTGCGACCGAGGTCACCTTCGGCGCCAAGGGTCGAGGAGACCGTGGACCTGGGCGCATGTACCGCCAGTTGACGAAGAAGCCAGTTGCCGGCCGAAGTGTTCTCGACAAGCCTCTCGTCAAGGCTCGCCTTCGGTGGCTGATAGGCCTTGCTTACCGAGGCGAAGCCGACCAGCGAAGAGACCAGACCGGGATGTCTTGCCGCGAGTCCGTAACCGCTCGGACCTCCCCCTGACCAGGTGATCAGCCCTGCCTGGCTGATTCCCAGCGCTTCGAGGAGAGCGGCGTGAAGGTCGGCCTGCTGGTCGATCGACTCCCTGCCCTTGAGATCGGTGCCGGGATAGCCCGGCCGGGCCGGGGCAATCAATTCGAAGCCTCCCTCCACGATGAACCGGCCCATCGCGAGAGTCGAGTCGATCCCCCCGGGTGAGCCGTGCACCATCAGGACAGGAGGCCCTTCCCCTTTACGGGAGAACCCGACCGGCCCAAGCGCGGTCTCCACAACATCGACTCTCGGACCTTCTTTCGATTCCATGCCGCGATTGATATCCGAATGGGAGGCAGCCCGCTGCTCGGGCCAACCGCACGCGGAATCTGGAAGCTCTCGGGGCTCAGGCTCTCACGATGGCGTTACTGTTCCCGCCATGGAAACTCTTTCGATTGAAGGACCGGAGCAGCTGCAGGAACTGATCGGTGAGGAAGTCGGTCCTACCGAGTGGCGTGAAGTCACCCAGGACATGATCAACACCTTCGCCGACCTCTCCGGTGATCAACAGTGGATCCACGTCGATATCGAACGCTCGAAGACCGAAAGCCCGTTCGGCACCACGATCGCCCACGGAAACCTGACCCTCTCGATGATCGACGGGTTCCGCCTCGATCTGGTAGAGGTGAGGTCCGGATTCACGATGGGAGTGAACTACGGCTGGAACAAGGTCCGCTTTCCCTCGCCGGTTCCGGCCGGTTCGAGAGTTCGTGCCTCGGCCCGTATGACCGAGGCGAATGATCTCGGCAACGGATGGATCGAGATGGTGACCACGATCACCGTCGAAGTTCAGGGTCCCGACGGCACAGTGGGCGAAAAGCCCTGCTGCGTCGGCGAGAGCGTCACCCGCCTGCTGAAAGCCTGATCGAAACGACCGGCAGGCGCCGCTGCCGGCCGGCTACTCGCCTTTGAACTCGGCCTTGCCCCCGGAAAGGAAGGCGGAAACGGCGTTCATCGCGTCGGCGGTACCCATGCCATCGGCGATTCCGTGACGCTCGAGCTGAAGCTGTTCGGTGATGCTGTTGTCCAGGCTCTGATGGACCAGTTTCTTGGCCATCTTCTGGTAGTAAGGCGACTTGGTGGCCAGCTTCGTGGCCTTTTCCATCGCCCTGTTCATCAACTCGTCGGGAGCGACCACTTCGGAGACCAGGCCAGCCTCGAGCGCGTCAGCCGGAGTCAGGTTCGGGTCATTCAGGAGGATCTCGATCGCCTTCGAAGGGCCAACCACGCGCGGCAGGAAGTAGGTCATGCCGCCGTCAGGCGAGACGCCGATCCGGCCGTAAGCGCAGGCGAGAAAAGCATCCTCGGAACAGATCCGGATGTCGCAGGCGAGGGCGAGCGAAAACCCGGCCCCTGCCGTCGGGCCGTTGAGGGCTGCGATCACGGGGTAGGGAATCCTCTGCAGGTCGACGATCGCCTGGTGAAGCATCTCGGCGCCACGGCGAACCGAAGCCTTGATGTCGACCGAGTCATCCTCCATGCCGGCCTTGAACCAGTTGAGATCGCCACCGGCGCAGAAAGCCGCGCCTGAACCAGTGACAATGAGTCCGCGCAGCGGCGCCTGATCAGCCAGCCAGGCGAAGGCCTCGACCATGTCCTCGATCAGGTCCGGGCTCATTGCATTGAAGGTTTCGGGCCGGTTGAGGGTGAGAGTCCCGATCTCGCCGTCGATCTCGATCAGGATGGTTTTCAGTTCCGGGGGATTCATCTGTTCTGCCGCCATAAGTGGCGGGAGCGTATCCCAACCGCTGCCGGGTTCTACCCTTCGGTAGTGGCCAAGTCCCTCGACAGTCCCGACGCGAGAGAACAGCGGATCGTCGCCGAGCGGCGTTCACTGCCCGACGCGCCGGGGGTCTACCTGTTCCGGGACCGCGACGACGAGGTGATCTATGTGGGCAAGGCAATATCGATCCGCAAGCGGGTCGCCTCCCATTTCAGCGGCGGCAACGCCGAGATGACCAGACAGATCGAGCGGATCGAGTTCCTGGTTACCGGATCCGAATCCGAGGCGCTGATCGCCGAACAGAGCTTCATCAAGCGATACCGCCCCCGGTTCAACATCAAGCTTCGCGACGACAAGTCGTATCCGTACGTGGCTGTGAGCCTGGATGAGGACTACCCCCGGGTGTACTTCACCCGCGAACGGCACCGGTCCGGTCGCGCCTATTTCGGCCCCTTTTCCTCTGCCAGACGGGTGCGCGACACCCTCGACCTCCTTGGCAAGCTCTTCCAGTACCGCACCTGTGAGGGGCAGGAGCCCGGTCGGCGCTCGGGCAGCCCCTGTCTGGACTACTTCATCAAGCGCTGCGGCGCACCATGTGTGGACTACATCAGTCGGGAGGACTACCGGGCGAACATCGACCGGGTCATCGACTTCCTGTCGGGTCGTTACGACCAGGTGGAGCGCGACCTCGAGGAACGGATGAAGGAAGCGGCTGCCAACCAGGACTTCGAGACGGCCGCGGTGTTCCGCGACCGGCTCGCCTCGATCCAGTCGCTGTTCGAGCGCCAGCGCATCTCAGGGACCAAGGTCGGTACTGCCGACCTGATCGGCGTGGCCGTCGAGGGAACAGATGCGAATGCCCAGGTCTTCCAGGTTCGTGACGGAATTCTCGCCGAGCGCCAGTCGTTCTACCTGGAAAACCCCGCCGAGCGGGAGATCGAGGAAGTGACCGCGGAGTTCCTCGAGCAGTACTACGGCGCCTCGCCGGCGGTTCCGAAGAGGGTGGTTCTCGGCCCGTACATGGCCGGCAAGGTGGGGGAGATCGAGACCTTCCTCTCGGACCGGCGCGGTGGCGCCGGGGTGGAGATCCGGATCGCCGAGCGGGGAGATGCCCGGCGCCTGCGTGAACTGGCCGAGCGGAACGCGAAGCTGGCGCTCGATCAGGACCGGCTCCAGAGCGAGCACCGGCAGCAGCGACGGGTGGAGGCCCTCAGCCAGCTGGGTGAAGCCCTCGGAATGGAGGAGTTGCCGGTCCGGATCGAGGGTTTCGACATCTCCAATCTCGGCGGTGACCACACAGTCGCATCGATGGTGGTCTTCGAGGGCGGCAGGCCCAAGAAGTCCGACTACCGCCGGTTCCGGATTGCCGGTGAAGAAGGGCATTCCGGTCCCGACGACTTCGCTTCGATGGAGGAGGTCCTGAGCCGCCGGATAGCCCAGTATCGCCAGCAGGCCGACCTTTCGCCACATGACCGCGATCGTGACGAGAGCTTCGCTTCTCTGCCCTCCGTGGTGATGATTGACGGCGGCAAGGGGCAGCTCGCAGCGGGGGTCCGGGCGCTCCGGGAATTCATCGATCTCGGGGTGACCGTCGTCAGCCTGGCGAAGCGGGAGGAGGAGATATTCACCCCGGGAAGCTCCCTTCCCCTGGAACTGAAGGCCGATTCGGAAGCCAACCTGCTGCTTCAACGGGTCCGGGATGAAGCTCATCGCTTCGCGATCACCCATCACCGCGGCCGCCGGGACAAGGCGATGACCGGGTCTGTTCTTGACAGCATCCGGGGTGTCGGGCCGACCCGCAAACGCCTCCTGATCAAGCATTTCGGCTCGCCCGACCGCCTGCTTCAGGCAAGCCGGGAGGAGATCGAAGCGGTCCCCGGGCTGCCCGGTAAGGTGGCCCGTGAGATCCACGATCAACTGAACAGGACCGGTTAGCCTCATCCCGCCGTCAGAAGCAGAAGCAGAGAATCGAAAGGCCGCCGAGCCGGTGGAAATGGTCGTAATCACAGGTCTCTCCGGGGCCGGCAAGTCCGAGGCGATTGCCGCGTTCGAGGATGCCGGCTACTTCTGTGTCGACAATCTCCCTCCGCAGATGATCAGGTCTCTGGGCGAGCTGTTCCGCCTGACCGGAAGCGGCGTGACCAAGGCGGCAGTTGTTTCCGATGCCCGTGGCGGTGGTTATTTCGAGCAGCTGAACCAGGTGCTGGACGATCTGGAAGGGGAGGGCATCAAGCCGAAGCTGGTCTTCCTCGAAGCCCACGACGAGATCATCACCGACCGCTACAAGGAGACACGCAGGCGTCACCCCTCGGCGCCGGCCGGAAGGATCACCGAGGGGATCGACTACGAACGGGAGATCCTCGCTCCGCTCCGGGCAAGAGCCGACTTCGTGATCGACACCTCGGGCGAGACCGCGGCCACCCTGAGGAGACGTATCGCCGAGGAACTGATCGACACCGGATCGAGCGCGCTGATGGCAGTCAACCTGCTCACCTTCGGCTTCAAGAACGGTCCGCCCCGGGATGCCGACATCACCCTCGACGTCCGGTTCCTGCCAAATCCCCATTACGTCGAGAAGCTGAAGCCGCTGACCGGACTCGACGAGGAAGTCAGGGACTACGTGGAGGCCGGAACCGTCGCCGGCGAGTTCTATGGGCGCCTGCTTCCCCTGCTCGAGTTCCTGATTCCAGCCTATGTGGCCGAGGGCAAGAGCCACCTGACGATCGCGATCGGCTGCACCGGAGGCCGGCACAGGTCGGTCACCGTGGCCGAACGGATCTGGCGGGATTTCGCTTCCCGGGACGACGTCGCGGTCCGGGTAACACACAGAGACATCCCTTGACGGAGCCCTCCCTTCAAATCGTGAACCTGAGAGGGAGGGGCGGGTGAATCCGCGAGGTCCGGCGGAGACCGGACCTACTGCAGCTGTCTCCGATCCGTAGGATCGGGATCGTGTCAGAGCCGGCCATATCCATCCGCGGCCTGCGCAAGTCATATGACGAGCTCGAGGCGGTCAGAGGCATCGACCTCGATGTTCTTCCCCGGGAGATCTTTGCGGTGCTGGGCCCGAACGGCGCAGGAAAGACGACGACCGTGGAGATCCTTGAGGGCTATCGCGACCGTGACTGGGGTGAGGTCAGCGTGCTCGGGGTCGATCCGGCCAAACCGACGCCTGCCTGGCGCGAACGGATCGGGATCGTCCTCCAGGAAACAACCCTCGAACCTGCGCTCACCGTCAGGGAATCCCTTCAGCAGTACGCCGGCTACTACCGGGAGCCGCGAGACGTCGACGAGGTGATCGGCCTGGTCGGCCTCGAGGATCAGGCTGACACGAGGGCACGGAAGCTATCGGGCGGTCAGAAGCGACGCCTTGACGTAGGCATCGCCCTGGTCGGTGATCCGGACCTGCTCTTTCTCGACGAGCCGACGACCGGCTTTGATCCTTCCGCGAGGCGTCAGGCCTGGGAGATGGTTGCCGGTCTGCGGGACCTGGGCAAGACGGTGCTCCTGACAACGCATTACATGGAGGAAGCCCAAGTCCTCGCTGACCGCGTAGCGATCATCAGCGAAGGCCGGATCGTCGCGCTCGACACTCCGGAGAACCTCGGCGACCGGCGACAGTTGCCGACCACCATCACTTTCACGGTTCCGGCCGGAACCGGGCTCGGTGACCTCGAAGGAATCGGGCAGACGCTCTCGCAGACCGGTGGAGAGGACGGGCGGATCGAAATCTCGATCAGCACCCACGATCCCGTGGAGAACCTCAACCGAATCACGGCCTGGGCGCTTGAAGCCGGTCTCGAGATCGGTCAGCTGGAGGTCAGGCGCCCAAGCCTCGAAGACGTCTACCTGGGATTGACGGACGCGTGAAATCCGTCTCGCTCGCACTTCACGAGTTCCGCTTCGCCCAGAAGGTCTTCTGGCGAAACCCGGCCTCCGTGTTCTTCACGGCTCTCCTGCCGGTCCTTTTCCTGCTGATCTTCGCGACCATATTTGGCAACGACACCATCGACGAACTGGGCGGCGTCAAGGTCACGACCTACTACATCCCGGCGATCGTGACGCTCGCCGTGATCTCCGCGACCATGGTGAACCTGGCGATGAACGTGACCATCGCCCGGGAAGAAGGTTTGCTCAAGAGGGGAAGGGGCACGCCGCTCCCTCCCTGGGTCTTCATCGCCGGCCGGGTCGGCAACGCGATCGTGATCTCGGCGATCATGCTCGTCGTCGTAACCCTGATCGGCAAACTGCTTTACGACGCACCGATCCCGTGGGAGAGGCTGCCAGCCGTCGCCGTCACCCTGGTTGTCGGAGCCGCCGCTTTCTGCTGCCTGGGCCTGGCAATCACGGTGATCATCCCTTCTCGCGAAGCGGCGTCCGCGATCACCAACGCGATCACCCTGCCGCTGTATTTCCTATCCGGGATCTTCATTCCCGAGAACGAGATTCCCGAAGGGGTTCTCTCGTTTGCCAACCACTTCCCGGTCCGCGACTTCTTCCAGGCTTTCTTCACCGCATATAGCCCGAACACCACAGGTGCCGGCTTCGAGTGGGGCGAGCTGGGAGTGGTGGCGATCTGGGGGCTTGCCGGATTCCTGATCGCCCTCAGATACTTCCGCTGGACGCCGCGCTCCTGAGCCGCTGTCCCCTGCCGCCCCGCCAGCCCTAGCAGAACGAGCAGAACCCTGAGCTGTTGCATCTCCATTAGCCTCCCGTGAGTGATTCACCATGTAGTCATTGAAGTTTCGGACCTGCCGCGCTCGGCGTCGTTTTACGATGCCCTGCTCTCGCCGCTCGGCTGGCGCCGGCACGTCAACGGGACCGACGCCATCGGCTACGGCATCTCCAGGCCGATTCTCTTCCTGACCGAACGCACCGGCGTGAGGGCGGAAGGCACCATGGTCAGTCTCGGTGCCCCGGGAATCGCCGCCGTCAAGGCAGCCTGGGAAGGCGGCACCAACTCCGGCGGATCAAACGTCGCCCAGCCCGGCGAAACGAGCGCCCACGGTTCGGGCTCCTACTCGGCTTTCCTCCGTGACCCCGACGGTCACGACATCGAAGTCACCGTCTCCCAGGATTAACCAGGAGTCGGCGAGCTCCGCTCCGCCTCCATACTCAACCCGCCGGCCCAGAACATCCATAAATGGATGGGCCGGCTCCAGCCGCCCCCACCCGCCGAAATCAGAGGTCGTTCCAGGTCCTTCGCACACGTTGGCGGTCATGGGGTCGGGTGGCCCTCCCAAAGTGGCTTCCGATTACTGCTCCTGTCGGCGAGCGATTGGGTTCACTCGCGACGGGTGGGCCATCTTTGGGAGGGCTGCCCGGCCCCATGGCGCAGTGCGGAATGCGGTGGTGCACCGGGGTGGCGGCAAAGGAGGGGTTAGGGCCGTAGAATTGACTTGTAATCCCAGTCTTTCCAAACCCAGTTTTCCCAGGAGGCGGTAGCGAATGAGCGTGAAGGTGGCAATCAACGGTTTCGGTCGGATCGGTCGGAACGTGTTCAGGGCAGCCCACGATGCGGGCGCCGATCTGGACATCGTCGCGATCAACGACCTGGTCGACACCGAGACCCTTGCGCACCTGCTCAAGTACGACTCGATCCTCGGTCGTTTCGACGTGGATGTCGAGGCCGGTGAAGGCTCGATCACGGTTGACGGCAAGGAGATCAAGGTCCTCGCCGAACGTGACCCGGCCGACCTCCCCTGGAGTGACCTTGGAGTCGACGTGGTGCTGGAATCGACCGGCTTCTTCACCAAGCGCGACGACGCTGCCAAGCACCTCGCGGCTGGCGCGAAGAAGGTGATCATCTCCGCTCCGGCAACCGATCCGGACGTGACCGTCGCCCTCGGTGTCAACTTCGACGACTACGACCCGGCGAACCACAACATCATCTCGAACGCGTCCTGCACCACCAACTGCCTTGCTCCGTTCGCCAAGGCAATCAATGACGCGGTTGGTATCGAGCAGGGCCTGATGACCACGATTCACGCCTATACCTCGGATCAGCGCCTCCAGGACATGCCTCACAAGGACCTGCGTCGCGCCCGTGCCGCCGCGGTCAACCTGATTCCGACCACCACTGGTGCCGCCAAGGCCGTCGGTCTGGTCCTCCCGGAACTCGCCGGAAAGCTCAACGGTTTCGCCGTTCGCGCCCCCGTCATCACCGGTTCCGTGGTCGACCTGACCTTCACGCCTTCCCGGGCCACCTCGGTGGAGGAAGTGAACGCTGCCGTCAAGGCGGCTGCCGAGGGTCCGCTCAAGGGCATCCTCGCGTACACAGAGGACCCGATCGTTTCGACCGACATCGTCGGCGATCCCCACTCCTCGATCTTCGATGCGGACTGCACCCAGGTGATCGGTGACGGCACCCTGGTCAAGGCTGTCTCCTGGTACGACAACGAATGGGGCTACTCGAACCGCTGCGTCGAACTGCTGGGCAAGGTCCTTTAGGGCCAGGAACAAAGAGGAACCCGAAATGGCTTTCGACAAGGCGTCGGTCCGCGACGCCGAAGTCGACGGCAAGCGTGTTCTGGTCCGGGTTGACTTCAACGTCCCGCTCGACGGTGAGGAAGTCACCGACGACACCCGGATCAGGGCCGCGCTGCCAACCATCGAGTACCTGACGGAAGCGGGAGCGAAGGTGATCCTTTGCTCCCACCTCGGTCGCCCCAAGGGTCAGGTCGTGCCGGAGCTGTCACTTGCCCCGGCCGCCCGCCTGCTGTCCGAGCTCACCGGGAAGCCTGTCGAGATCGCTTCAGACGTCGGCGGCGAAGATTCCCGTGCGAAGGCAGACCGGCTCGAACCCGGCGGGATCCTCCTTCTCGAGAACACCCGATACGAGCCGGGTGAGACCGACAACGACCCGGAACTGGCCACCCGGCTCGCCGGACTGGCCGACCTTTACGTGAACGATGCTTTCGGCGCCGCACACCGGGCTCACGCCAGTACCGCCGGCGTGGCCAGCCATCTTCCTGCCTATGCCGGGCTGCTGCTGGAGAAGGAAGTAGAGAACCTGACTTCGGTTGCCGCCGATCCAGAGCGCCCGCTCGTCGTGGTGCTCGGAGGCTCGAAGGTCTCCGACAAGGTAGGCGTGATCGACCGCTTCCTCGAGATCGCAGACCAGATCCTGATCGGTGGTGCGATGTGCTTCCCGTTCTTCAAGGCGCAGGGGCACACGATCGGCAACTCGCTTTGCCAGGACGATGACATCCCCCTGGCCGAGGATGCGCTCCGCAAGGCAGCTGCCGGCAACTGCGAGCTGGTTCTGCCGACCGACCTGACCCTTGGTCGCGAGTTCTCGGCCGACACCGACACCGAGGCACTCTCCGGCACCGACGTTCCGGATGGCTGGATGGGACTGGATATCGGCCCCGACTCCGCGATCGATTACGCATCGCGGATCGCTTCGGCGGGAACCGTCCTCTGGAACGGGCCGATGGGCGCCTTTGAGCTGGATCCCTTCGCCGGTGGAACCCGAACCGTGGCTGAAGCCGTGGCTGCCGCCGACGGGTTCACCGTCGTCGGAGGAGGCGATTCGGTCGCTGCACTGGTCAAGTTCAAACTGACCGGGGACGTCGACTGGGTATCGACCGGGGGCGGTGCCTCACTCGAACTGCTTGAGGGCAAGACCCTGCCGGGCGTGGCCGCGCTGAAGGATCGATGACCTGGTCTGCCGTTAGTTCTGGAAGCAAACAACTCACACCTGAAAGAGCAGGAAAATGAGCCGCCGACCCTACGTAGCCGCGAACTGGAAGATGAACAAGACCGCCACGGAGGCGGACGAGTTTCTCGACACATTCCTGCCGACCCAGTCGGCCGACGGGGCGGAAGTTGTCATTTGCCCTCCCTGGCTCGCTCTTCAGCGAGTAGCCGAGCGTTGCGCCGGCACCCCGGTCCGTGTTGCGGCGCAGAACATGTTCTACGAGGACTCGGGAGCTTTCACGGGCGAAGTCTCTGCTCCGATGCTGCTTGACGCGGGAGTAGATGGCACGATCCTCGGTCACTCCGAACGGCGCCAGTTCTTCGGCGAGACCGACGAAGCACTCGCCCGGAAAGTTCCAAAGGCAATAGAAGCGGGCCTCGAGCCGATCCTCTGCGTCGGAGAAAGCCAGTCCGAGAGGGAGTCCAACGACACCGAGGCAGTGCTCTCCCATCAGGTCCTCACCGACCTCGCGGAGGTCCACACGAGTGATCTCGAAAAAGTCGTGATTGCCTACGAGCCGGTTTGGGCGATCGGCACGGGGCTGACAGCAAGCCCGGAACAGGCGCAGGAAGCCTGCGAGTTCATCCGAAATCTCCTTCGCTCGAGAGATGAAGGCAAGGCTGATCAGGTCCGGATTCTTTACGGCGGATCGGTCAAACCCGGCAACGCGGAAGAGCTGTTGGAATTGCCTGACATCGACGGGGCACTGGTCGGCGGTGCGGCCCTGGATCCCCAAGACTTCGACGCCATCGTTGCCGCCGCACCCTCCGAGTAGCAGGAAGGTTTCCCATGGCTTCGCTGCCCGTATCTTCCGCGGCACTGATCATTCTCGACGGCTGGGGGATTGCCCCGGCCGGCCCGGGGAACGCGATATCTCTGGCCAACACGCCTAACTTCGACCGCCTCTGGGAGCAGTACCCGACGACCCAGCTGAGCGCTCAGGGCCCGGACGTGGGACTTCCCGAAGGCCAGATGGGTAACTCCGAGGTCGGTCACCTGAACCTCGGGGCCGGCTCGATCGTCAAGCAGGATCTCGCCAGGATCGACACCGCCGTGGCTGACGGCTCCTTTTTCGATAACGAGGCCCTGGTCGAGGCATGCCGGAAAGCGGTTGACGGTAACGGGCGACTTCATCTGATCGGACTGGTCTCGGATGGCGGAGTCCACTCCGGCTGGGAACACCTCGAGGCCTGCGTAGAACTCGCCTCCCAGGAAGGGGTCCCGGATGTGATCTTCCACGCGATCACCGACGGCCGAGACACCCTTCCCCACGGGGGTGCGAAGTATGTCGAGGAACTCGAACGCTGGCTGCGCCTCGCCGGTCGGATCGGCACGGTCAGCGGCCGCTACTACGCGATGGACCGGGACACCCGCTGGGACCGCGTGAAGCTTGCCTATGACGCGATCGTCCACGGAGCCGGCCCGGGCGCCAGCTCGGCGGGCGAGGCGATCGCGGACTCATACGAGGCCGACCTCACCGACGAATTCATCAAGCCGACCGTGATCGCCGGCTACGACGGTGCCCACGAGGGCGACACGGCGATCTTCATCAACTTTCGTCCGGACCGGGCCCGGGAGCTGACCCGGGCGCTCGCCGACCCGGAATTCAGCGAGTTCGTGCGATCCGGTGGGCCCCTCCTGGACCTGACCACGATGACTTCCTACCGTGAGGGCTGGCCGTACCCGGTCGCGTTCCCAGAGGAACGGCCCAAAGTGACTATGGCCCAGGTGATCGCCGACGCTGGTGGTCGCCAGCTCCACGTCGCGGAAACCGAGAAGTATCCGCATGTCACCTACTTCTTCAACGGGGGCCGCGAGCAGGAATGGGAAGGCGAGG
>WBZM01000707.1_pt1 | contig 32778 bp, 25 predicted proteins | sample 5204271 | NCBI WGS metagenome assembly WBZM01 (sample SAMN12344346, study PRJNA552823) | activated sludge metagenome | biome: Activated sludge suspended growth; feature: Nitrification reactor; material: Wastewater; isolation source: activated sludge from nitrification reactor of wastewater... | reverse complement strand
CCTCCCGACAGTGCTTTACGATCCGAAGACCTTCATCACACACGCGGAATTGCTGCGTCAGGCTTTCGCCCATTGCGCAAGATTCCCCACTGCTGCCTCCCGTAGGAGTCTGGACCGTGTCTCAGTTCCAGTGTGGCTGATCGTCCTCTCAGACCAGCTACCCGTCGTAGCCTTGGTGGGCCGTTACCCCGCCAACGAGCTGATGGGCCGCGGGCTCATCCAGAAGTGATAGCTTGCATGCAGAGGCCACCTTTTCCCGCAGGAACCGAGGTTCCCGTGGTCTTATCCGGTATTAGCTTTCCTTTCGGAAGGTTATTCCGGGCTTCTGGGCAGATTACCCACGTGTTACGCACCCGTGCGCCGCTGTACTCACCCTTGCGGGCTTTCCCGCTCGACTTGCATGTGTTAGGCACGCCGCCAGCGTTCGTTCTGAGCCAGGATCAAACTCTCCAATTAAGAGTTTTTGATCCCAGCCAGCCCCTCTTTCGAGGCGAACTGGCATGGTGTTACTTCAATGTTTGCAAACTCAAGGAAATGCGGAGACCGCATCTCTTCGTACGCTTGCTATTCAGTTTTCAAAGACCGAGTCCGACCCCTCGAATGAGCAAACAGCCTCGATTCGAGTCCTGACCATCGCGGTGTCTCGAGGACTCCGTGCTGGCTTCAGGATGGGGCGGCGTATCTACCTCAGCCGTCCCGCATCGTCAAGAGGAAGATCCGAAGAAAAAACCGGACCACCTTTCGACCGAAGGGACCTGACTTCTACATCAGGTCTCTTCATCCCGTCAAGCAACTCGCTTCGGCTATCGCTTCACCGAGCTGCTTGCGAGGGGCGCGACTTCTACCCCTCACCGGGTTCCCCGTCAAGAGTCAGATTCGAAGTTCCGAAGAAGCGTTCGAACCTGGTTCCTTGCGAAGGGCGCTGCTTCTATCCCTTCACCGGGGCCTCGTCAACTCTCGGCGTTCCGTCCTGCCGTGCTGCCCGGAACCACCCGGTTGCGAGGGGCGCGCTATGTAGCCCCTCCGAGGATTTCCGTCAAGAGTGATGCGACCAGGCCGTTGCTGCTTGGTGGCCCCCTCTCAACGGGGCGCGACTTGTACCCGCGAGCCTCCCGCGAGTCAAGCGCCAGCGTGATCACGCCAGGCGCCGAGCTCCGCCGCCTCCCGGCGGAAGCGCGCGATCCGCGCGTCCAGCGCGGGATCCGTGCGATCGGCGAGGCGCAGCCGCTCGCGCTCGGCGATGGCTTCGATGCTGGCCAGCGCCGCCTCGAGCTCGTCGTTCACCACGACGTACTGGTAGGTCCGGAGGCCGCGCCGGACCTCGGCGTGGGCCATGGCCAGCCGCTTGGCGATGGCGTCCTCGCCGTCGGTGGAGCGGCCGCGCAGCCGCCGCTCCAGCTCCTCCGCGCTGGGCGGCAGGATGAAGACCGTGGTGGCCTCGCGCGGGAAGGCGGCCTTGAGCTGCTCCCCGCCCTGCACGTCGATGTCGAAGAGCGCCACCTGGCCCCGCGAGAGCGCCTCCTGGACGGTGCGCTTGAGCGTGCCGTAGCGCCGCCCGAAGACGTCGGCCCACTCGGCGAAGGCCCCCTCGGCCACCCACTCGGCGAAGCGGGCCGGCGTGACGAAGTGATAGTCCACGCCGTCCCGCTCGGCGCCGCGGGGCGCCCGGGTGGTGGCGGAGACGGAGAAGACGGCGTCGGCGTGGCGCGCCAGGAAGGCCCGCGCCAGGGTGGTCTTGCCGGCGCCGGAGGGGGCCGAGAGGACGAGGAGCTGGCCGGGGCGGCCCTCACTCGACATTCTGGACCTGCTCCCGCATCCGCTCGATCTCGGCCTTGAGCGCCACCACCACCGTGCTGATCTCGGCGTGCTGCGACTTGGAGCCGATGGTGTTGGCCTCGCGGTGCATCTCCTGGACGAGGAAGTCGAGCTTGCGGCCGGCCGGCTCGCCGCTGCCGAGCAGCACCCGCGCCTGGGCCACGTGGCTGCGCAGGCGCGTCACCTCCTCGGCGACGTCGGTGCGCTCGGCCAGCAGCGCGATCTCCTGGGCCAGGCGGCCCGGATCGAGGGCGATGCCGCGGGTCAGCTCCACCACCCGCTCGGCCAGCCGGGCCCGGTGGTGCTCCACCGCCTGGGGCGCCAGGGTCTCGACCCGAACCACCAGCGTCTCCACGGTGTTGAGCCGGGCCGCCAGGTCCTTGCGCAGGGCCTCGCCCTCGCGGACCCGCATGGCCACCAGCGCCTCCAGGGCCGCCAGCAGCGCCTTCTCGGTGGCGCCGCGGGCCGCGTCCAGGTCGGCGTCCCGGTCGTCGAGCCGGATGACGCCCTCGGCCGCGATGATGTCGGAGAGCTGCACCTGGCCGTGCAGCCCCAGGCGGGCGGCCACCTCCGCGTAGGCGCGGGCGTAGGCCTCGGCCAGCGCGGCGTCGACGCGCGGGGCCATCGAGCCCCCGGGCCCGGCGCGCCGCACCGTCACCTCCACGCCGCCGCGGGCCAGCCGGTCCTTGACGACGCGGGTGATCTCCAGCTCCAGCGCCGAGAGCTCGCGCGGGAGGCGGACCTTCACCTCGCAGAACTTGTGGTTGACCGACCTGACCTCGACGGCGATCTCCTCGCCGGAGGCCGAGCCGCGGCCGGAGCCGAAACCGGTCATGCTGCGGATCATGTTGGCACCCCGATGACGACGGTGGCGCCGCGGGTGGCGGAGCCCGCGTCGGACCGTATCCGCCGGGCCCGGGAGCGTCAAGGCGCGGGGGCACGGCCCGGGCGGGCCGCGAACGCGCCGTCAGAACCGCTTCGCCTCGTCGACCAGCATCACCGGGATCCCGTCCTCGATCCGGTAGGCCAGCTTGCAGGCCTGGCAGCGGATCTCGCCGGCCTCCTCGCGGAACTCCAGCTCGCCCTTGCACTTGGGGCAGGCCAGGATCTCCTTCAGCTCGGGCGACAGGGCCATGCGCTCCTCCGTCTCGTGGCGGGCGGGACTGTAGGGCCGGGCCCGGCCACCGGCAAGGGCCCTCAGGGCGCCTTGGCCGGCCCCAGCTTGCCCAGCAGCTCGGTGGTGGAGTGGTTCTTGGGATCGCCGGCCACCGCCACCCGGCCCCCGTAGGCCTTCACCTCGGCCGCCTCGGGGATGGTCTCGGGCGTGTAGTCGGTGCCCTTGACGTGCACGTCCGGACGCAGCGCCCGGATGATGGGCACCACGTCCCTCGAGGGGAAGACCACCACGAAGTCCACGCAGGCCAGGCCGGCCACGATCTCGGCCCGCTCGTCCTCCGGGATGACCGGGCGGCCCGGCCCCTTGTAGGCCCGGGTGGAGGCGTCGCTGTTGACCGCCACCAGCAGGAGGTCGGCCTCGGCCCGGGCCCCCTGCAGGTAGCGCAGGTGGCCCACGTGGAAGAGGTCGAAGATGCCGTTGGCGAGGGCCACCGTCTTGCCGGCGGCGCTGGCCTCGGCGCGGACGCGGGGGAGGTCCTCGAGGGCGATGCGCCGGCCCACTAGCCCCTCCCCTCCCCGCCCCGGAGCGCGGCCTCGAGCTCGGCGCGGGAGACGGTGGCGGTGCCCGGCTTCTGGACCTGGAGCGCCCCCGCCACGTTGGCGAGCGCGGCGGCGGCCAGGGCGTCGCCGCCGGCCGCGAGCCCCGCGGCGAAGGCGGCCGCCACGGTGTCGCCGGCGCCGGTCACGTCCACCGCCTCCTTGGTGCCGAAGGCCGGCAGGTGCACCGGCCGCTCGCCGGGGCGGAAGACCGAGAGGCCGTGGCGCCCCCGGGTCACCAGCAGGATCTCGCAGGTGGCCTTGCGCAGCAGCGCCCGGGCGGCCCGCTCCAGGCCGCCCGGGGCGGCCAGCGCGACGCCGGTGGCCGCCTCCAGCTCGTTCTCGTTGGGCTTCACCATGGTGAGCCCGGTGAAGCTGGCCAGGGCGTAGCGCGAGTCGACGCAGACCGGCAGGCCGCCGCGCTTCAGGCCCCGCAGGAGCTCGATGGTCTCGGCGCCGATGGTGCCCGAGCCGTAGTCGCTGGCGAGGACGGTGTGCGCGCTGCGCCGGGCCCGCTTGAGCGCGGCGTGGAGGGCGCGGGCCGCCGCGGGTGGCGGCGGGCCGGCCGGGGCCCGGTCGAGGCGCAGCATCTGCTGGCGCCGGGTGGAGCGGCCGCCGGCCAGGATGCGGGTCTTGGCCTCGGTGGGGCGGCCCTTCACGCGGATCAGGCCGGAGACGTCGACCCCGCCCGCCTCCAGGGCGTCGAGGAGCGCGGTGCCCAGGGGGTCCTCGCCCACCAGGCCGAGGGCGCGGACCTTCACGCCCAGCGCCGCCAGGTTGGTGGCGGCGTTGCCGGCGGCGCCCGGCTTCAGCTCGGCCCGCTCGTAGCGGACGATGAGCACCGGGGCCTCGCGGCTGATGCGCTCGGTCTCGCCGTAGACGTACTCGTCGGCGACGAAGTCGCCCACCACCACCACCTCCCGCTCGGCGAACCTCGGGAGCAGCGCGGCGGCGTCGGCGAGCGCGGGCGGGCGGGCGGGGGGCACGGTCAGGTTCCCTACCGCGGGCCCTCCGGGGCGTCAATTCGCGGGCGTGGCGCCGGGCCCCGGGGCCGGGGCCGGCGGCGGCGCGGCGGGTGGGCGCGTCTTCCAGCGTCGGTGCAGCCAGTACCAGCGCTCCGGATGGAGGCGCACCCAGTGCTCCAGCCGGTCGTTGAGCAACTGCATGAAGGCCAGGTCGTCGGCGTCGCGATCGCCGGTGTCGGGGGGATCGTAGGGTCCCTCGATGACCACCCGGTGGCGCCCGTCGCCGAGGGGCACCGAGACCGTGAAGACCACCGCGGCGCCGGTGAGGCGGGCCAGGTAGGCCGGGGTGGCGGCGGTGGCGGCGGGCACGCCGAAGAAGGTCGGGAAGACCGGCCGGACCAGCTGGTTCTGGTCGAAGACGTAGCCCAGCACCCGCCCCTCCTTGAGGGAGCGGATGGCCGCGCGCATGGTCTGGCCCTTCCTGACCACCAGGTCCTCCACGCCGGAGCGCTGGCGCGCCGCGCGGATCAGGTCGTTGAAGGGGTTCTTCCCCATCTCCCGGGAGATCATGGTGATGGGGACGCTGCGGCGGGTCTGGGCCGCCGCCAGCAGGTCGAAGTTGCCGAAGTGGGCGGTGCAGGCGATGACGCCGCGGCCGCGGGCCCTGGCCTCCAGGAAGCGGTCCCAGCCCTCGGTGACGAAGATGGCGTCCAGCTCCGCCGGGCCCAGGGTGGGCACGCGGAGGAAGTCGGGGATCATCTGCCCCAGGTGCCGGTAGTTGGCGCGGGCGATGGCCCGCCGCTCCGCCTCCGGCTTCTCCGGGAAGGCGAGGCGCAGGTTCTCCAGGGCCACCTTGCGGCGCAGCCCCAGCGTCCAGGCCAGCCAGCCCACGAAGGTGCCGAAGGCGGCCAGCGCCGGGCGCGGGATGCGGCCGAGGAGGTCGAGGAAGCGGGTCACGGGGCGGCCTCCGGGCGCCGGGTCGGGGGTGCGGCGCGACCGGCGCCGGCCGCCAGCGCGGCGTCGAGGGCGGCCTGCAGCCCCTCCTCGCCGCGCAGCACCTCGGCTTCGATGCGCACCACGGCGAGGCGGGGATCGGCGGCGCGCGCCGGGTCGAGGCGCACCGCGTCCTTCTCGGTGGTCACCACCCGGGCACAGCCGGCGGCGGCGGCGGCGGCCAGCGCCTCGTCCACCTCGGCGGCGGTGAACCGGTGGTGATCGGGGAAGCGCCGCTCCAGGGCCACCTCGGCGCCGAGGGACTCCACGGTGCGGCGGAAGGCGCCGGGGCGGGCCAGGCCGGAGAGGAGCAGGACGCGGGCGCCGCGCAGGGCCGAGAGCCCCAGCGAGGCGGAGAGCGCGCCGTCCAGCACGTCCACCGGCGCGTGGCGCGACTCCACCGGCGCGCGGCCGGTGGCCTCCCGGGCCAGCGCCCGCCAGCGCTCCAGGGCCGCCGGCTCGGCCTGGTCGACGCGGGAGAGCCAGACCAGGCCGGCGCGCCGCAGCGCGCCCAGGGGCTCGCGGTTGGGGCCGGCCGGCAGGAGGTGGCCGTTGCCCACCGGGTTGGCGGCGTCGAGCACCACCACGTCGAGGTCGCGGGCCAGGGCGCGGTGCTGGAACCCGTCGTCGAGGAGCAGGGCGTCGGCGCCGAGGGCCAGGGCCGGCGGCACCAGGGCCGCCCGGCGCGGGCCGCAGAGCACGCGCACCCCGGGCAGCCGGCGGGCGATGAGCACCGGCTCGTCCCCGCCCTCGGCGGCCGGGAGCCGCACGGCGGCCCCGTCGGAGACCACCCGCGGGTCGGTGCGGGTGGCGCCGTAGCCGCGCGAGAGCACCGCCACCGCCCGCCCCCTGGCCTGGAGCCGCCGGGCGATGGCCACGGCCACCGGCGTCTTGCCGGCCCCGCCCACCGCCACGTTGCCGACGGAGATCACCGGGGCGGCGGCGCGCAGGGCCCCGAGCAGGCCGGCGTCGTAGGCGGCGGCCCGCAGCGCGGCCACCAGCCGGAAGGCCAGGGAGAGCGGCCAGAGCAGCCAGACCAGCGCCCGGGCCGGGAAGGCCGGGGGCGCCCCCCACCAGGCGGCCTCCAGCGCGCTCACGCCAGCAGCCCCCGGGCGGCGTCGAGCACCGCCTCCACCGGCAGGTCGGCCAGGCAGCGGTGGTGGCCCAGCGGGCACCGCTCGCCGCCGTGGTTGGAGCAGGGCTGGCAGGGCAGCCCGAGGGCCAGGGCGCGCCCCGGCGCCGCCGGGCCCCAGCGCACCGCGCTGGTGGGGCCGAAGAGCGAGAGGGCCGGGACGCCCAGCGCCGTCGCCAGGTGGACCGGGCCGGAGTCGTTGGAGACCAGCACCCGCACCTCGGCGAGGGCGGCGGCCACCCCCTCCACCGGGAGCGGCGTGAGGTCGGCGGCGATGGGGGCCCGGCAGGCGGCCCGGAAGGCGGCCACCGCGGCGGCGTCGCCCGGCCCGGCGCAGAGCACCAGCCCGAGGCCGTCGGCGTGGAGCGCCTCGGCCACCCGGGCGAAGCGCTCCGGGGCCCAGCGCTTGGTGGCCCAGGTGGCGCCCGGCGCGATGGCGGCGAGGGGCCGCGGCGCCCCCTCCAGCGCGGCGGCGGCGGCGGCGCGGCCGGCCTCGGTGAGGGCCACGCGGAGCGGCCCGGGCGCGCCGACGCCGAGGGGCGCCAGGGCCTCGGCGTAGAGCCGGGTGGCGTGGGCGCGGGTCACCGGCCGGTCGCGGCCGAGGAGCGCCAGCAGCGCCTGGCCGGCGGTGCGCCGGTGGTAGAAGACCCGCCGCGGCGCCGCCGCCAGGGCGATCCAGGCGCTCTTCACCTTCTCCTGCAGGTCGATGGCGAGGTCGAAGCGCCCGGCCAGGCGGGCCCGCAGCGCCCCCGGGCCGTCCGGCCCGGCCTTGGCGAGGCGGTGCACCGCCGCCAGCTCCGGCAGGCCGGCCAGGAGCGGCGCGGCGGCCGGCGAGGTGACCCACTCGATGGCCGCGCCGGGGAAGCGGGCCCGCAGCGGGGCGAGGACGCTGGTGGCCAGCACCACGTCGCCCAGGGCCGAGTAGCGGATCACCAGGATCCGCGCCGGGTCGGCCTGGCTCACGCCCCGACCCTCTGGCGGGGCAGCACCGCCAGCATGTGGTCGACGTTGCGGGCGCTGGCGCCGCGGATCGACGAGACGGCGCGCCGGGCCAGCCCGCCCAGCTCCTCCAGCTGCTCGGGGCGGGCCAGCAGCTCGTCGGCCACCTTGAGGAGCTGCTCGGGCGAGCCCACCTGGATGCCGCCGCGCCCCTGCAGCACCTGCACCGAGTCCTTGAAGTTCTCCATGTGCGGGCCGAAGAGCACCGGCTTCCCCTGCGCCGCCGGCTCCAGCACGTTCTGCCCGCCGCGGGTCACGAAGCTCCCGCCCACGAAGACCAGCGTCGCCAGCCGGTAGGCCACCGCCAGCTCGCCGATGGTGTCGAGGATGGTGACGTCGGCGTGCCCGGCGGCGGCCCCGCCGCTGCGCAGCCGCACCGGCAGGCCGGCCTCGGCGGCCATGGCCATGATGCGGCCGGCCCGCTCCACGTAGCGCGGCGCCACCACCAGCTGCAGGCCGGGGTGGCGCCGGGCCAGCGCGGCGTAGACCGCCAGCACCGCCTCCTCCTCGCCCTCGTGGGTGGAGCCGGCCATCAGCACCGGCCGTTCGGCCCGGAGCCCCATCTCGGCCCGCAGCGCCGCCTCGCGGCCGGCCACGCCGTCCAGGACCAGGGCGTCGAACTTGGTGTTGCCGGTGACCCAGACCCGGTCCGGCGCCGCGCCCAGCGCCAGGGCCCGCTCGGCCTCCTCGTCGGAGCGCATCAGGAAGCAGTCGATGGCCCGCAGCGGGTTGCCGATGGCCCGGAAGAAGGCCTTGTAGCGGGAGATCTTGTCGGGGTTGAAGCGGCCGTTGGTGAGGGCGATGCGCACGCCGGCCTTGCGGGCGGCGCGGATCAGGTTGGGCCAGATCTCGGTGTACTCCAGCACCAGCAGGTCGGGGCGCAGCGCCCGCATGGCCCGCCGGGTGGCGCCGGGGAGGTCGTAGGGCGCGTAGACCACCACGTCGGCCTCGGCCAGCTTCTTGCGGGCCATCTCGAGGCCGCTGTTGGTGATGGTGGAGACGATGATGCAGCAGCCGGGCTGCCGCGCCTTCAGCTCCTTCATCATGGGCTGGAGGGAGAGCAGGTCGCCGGCGCTGGCGCCGTGGAGCCAGATGCGAGGGCTGCCCTGCCCGCGGTCCAGTGAGCCCTTGTAGAGCCCCAGCCGCAGCGCGAACCCGTGGCGCAGCTTGGGGTGCGAGAGGAGGACGGGGAGGCCGACCAGGAACAGCAGGTAGCTGGCGATGGCGTACAGGAGGTGCACGGGAGAGCGCCCTTATAGCGCAGATCGGCGCGGTGGGCCCCGCCGGGGGCGCCGCGGCGGGCCACCGGGCGCGGCGGACGGGTGGCGGCTACTCCACCACCACCGGGTTGGTGAAGATCCAGGGGCGCCCGCCGCGCCGCACCTCGGCCCGGTAGAGGCCGGGGCCGCAGCCGCCCGGGCAGCGGAACCGCACCCCGCCCGGCGCCGCCTCGGCGGTGGCCTCGCGCGCGCCGCCGGCCCCGGGCCGGACCAGCCGGGCCTCGGCCGGATCGACCTCGCCGTCCAGCGTGAGGAGCATGGTGCCGTCCGGCGCCGGGCCGAGGACGACGCGGGCCGCCGGGGCCACGCCGTCGAAGACGCAGGCCGCCCGCCCGTCGAGGAGGGCGTCGAGCACGGCCCGGGCGTCCCGGGCCCCGTCGCCGCTCGCCGCCACCGGGACGTGCATGGAGAAGGCGCCGAAGGCGGCGGCGTAGCTCGGGTAGCCGTGGGCGTCGGCGGAGCAGAAGAGCAGCTTGCCCGGCGCCAGCCGCCCGTCGGCCCGGCGTGGGCCGCTGGGCGCCGCGGGCAGCGCCTCGTCGAGGATGGCCAGCTCGTCGCGCGGCGACGGGACCAGCGCCACCACCCCCTGGGCGGCGTCGAAGGGGAGCGTGGCCAGGGCCTGGAAGGTGCGGCCCCAGGCGCGGCCGGCCGCCACCTCGCCCCAGGCGGTGTCGTTGGAGACGATCTCCAGCCCGGCCCAGGGCCGGTTGCCCCAGCCGGTGAAGGGGCGCCGCTGGTGGAGCGGGTGGGCCAGCACCGGCCGCCCGCCCAGCGCGGCGATGGCCTCGAGGGGCTGCCCCTCCCGCTCGGCCGGGTCGAGGGCGCGCGGCGCGCCGGGCGCCACCACGTGGCCCCAGCGGGTGGAGGCCTCGTGGGCCTCGATCACCAGCACACCGTCGCGCCAGCCCTGCTCGGCCGGCGTGATGACGTTGTGGTCGGTCACCACCACGAACTGGAGGCCGGCCTCCTTGGCCGCCGCCACCACCTCGGCGAGCGTGCCGCGGCCGTCGCTGTGGGTGGTGTGGAGGTGCCAGGCGCCGCGCAGCTCGCCGGGCGGGGGCGGCGGGCGGTCCGGCGCGCGCCAGCGCACGTAGGCGCCCCACCCGCCCCAGGCCGCGAGCAGGAGCAGCAGGAGCTTCCAGCGGCGCCTCACGCGGGCTCCGCGGGGGCGGCGGCGGCCGGCGCGCCCGTCCCGCGCTCCCCCTCGGCGATGCGGTAGAGCCGGGCGTACTCACCGCCGCGGGCCAGCAGCTCCTCGTGGCGGCCCACCTCGACCACCTGGCCCTTCGAGAGCACCACGATGCGGTCGGCGTTGCGGATGGTGGAGAGCCGGTGGGCGATGACCAGGGTGGTGCGGTGGCCGGCTCCGCCCAGCCCCATGAGCGACTCCAGGGCCCGCTGCACCTCGCGCTCGCTCTCGGCGTCGAGGGCGCTGGTGGCCTCGTCGAGCACCAGGATGGGCGCGTCCTTGAGGAAGGCCCGGGCGATGGCCAGGCGCTGGCGCTGCCCGCCGGAGAGCAGCACGCCCTTCTCGCCCACCACCGTGTCGTAGCCCTGCGGCAGGGCCAGGATGAACTCGTGGGCCTGGGCCATTCGGGCGGCCCGCTCCACGTCCCCCTGGGCGATCTCGGGGCGGCCGTAGGCGATGTTGGCGCGGATGGTGTCGTTGAAGAGCACCGTCTCCTGCGTCACCAGCGCCAGCTGGGCGCGCAGCGAGGCCAGCGTCACCTCGCGCACGTCGCGCCCGTCGACGGTGAGCCGGCCCGCGGTGACGTCCCAGAAGCGCGGCAGCAGGTTGGCCACGGTGGTCTTGCCGCCGCCCGAGCCACCCACCAGGGCCACCACCTCGCCCTTGCGGATGGTGAGGTCGAGGCCGCGCAGCACCGCCTTGTCGCCGTAGGAGAACTGCACCCCCTCGTAGCGGATGGCCTCCTGGAAGGGCGGGAGGGTGGCGGTGCCGGCGTCCACCACCGCGCTGGGGGTGTCCAGGATCTCGAAGATGCGCTCGCCGGCGGCGGCGCCCTGCAGCGCCATCTGGCCCACCCGGCCCAGCTGCTTGACCGGCTGGTAGAGCAGCATGACCGCGGCCAGGAAGGAGATGATGCGGCCGGCGTCGAACTCCCCGGCCTGGATCTTGGGGCCCACCCAGGCGATGGCGGCGGCCAGGCCGGCGGCGGCCATCACCTCCATGAGCGGCGAGGTGAAGGCCCGCACCAGGAAGCTCTTGCGCTGGATCCCGAGCCAGCGGGCGTTGGCCTGCTCGAAGCGGCGCGCCTCCCAGGCCTCCATGCCGAAGGCCTGCACCACCCGGATGCCGGAGATCGACTCCTGCACCATCTCGGCGATCTGGCCGATGGAGGCCTGGCCCTGCTGGGTGGCCCGCTTGAGCCGCTTGGCCAGCCGGATCACCGGCACCAGCGTCACCGGGACCACGCAGAACACCACCAGCGACATGCGCCAGTCCATCACGAAGCAGGTGACCAGCATCACCACCACGGTGAGCCCGTCGCGGAAGTAGCTGGCCACCGAGTTGGTGATGGCCGACTCCACCGCCTGCACGTCGGCGGAGAAGCGCGACATGAGGTCGCCCGAGTGGCGCCGCGCGTAGAACCCCGGCGAGAGCCCCAGCAGGTGGTCGAAGAGGGTGCGGCGCAGGTCGGCCACCACCCGCTGGCCCAGCATGCCCATCAGGTAGAACTGGCCGAAGGCGGCCAGCCCCTTCACCATCGAGACCGCCACGATGACCGCCGGGACGAAGGCCAGCACGGCGGCCCGGTCGGCGCGGGCCAGCGCCTCGGTGACCCCCAGGCCGTCCGGCAGGTACGGCCCCACCGAGCCGGCGAAGTCCCCCTCCCCCGTGAAGAGGAACTTCAGGATGGGGCCCATCAGCGTCATGTAGGCGCTGTTGCCCAGCGCGTACACGACCATGCAGGCGAGGGCGCCGGCGAAGCGCCCGCGGTAGGGGGTGACGAAGCGGAGGAGCCGGAGGTAGGGCTGCACGGCGGGGGTATAGCACGGCCCCGGCCGGCGTCGGCCGGGCGGGGCCGCGGGCCCTCCCCCGCTACTCCTCGATCCCCTTCACCTTCCCCTCGGCGCGCCGCTTCTCGATGATCTTCTGCGCGATGGGCGGCGGCACCGGGTCGTAGTGCGACGGGACCATGTTGAAGTAGCCGACGCCCTGGGTGAGCGAGCGGAGGTCGGCGTCGTAGCTCATGGCCTCGGCGTGGGGGCAGGTGGCCTTGATGATCACGCCGCGGGCCGCCGGCTCCATGCCCTGGACGCGGGCGCGCCGGCTGTTGAGGTCGCCCAGCACCGCGCCCACGTACTCCTCGGGGACGCGCACCTCGAGCTGCATGACCGGCTCGAGGAGGATGGGGCGGGCCTCGGTCATGGCCTTCTTGAAGGCCATCGAGCCGGCCACCTGGAAGGCCATGTCGGAGCTGTCCACGTCGTGGTAGCTGCCGAAGAAGAGCTTGGCCTTGAAGTCCACCACCTGGTAGCCGGCCAGCGGCCCGGAGCCGAGCGAGTTGCGGATGCCCTTCTCCACCGAGGGGATGAACTGCCGCGGCACGGTGCCGCCCACGATGCCGTCCTCGAACTCGAAGCCGCTGCCGCGGGGCAGCGGCGAGAGCTCCACGTGGGCGTCGCCGAACTGGCCGTGGCCGCCGGTCTGGCGCTTGAACTTGCCCTGGGCCTTGGCGGTGGCGGTGATGGTCTCCAGGTAGGCGGGCGTGGGCGGCGCCAGCGTGATCTCGATGCCGTGCTTGCGCTTGATGCGCTCCACGGTCACGTCGATGTGGGCCTGCCCCATCCCCTGCAGCAGCATCTCGCCGGTGTCCGGGGAGCGGGCCAGCTCCAGCGAGGGGTCCTCCTCGATGAGCTTGTGGAGCGCCGCGGCCGCCTTGTCGTCGCCGCCCTTGGCGTGGACGGCGTAGGCCACCGGCCGGGTGTGGCTCCGGAAGGCCGGCAGCTCCAGGGGCGCGTCGGCGGCGCAGAGCGTGTCGCCGGTGTGGGCGTCCTTGAGCTTCATCAGCACCACGAACTCGCCGGGCCCGGCCTCCGCCACCTCGGCGGTCTGGGCGCCGTCGGTCCGGTAGAAGTGGCCGATGCGCTCCTCGGAGCGGGTGCGCGGGTTCATCAGCGTCATCTCGGGCCGCAGCGTGCCGGCGAGGATGCGCAGGTAGTCCACCCGGCCGGTGAAGTGGTCGATGGTGGTCTTGAAGACCTGGCCCACGAAGGGCGCGCCGGGGTCGGCCTTGCGCTCCACCGGGTGGCCGCCCAGGTCCTTGCCGGCCACGACGCGGGCCTCGGGGCCGGGGAAGAGGCGCACCGCCAGGTCCAGCAGCTCCCGCACCCCGATGCCCGGCTTGGCGGCGGCCACGGCCACCGGCAGGAACTTCTGCGCCCTGGCGCCGGCCGCCAGGCCGCGGCAGATCTCCTCCTCGGTGAGGGCCGCGCCCTCCAGGTACTTGCCGAGCAGCTCGTCGTCCGACTCGGCGGCCGCCTCGAGCATGGCGGTGCGCAGCCGATCGGCCTCGGCCTTGAGGTCGGCCGGGATCTCGCCCTCGGTCCACTTGCCCCAGGCCTTGGGGTCCGCCCGGTGGGCCTTCATGGTGACGAGGTCCACCAGGCCGGCGCACTTCGGGCCGGCGGCCAGCGGCAGCTGCACCGCCACCGGGCGCACCTTGAGGGAGGCCTCGATGTCGGCCAGGGCCTTCTGGAAGTCGGCCTGCTCGTGGTCGATGCGGGCCACCACGCCGATGGCGGGCGTGCCCGACTCGGCCAGCACGTCGTAGGCGCGCTCGGCCCGGTTGTGGCAGCCGTCGGCCGCCGAGACGGCCAGGAACGCGCCGTCGGTGACCTGGAGCGCCCACTCCACCTCGGTCAGGAAGGCGGCGAAGCCGGGGCAGTCGAGGACGTGGAAGCTGCGGCCGCCCTCCTCGAAGGACTCGGGGTGGAGCGACAGGGTGAAGTTGCGCTTCTTCTCCTCGGGCTCGGCGTCGAGGCGGGAGGACGAGCCCTCCGGCGAGGCGCGCTTGGGATCGGAGGCGCGCAGCAGCGCCTCGACGAGGGCGGTCTTGCCGGCGCCGTCGGCGCCGAGGATGGAGAAGGTCCGGGTGACGCGGGGTGTGCCCATGGGGATGTGGCTCCTGACCCGCGCTCACTCGGCGCGCGGGGCGACCGGTTGAATTCCCGCGAGTCTACTTGAGCTCCGGGAAGTCGTCCTGCCAGAACTCGCGCTCGCCGCGCGCCCCACCCGGGCCGCGCTGCTGCTCCCGCTTGCGCAGCTCGACGCGCCGGATCTTGCCGGAGACGGTCTTGGGCAGGTCGGAGAACTCGAGGCGGCGGACGCGCTTATAGGGGGCCAGGCGACGGCGCAGGAACTTGAAGATCTCCAGGGCCAGCTCGCGGCTGGGGGCCTTGCCGGGCTTGAGGATGATGTAGGCCTTGGGCAAAAGGCCGCGGAGCTCGTCCGGGCTGGGGACGATGGCCGCCTCGGCCACCGCCTCGTGCTCGATGAGGGCGCTCTCCAGCTCGAAGGGCGAGATGCGGTAGTCGGAGGACTTGAAGACGTCGTCGGCGCGGCCGACGTAGGTGATGTAGCCGTCGCCGTCCCGGGTGGCCACGTCGCCCGTGTGGTAGTGGCCGTGGCGGGTGACGAACTCGTTGAGGTTGGCGTCCCCCTCGTAGCCGGTCATCAGGCCGGTGGGGCGCGGGCTCATGTCGATGCTGATCTCCCCCTCCTCGCCCGGCCGCCCCTCCTCGTCGAGGAGCGCGATCCTGTAGCCGGGGAGCGGCCGGCCCATCGAGCCGGGCTTGAGGGGCTGGCCGGGGGAGTTGCCGATCTGGGCGGTGGTCTCGGTCTGGCCGTAGCCGTCGCGGATGGTGACGCCCCAGGCCTGCCTGACCCGCTCGATGACCTCCGGGTTGAGCGGCTCGCCGGCGCTGAGCGCCTCGCGGACCTGGACCGGGTGCTTCGACAGGTCCTCCAGGATGAGCATGCGCCAGACGGTGGGCGGGGCGCAGAGGGTGGTCACCTTGTGGGTGGCCAGCATCTCCAAGAGCCGCTTCGCGTTGAAGCGGCTGTAGTTGTAGAGGAAGACGGTGGCGCCGGCGTTGAAGGGCGCGAAGAAGTTGGACCAGGCGTGCTTGGCCCAGCCCGGGGACGAGATGTTCATGTGGATGTCCCCCTCCTTCAGCCCGACCCAGTACATGGTGGAGAGGTGGCCCACCGGGTAGCTGACGTGGGTGTGGATCACCAGCTTGGGCTTCGCGGTGGTGCCGGAGGTGAAGTAGAGCAGCACCGGGTCGCTGGTGAGCGTCTCGCCGTGGGGCAGGAAGACCGAGGCCTCCTCGTAGGCCTGCTCGAAGGGGATCCAGCCGGGCACCTGCTCGCCCACCACGTGGCGCACCCAGCTGCCGGGCAGGCCGCGGAACTTCTCCGTGCCGGCGGTGTCGGTCACCACGTGGCTGACCTTCCCCCGCTCGATGCGGTCGGCCAGGTCCTCGGGGGTGAGCAGCGAGGTGGCCGGGATGACGGCGGCGCCCAGCTTCATGGCGGCCAGCATCACCTCCCAGATCTGCACGCAGTTCCCCAGCATCATGAGGATGCGGTCGCCGCGCCCGACGCCGTGGCGCCGGAAGTAGGTGGCCACGCGGTTGGAGCGCTCGGCCAGCTCGGCGTAGGAGATCTTCACCTCGGCGCCGTACTCCTCGACGATGTGCAGCGCGGTGCGGCCGTTCCCCTCGGCGATGATGTCGAACCAGTCGAGGGCCCAGTTGAAGCGGTCCAGCACCGGCCACCGGAAGTCGCGGTAGGCGGTGGCGTAGTCCTCGCGGTGCTCGACGAGGAAGTCGCGGGAGCGGCGGAAGATCTCGGTCGAGGACACGGGCGGCCTCCCTCCGCGCCGGGCGGCGCGGGCCTGTGGGTGCGGGTGGGAGGGAGTCTGCCAGAAACCGCGGCCGCGGGGAGGCTTCAGGCGGGCCCGGGCCGGCAAATCCGGGTGCCGCGGGGCGTCAGGGCGCGGGGACGCCCGGGAGGCCGAGGCCCGCCAGGCCCGGGAGCCCCTCGCCCAGCCCGTCCATCATGAACTGGACGGCGATGGCCACCAGCAGCAGGCCGGCGGCGCGCTCCAGGATGGCCAGGCCGGAGGGGCCGAGGACCTTCTCGGTGCGGGGGGCGGCGGCCAGCAGGAGGTAGGCGGCCACGCAGGTCACCGCGATGGCCCCCAGCACCGGCAGGGCGTGCCACCAGGGGCCGCCGCGGGCGCGGGCCATCAGGACGATGCAGGTGGCGATCGACCCGGGCCCGGCCAGGAGCGGCATGGCGAGGGGCACGATGGCCACGTCCTCCTTGCCGGCGCCGGCCGCCACCTCGCCCTCGGTGATGCGCGTCTTGGAGGGCTGGGTGCGGATCATGTCGAGGGCCAGCAGCAGCAGCACCACCCCGCCCGCCACCTTGAAGGCCGGCAGGCCGATGCCCAGGAGCTTGAAGATCCAGGCGCCGGCCAGGGCGAAGGTGGAGAGGATCAGCCCCGCCGCCACCGCCGCCCGCCGCGCCGTCTGCCGGCGCTTCTCGTCGGAGTCGTCCCGGGTCATGGCCAGGAAGAACGGGACCGCCGAGAGCGGGTCGACGACGAAGAAGACCGCCGACAGCGAGACCAGCGAGAGGGCGAGCACCTCGGACATGGCGCGCCTCCTACCAGCCCGAGCGCCGGATCGACCAGACCTTGCGGATGGCCTCCAGCACGATGCGGCGGGACATCTTGGAGTGGCCCACCCGCCGGTCGGCGAAGACGATGGGCAGCTCCCGGACCCGGAAGCCCTTCCGGACCGCCCGGTAGGTCAGCTCGATCTGGAAGGCGTAGCCGGTGCACTCCACCGACGCGAGGTCGATGCCCTCCAGCACCTCGCGGCGGAAGCACTTGAAGCCGCCGGTGAGGTCCCGGACCGAGAGGCCGAGGATGGTGCGGGCGTAGAGGCTGCCGCCCCGGGAGATGAGCTTGCGCCCCAGCCCCCAGTTGACCGTGCCCCCGCCCTCCACGTAGCGCGAGCCGAGGACCAGGTCGGCCTCGCCGGCCGCCGCCAGCATGCCCGGCAGGTACTTCGGGTCGTGGGAGAAGTCGCAGTCCATCTCCATGACCAGGCCGTAGCCGCGGGCGAGCGCCCAGGCGAAGCCGGCCAGGTAGGCCTTGCCGAGCCCCTCCTTGCCGGCCCGGTGGAGGACGTGGACCTGCGCGTCGGCCGCCGCCAGCTCGTCGGCCAGGCGGCCGGTGCCGTCGGGGGAGTTGTCGTCGATGACCAGCACGTCGACGGCCGGGACGACGGCGCGGATGGCCTCCACCATGGGGCGGAGGTTCTCGATCTCGTTGTAGGTGGGCAGGCAGATGACGGCCCTGCGCGATCCGTTCATGACGCCAGCACCTCCGCGATCTCGCGGGCCACCCGCTCCGGGGCGCCCGGCTCGCCGAGCGAGGCCCGCACCTCGCGCAGCCCGTCGATCTGCGCCTTCCGCGCCGGCCCCTCGGCCAGCACCGCCTCCAGCTCCGCCGCCAGGCGCGCGCCGTTGACGTCGCCCTGGAGCAGCTCCGGCACCACCTGCCGGCCCACCAGCAGGTTGACCAGCGAGAACCAGGTGAGCCGCACCAGCAGCCGCGCCACGAGGTAGCTGAACCAGGAGAGCTTGTACACCACCACCAGCGGCCGGAGCATGAGCCCGGCCTCCAGGGTGGCGGTCCCGCTCTTCACCAGGGCCGCGTCGCTGGCCCCCACCGCCTCGTCGGTGCGGCCGTCCACCAGCGCCACCGGCAGGCCGGGGTGGGCCGCCAGGTGCGGCGCCAGGGCCTCCCGCGGAAGGGTGGGGGCCACCGGCACCACGAACTGCACGTCGGGGTGGGCCGCCTTGACCCGCTCGGCGGCCTCCAGCATGGGCGGCAGCAGGCGGGCCAGCTCGCTGCGCCGGCTCCCCGGCACCAGCGCCACGGTGGTGCGGGAGGGGTCGAGGCCGAGGGCCTCGCGGTAGGCCCCGGGCGGCGCCGGCGGCGGGCGCTCGGCGAAGGGGTGGCCGACGAAGCGGGCCCGGACGCCGGTGCCCTCGTAGGCCCGGGGCTCGAAGGGGAGGATGCAGAGCATCCGGTCCACCACCCGGGCGATGGTGCGGGCCCGCCCCTTCCGCCACGCCCAGACGGTGGGCGAGATGTAGTAGACGACCTTGATCCCCTGGGCCTTGAGCTTCTTCGCCAGGCGCAGGTTGAAGTCCGGCAGGTCCACCAGCAGGGCCACGCGGGGCCGGCGCGCCCGGGCGGCGGCGGCCAGGCCGCGCAGGATGGCGAGGATGCGCGGGATGCGCGGCAGCACCTCCACCAGCCCCATCACCGAGATCTCCTCGGCCGGGTAGAGGGCCTCGAGGCCGGCCTCGCGGAGCCTCGGCCCGCCCACGCCGAAGGCGGTGAGGCCGGGGCGGAGCCGGCGAAGCTCCTCCAGCACGCGGGCGGCGTGGAGATCGGCGCTCGCCTCGCCGGCGACGATGAGGATCTCCTCGGCCACGAGGGGCGCCTTATAGCATGGCGCCTCGGGCCACCCTGCCCCCTGGGTCGCCGGCTCCAGGTAGGGAGTCCATCCGATGAGTCCACCACCACCCCGGGTGCGCGGACCGCGGGTCGACGGTCGGTGTGCCTCATACTCCTTGTCCGCCTTGACCAAACCCAAACGGGGCGGTCGCATTCGCTGACCGTGCTGTAGGCGGAACGCCCTACCCAGCCAGTACGCCCGCTTCGGTGGCCTGCGGCCGTTTCACCTCCAAAGGTGGCACGGGCCATGCGACTGAGCGCTCGCGCCGCGCCCGCCGGTGCCCCCAGGCCCTCCGGCCGGCACGGCGGGATCCACAGCCAGGAGCCGCACATGTTCGCCCGCCTCACCATCCGCGCCCGCCTCCTCACCGTCGCCGCCGTCATCGTCGGCCTCATCACCCTGCTTGGCCTGGTGGCCAGGTCCACCCAGACCTCGCTGGCCGACACGCTGGCGCGGCTCCACGCCCGGACCCTGCCGGCCATGCAGTCGCTGGCCGGGCTCGACGAGGGGGTCACCGACCTGGCCAGGGCGGTCAACGGGCTGGGCGCGCCCTGGATGGCGGGGAAGCAGCACCAGCTCCAGGCCGACATCCGCGCGGCCCTGGACGAGATGAAGCAGGAGGCGGCGGTCTTCGACAGCCTGGAGCTCTCGCCGGCCGCCACCACCGCCTGGAAGGAGTACCGGCCCAAGCTGGAGGCCTACCAGGCCGCGGTGGCCGAGGTGGCCCGGCAGTTCGACGAGGGTGGGGCCGACCGCGCGGAGGGGGCGCTGCGCCGCATGCAGTCGTCCTACGGGATCGCCGAGGTCGGCATCCGCAAGCTGGTGAAGCAGGTGGACGAGGAGGCGGACACCGAGGAGGCGCAGGCCCGCCAGGACGCGGGCCGCGCCGGCCTGACGCTGCTCCTCGGGGTGCTCCTCACCGCGGCGGTGGGCTTCGCCCTGAGCTGGTGGGTGGCGGGCGGGATCACCCGCTCGGTCGGGGCGCTGGTGGAGGAGGCCGGCGCGCTGGCCGGGGCGGTGGCCGAGGGCCGGCTGGACGTCCGCGGCGAGCCCGCCAAGGTCATCCCCGAGCTGCGCCCGGTGGTCGCCGGGATGAACCAGACCATCGACAACGTCGTGAAGCCCCTCCACGTGACCGCCGACTACGTGGCCCGCATCGCCCGGGGCGACCTGCCCCCGCCCATCACCGACCGGTACCTGGGCGACTTCGACGCCGTGAAGCGCAACCTCAACACCTGCATCGCCACCCTCGACGCCCTGCAGCGCGACGCCGGCAACCTGGCGGCCGCCGCGGTGCACGGGCGGCTCGACGAGCGGGCCGACGCCTCGGTCCACCAGGGCGCCTACCAGCGCATCGTCGAGGGCGTCAACCGGACGGTGGCCACGCTGGTGGGCCACCTCGACGCCATGCCGGCCCCGGCCATGGTCATCGACCGCGACTTCAAGGTCCGCTACATGAACACCGCCGCGCTGGCGGTGGTGGGCCGGTCGAAGGCCCAGGTGGCCGGCGCCCGCTGCAGCGACCTCTTCCGGACCGGCGACTGCAACACCGAGCGCTGCGCCTGCGCCCGCGCCATGCAGGACGACCGCGTCTGCACCTCCGAGACCAGCGCCCGCCCCGGCACGGGGACGGTGCTGGAGATCGGCTACTCCGGCGTGCCCATCCGCGAGGACGGCCGGGTCATCGGCGCCTTCGAGGTGGTCTCCGACCAGACCGAGGTGAAGCGCGCCGCCCGCCAGGCGCAGAAGGTCGCCGAGTACCAGGCCGTCGAGACGGAGCGGCTGGTGGCGGCCCTGGAGAAGCTCGCCGCCGGCGACCTCGCCCTGGAGCTCTCGGTGGCCGCGGGCGACGAGGACACCGTGGAGGTCCGCGCCGTCTACCAGACCATCGCCGACGCGCTGAAGCGCTGCGCCGAGGCGGTCAGCGCCCTCACCACCGACGCCCGGCGCCTCGCCGACGCCGCCGTGGCGGGCACCCTCTCCACCCGCGCCGACGCCGCCCGGCACCAGGGCGACTTCCGCAAGATCGTGGAGGGCGTCAACCAGACCCTCGACGCCGTCATCGCCCCCATCAACGAGGCCGCGGTGGTCCTCGACAAGCTGGCCCGGCGCGACCTGCGCGCCCGCGTCACCGGCCAGTACCGGGGCGAGTACGCCCACATCAAGGACTCGCTCAACGCCACCGGCGACGCGCTCCAGCAGGCCCTGGCCCAGGTGGCGGACGCCGCCGACCAGGTCACCTCCGCCTCGACGCAGATCGCCGCCTCCTCCCAGGCCGTCGCCTCCGGCGCCTCGGAGCAGGCCGCCTCCCTGGAGGAGACCGCCTCGCAGCTCGAGTCGGTGATGGCCATCACCAGGCAGGCCGCCGACAACGCCCAGCAGGCCAACACCCTCGCCTCCTCCGCTCGCGCCGCCGCCACCCAGGGCGCCGCCGCCGTGCAGGAGATGCAGGGCGCCATGGGCAAGATCAAGGCCTCCGCCGAGGGCACCTCCGCCATCATCAAGGACATCAACGACATCGCCTTCCAGACCAACCTGCTGGCCCTCAACGCCGCCGTCGAGGCGGCCCGCGCCGGCGAGGCCGGCCGCGGCTTCGCGGTGGTCGCCGAGGAGGTCCGCTCCCTCGCCCTCCGCGCCAAGGAGGCGGCCATGAAGACCGAGGAGCTGATCCGCCAGTCGGTCAAGCAGGCCGGCGAGGGCGAGGTCACCGCCCGCCACATGGCCGGCAAGCTCGCCGAGATCGTCGGCGGCATCGGCAAGGTCTCCGACATCGTCTCGGAGATCGCCGCGGCGGCCAAGGAGCAGTCCTCCGGCATCGACCAGGTGAACCAGGCCGTCTCCGAGATGGACAAGGTCACCCAGCAGAACGCCGCCTCCGCCGAGGAGTCGTCGTCGGCCGCCAGCGAGCTCTCCGGACAGGCCGAGGAGCTGGCCGCCATGGTCGGCGCCTTCCAGATCGGCCGGGCCGGCGCGGGCCCGGCGCTCCCGGCCGCGCGCCCGCACCACGCCGCGGCGGCGCGCCCGCTCCCGGCGCCCGCCACGCCCCGGCGCCCGGCGGCCCTGCCGCGGCGCGCGACCCCGCCCGCGGCGCCGCCGGCCGAGGCGCTCTTCCCCATGGACGACCAGGCGGAGCTCCGCGACTTCTAGCGGCGGGCCGTCGCCCGGCCCGGCCCCGGCGGTGCGCCCGCCGGGCCGGGCCGGTCAGCGGCGCGCCCTCCCGTCCAGCGCCTCGCGGACGGCCTCGGCGAGCCGGGCCGGCTCGTAGGGCTTGGCCACCAGCCGCACCCCGTCGCCGGGCGCCGGCGCGCGCTCCAGCAGGTCCTGCGGGTAGCCGGACATCAGCACCGCCGGCAGCCCCGGGAAGCGCGCCCGCAGCCGCTCGACCAGGGTCCGCCCGTCGAGCCGCGGCATGACCACGTCGGAGAGCAGCAGGTCGAAGGCGGTCCCCTCGGCGCAGGCCAGCGCCTCGGCGGCGAGGCCGTCCTCGGCCACCAGGACCCGGTAGCCGAGCCGCTCCAGCAGCGCCCGGGTGGCCTCCCGCACCGGCCGCTCGTCCTCGGCCAGGAGGATGGTCTCGGTGCCGCCGGGGAAGGCCACCTCCGGGCGGAAGGCCGGCTCGAGGGGGCGGGCCGGCCCCTCGGCCACCGGGAAGGCCACCCGGAAGGCGGCGCCCCGCCCCGGTGCGCTCTCCACCTCCACGAAGCCGCCGTGCTGCGCGGCGATGCCGTGGACGGTGGCCAGCCCCAGGCCGGTCCCCTTCCCCTGCTTGGTGGTGAAGAAGGGCTCGAAGACGTGCGGCAGCACCTCCTCCGGGATCCCCTGCCCGTGGTCGCGCACCGTCAGCACGCCGAAGCGCCCCGCCGGGCGCCCCGGGGCGGCGTCGGCCGCCGCCACCTCCACCGCCGTCACCGAGACCTCGATGCGCCCCCCGGCCGGCATGGCGTCGCGGGCGTTGACGGCCAGGTTGACCAGCACCTGGTCCACCTGGCCCGGATCGGCCATCACCGCCGGCATCGGCGGGCCGGGCGCGACCTCCAGCGCGACGTGCTCGCCGAGGAGGCGCCGCAGCATGGGGATCATGCCCGCCAGCACGGCGCGCAGGTCGGTGGGGCGCGGCGCCAGCCGCTGCCGGCCGCTGAAGGCGAGGAGCTGGCGGGTCAGCGTGGCGGCCCGGCCGGTGGCCTGGAGGATCTCCTCGTAGGGCTCCCGGGCCGGATCGCCCGGCGGCAGGTCCATCATGGCCAGCGAGGCGTTGGTGCTGATGGCGGTGAGCAGGTTGTTGAAGTCGTGGGCCACGCCGCCGGCCAGGCGGCCCACCGCCTCCAGCCGCCGCGCCTGCTGGAGCTGGTCGGCCAGCCGGTCGCGCTCCGCCTCGGCCGCCTTGCGGTCGGTGATGTCGCGGGTCACCGAGAGGAGGAACTGGGCGCGGCCCAGGGTGATGCGCTGGGCCGACATGAGGCCGATGACCCGGCGGCCGCCCTTGCCCTGGAAGGTCGCCTCCAGGTTGAGGACGCGCCCGTGGTCGCGGAGGGCCTGCACCAGCCGGGCCCGGTCGGCCGGATCGGTCCAGATGGAGAGCTCCAGGGAGGAGCGACCGATGAGCTCGTCGGCGGCGTACCCGGTGATGGCGAGGAAGCCCTCGTTCACCATGGTGTAGGTCCCGTCGTCCAGGCTGGTGATGGCGATCGCCTCGGGCGAGGTCTCGAAGGCCACCCGGAACCGCTCCTGGGCCTCCCGCAGGGCCACCTCGACGCGGGCCCGCTCCGACACCTCCACCTCGAGGCGCTGCACCGTCTCGCGCAGGCTGGCGGTGCGCTCCGCCACCTGGGCCTCCAGCGCCACCCGCGCCAGCCCGCGGGACTCGTCCACCCGGTCGAACAGGCTGAGGAGCAGCACCACGCCGCCCATGAAGAGCGCCACCTGGAAGCCGCCCAGCGTGACGTGGTTGGCCGGCCCCAGGTCGAGCAGGGCCAGCAGGTAGAAGACGCCCACCGCCGCGATGACGGTGGCGGAGGCCAGGAAGAACCTGGCCGGGCGCTCCCCGCTCCTCACCGCCAGGAGCCCCAGGACCATCATCAGGCCGAAGGTGGCGGCCACCACCAGGATGGCGGCGACGGCGCCCGCCGCCGGCCAGGGGAGCGGCACCAGCGCCGCCGCGGCGCCGGCCCACCGCAGCCCGCGGAGGACGCGGTCGAGCCGCGGGAACCGCTCGCCGGTGGCCAGGAAGGCCCGCGAGTAGGACAGGCCGAGGACGGCACAGGCCAGCGCGGCCAGGCTGGGGGCGGCGCCCCACCAGCGCGGCCAGTCGGGCCAGACCGCCGCCAGCAGGCCGCTCTCGGCGCCGATGTAGCCGGCGAAGGTGGCCAGGAGCGCCGTGAGGCGCAGGCTCCAGCGGTCGCGCAGCGTCCAGAAGCTCCAGGCCCCCAGCAGCGTGGCCAGCGCCATGATGCCGGCCAGCAGGCCGAAGTAGGCGCCCAGTGCGAGGTCGCGGGGATGGAGGGGGGCGCTCGGGCGGAGGTGGGCCTCGGCCAGCAGGAGCCGGCGCGACTGGGCCCGCACCACCAGCTCGACCTGCTCGCCCGGCACCAGGTGGAGGCGGGCCAGGTGGAAGGCGCCCTGGTGGTGGATGGTCCGCTCGGCCGACGGGACGGCCAGGCCGCCGCGCAGGTGCTCCACGCCGCCGGCGCGGACCACCCAGAGGTCGAGCCAGTCGACCATGGGCCGGTCCCAGGTGAAGGCCAGGTCGGGATCCTCGGCCGCGCCGGTGACCCGGACGTGGAGCCAGAGCGCCGCCCGGGTGGGGCCGAAGCTGCGCACCGGGCCGCCGAAGGGCGCCAGCGCGCCGGCGCGCGCCAGGGCCAGCACCTCCCCCAGGCCGGCGGCGCCAGACGGGTCGAGGAGGTGCACCGCCTCGGGCCCGACCTGCCGCTCCTCGTCCCGCGCCTCCAGCGAGCGCGCCGGTGGCGCCGCCGCCAGGAGGGCGAGCGCCAGCAGGAGCCGGACGGCGCGGGGGGACCGCATCGCCGGCCATCCTGCCACGCCGGCATGCCCGGACCGCCGGGGAATCGCACCGGGCGAGCCCTGGGTCCCTCGAGGCGGGGTGGGTCAGCCCGCGGCCGCTACCGCTGCCCGGCCGCCACCATGATGACCCGCAGCGCCAGGCCGCCGGAGAGGACCAGCGCCGGGGCCATCACCGTGGCGCGCAGGTGGAGCCGGGTCTCCAGCAGCTCCATCACCGCCGGCACCGCCAGCCCGGCGATGACCACCAGCGTCCAGAAGGCGGCGGTGAAGGGGCCGCCCAGCAGCAGGCCGGCCGCCTCGTGGCCGGCCGCGCCGCCGGTGGAGAGCCCCACCAGGAAGAGCGCCAGCAGCAGCAGCTCCGCCCCGATGGCCCAGAGGTCCCAGCGGGCCAGGGTGTGCCGCTCCTCCTCCGAGACGCGGAAGAGCATCAGCAGCGCCGCGCCGGTGGAGAGGCCGGAGACCAGGAAGAGCGGGCCGAGGAGCGCCGAGGACCAGAGGGCGCGCGCCCCCAGCGTGGAGAGGAGGACGCCGGTGTAGACGCCCAGGCCGGCGCCCACCGCCACGCTGGCCTTCCGCAGGCAGGCGGCCCGGGGCAGCGCCAGGGCCCGCAGGCCGCGCACCGCGCCGCCGAGGGGCCCGGCCTTCCCGGCCAGCCAGGCGGCCTGATCGTCGTCGAGGGAGGCCAGCGCCAGGCCGAGGGAGGCCGGGTAGACCAGCAGCAGGATCCAGGCGCCCCAGCTCATGGGCGAGGTCCAGCGGAAGGCCAGGTAGAAGCGCCAGACGAACAGCTTGTGCTCCAGGTCGAGGAAGAGCGCGGCCATCCCGAGGGAGACCAGGATGGGGGCGGCGAAGGGGAGCCAGCGCATGGCGCGGGAGCGCTCCCCGGGGCGGCCCTGCAGGAGGGCGGTGAGGACCATCACGCCGGCGGCCAGGCCGCCCAGGAACAGGTAGGCCGGGATCTCCCAGCCCCACACGTGCAGCTGGGGATCGACGAGGTGGCTGTGGCGGGCGATGTCGAGCTCGGTGTTCATGTCGGTCTCCAGGGAGCGGCTACCCGCTGCAGCCGCCGCCGCCCGCCTTGCGCTTGGCGGGGCCGGCGCCGCCCGAGGGGGCGGCGGGGGGCGGCGCCTGCTTCACGCCGGTCATGGCGGCGGCCACGCCGGCCCGGACCTTCCAGGCCTCGCGCTCGGCGGCGCTGGCGCCGGCCGCCAGGGGCGGCGGGGGCGTCAGGGCCCAGGCCTTCCAGCCCGCGAAGCCCTGCTGCAGCACCAGCACCTTGCCGGGGTAGGCGGCGATCTCGGCCGGCACCGCGGCGAGGTCCCCCTCCCCCACCACCACCAGGTCCCGGGCGCCGGTGAGGTCGGCCAGGGAGAGCTCCTTGAGGCTGCCGGGCGGCGTGCACTCGCTGCCGAGGACGCGCGCTGCGAAGCAGGCCTCCTTGGCGCGCAGGTCGAGGACCCGCAGCGACCAGGGCTCGTCGAAGAGCCGCCGGGCCAGGGCCTCGGCGGAGATGCTGGCCGGGCCGGCCGGGGCGGCGGTGGTGGGGCGCGGGAAGGCCAGCGTCACCACGCCGAGGGCGCCCACGCCGACCAGGGTGGCGAAGACGGCGCGGCGCGGCCGGGCCGGCGAGGGGAGCCGCGCCTCACCGCCGAAGACCGCCTCCAGCTTCTCGGCGCCGATGAAGGCCGCCACCGCCACCAGCGCCACCGCGATGGCCACCACCGCGGCCGGGACGCCCAGCAGGTCGTAGAGGTAGACGTGCCCCAGGAAGCCCGAGTCGTTGAAGCGGGCCACCGCCGGCAGCGAGAGCAGCTCACCGGCCACCAGCGAGCCGAGGATCACCCCCAGCACGGTGAAGAGGCCGTCGATCTTCCCCGAGGCCATGGCCACCACCGAGGTGCCCGGGCAGTAGGAGGAGATGACGAAGCCCAGGCCGACCACGAAGCCGCCCACCACCATGGGCCAGATCCAGGTGGCGCTGGAGGCCGAGTCGGCCACCGCGCGGAGGTCGAAGACGCCCAGGCCGTCGAGGGCCACCGAGCCGACCATGGCGGTGGCCACCGCGCCGAACATGACCTTGAGGACGGTCATCTCGTTGAGGAGGAACTGGCCGATGAGCTTCTGGGCGCGGCCGAAGCCGGCCCGCTCCAGCACGAAGCCGAAGCCGAAGCCGATCAGGACCGCCACCACCAGGCCGAGCTCGCGCTGCTCGGCCACCAGGGAGGTGAAGGGGAGCAGGTGTCCGTTCATCGCCAGGCCCTCCGCACGAAGTAGGCGAGGGCGTAGCCGCCCCCGAAGAAGACGCCCATGAAGGCCCAGGCGCCGGCCGACATGAGGGCGCCGCCGGTGAGGGCCTGCCCCGAGGCGCAGCCGCGGGCGAACTTGGCGCCGAGGCCCATCAGCGCGCCGCCGGCGAGGGCCATGGCGAGCCGCCCGCCCACCGAGATGTTCGGCCCCTTCAGCACCTCCAGGCCGAGGCGGCCGGAGGTGTAGGCCGCCACCAGGCCGCCCAGCACCACCCCCACCATGAGGAAGACCATGTAGTCGTCGAGGGGGCTGCCGCCCTCGGTGGCGGCGCGGAAGGCCGGCGTGGCCTCCACGTGGCCGGGGGACACCGCCTGCACCGAGGCGACGCCGGCGCGGAACCAGGCGCCCGAGGCGCCCAGCCCCTTCCCCTCCAGGGCGAAGGCGGAGAGCAGCACCAGGCCCAGCGCCACGCCGGCCAGGTAGGGGTTCCAGAACTTGTCGGGATCTCGCGTCGTGGACATGGCGCGCTCCTAGGTGAGGAAGAAGACGTTGGGCTCGGTGCCGGCCTCGGGCCGGACCACCTGGTGGGGGCGGCGGGCCTTGAGGCGCGCCACCGCGCTCTCCGGGTCGGCGAGGTCGCCGAAGGTGAGCGAGCGGGTCGGGCAGGTCTCCACGCAGGCCGGGTCCTTCCCCTGCTCCACCCGGTGCAGGCAGAAGGTGCACTTGTCCACGTGGCCGGCCGGGTGGACGTAGCGGGCGCCGTACGGGCAGGAGGCCATGCAGGCCTTGCAGCCGGTGCACTTCGAGGCGTCCACCAGCACCGTGCCGCCCTCGGCCACGTGGGAGGCGCCGGTGGGGCAGTTGGCCACGCAGGGGGTGTCGCTGCAGTGGTTGCAGCGCTCCGAGCGGATCTGGAGGGAGAGGTCCGGGAAGGTCCCGTGCACCTCGGTGGTGACCCAGTCGCGGAACCCGCCGGTGGGGAGCGCGTTCTCGGTCTTGCAGGAGATGACGCAGGCGTTGCAGCCCACGCAGCGGCGCGTGTCCACCGCCATGCCGAAGCGCTTCATCACGCCACCTCCCCGGCGCGCTCGACGCGCACGAAGTTCACGTTCATGCCGGTGCCGCCCATGATGGGGTCGACCTTGTAGCGGGTGGTGAGCTGGGCGTCGGAGGCGCCGCGCCGGTAGGCGTAGCCCTGGCGCTTCGCCGTCTGGCCCCAGCCGTGGACCAGGTAGACGCAGTCGCCGCGGATGCGCTGGGTGAGCTTGACCCGCACCGGGGTGGAGCGGGCGCCGTCCTGGTTGACGAGGACCACCTTCTCGCCGTTGGCGAGGGGCTTCACCTCGAAGCCCGGCAGGCTCCGCGCCGCGTCGGCGTTGAGCCAGACCTCGTTCTCCGGGTAGGGCTCGGCCAGCAGCCGGTTGTTGACGGTGCGGCCGAAGGTGTGGAGCGGCGCGCGGCCGGAGAGCAGGCGGAAGGAGCCGGCCGGCCCCTCCTCCTGCGGGTAGTAGGCCGGGAGGGGATCGAAGCCCAGCCCCTTCAGCTCCTTCGAGTAGAGCTCGATCTTGCCGCTCTCGGTGGCCACGCCCACCGGGGCGCCCTCCTCCTCGCAGGTGGGCACCACCGGGCCGAGCACCACGCCGGTCCTGGCGACCTCCTCGTACTTCAGCCCCTTCAGCTCCAGGCGCTTCGCCACGTACTCCCGGGCGTCCTTCCAGGGGAAGTGCTGGCCCAGGCCGACCTTGCCGGCCAGCTCCTTGGCGATCCACCAGCCCGGCTTCGAGTCGTACATGGGCTCGACGGCGCGCTGGCGCATGGCCGCGAACGGCCGCTGGTAGGCCGGGGCGGAGAGGTCGTCCTCCCGCTCCAGATAGGTGGCCTCGGGCAGCACCACGTCGGCGAAGCCGGCGATCTCGGCGGGCAGCACGTCCACCACCACCAGGTGCTCCAGGTGCTGGATGGCCTCGATCACCTCGGACCGCTTCGGCATGGCCTGCATCAGGTTGCAGCCGTAGACGATCCAGCCCTTCAGGTCGTAGAGCGACTGGCCGGGCCGGGTGGCGTCGCACAGGCCGGAGGCCAGCACCTCGGTGGCCAGCGGGTAGCCGCCCGCCTTGGGCTTGTCGGCCTGGCCCGGCGCCTTGGCCGGGTGGGGCAGCTCCACCGGGTAGGCCGGCACCGGGTACTTGGTGTGGACCACGTAGCCGCCGCGGCGCCCCCAGGAGCCGACCAGGGCGGCCAGGATGGCCATGGCCCGCTCGCGCTGGGTGTCGTCGCCGTACCAGACGGTGTGGCGGCCGGGGTGGATCAGCGAGGCCGGCCGGGAGCCGCCGATGAGGCGGGCCGAGGCGCGGATCAGGTCGGGCTTCACCCCGGTGATGGGCCAGGCCCACTCCGGCGTCTTGTCGGCCACGTGGGCCTTGAGCTCGTCGAGGCCGGTGGCGTACCTCGCCAGGTACTCGGCGTCGAAGAGCTTCTCCTCGACGATGACGTTCATCCAGGCCAGCAGCAGCGCGATGTCGGTGCCGGGCTTGATGGGGAGCCAGTAGCGGGCCTTGGAGGCCGCCACCGAGAAGCGCGGGTCCACCACCACCAGCTGCGCGCCGTTGCCGATGGCGTCGGCCAGCTCCTGCACCTGGGTGTTGTGCATGTTCTCGCCCAGGTGGCTGCCGATCAGCGTGATGCACCGGGCGTGGGCGAGGTCGATGGGCTCCGGCGAGCCGAGGGGCGTGCCGTAGGTGAGGGTGAAGGCCGCCTCGCGCGGGCCGCGGCACTGGGCGTAGCTGGGGGCGCCCACGTTGGGTGAGCCCCAGGCCTTCATGAAGTGCTTGAACCAGACGCCGCCCGAGCCGTGGGTGAAGAGGGCCAGCGCCTCCGGCCCGTGCTTCGCCTTCACCCGCTCCAGCCCCTCGGCCACCTTGTTGAGGGCGTTGTCCCAGGAGGCCTCCTGGAACTCGTCGTCGCCGCGCTTGTTGACGCGGATGAGCGGCGTCTTGAGGCGGTCGGGGTCGTAGAGGAGACCGGTGGCGCCGGCGCCGCGCGGGCAGAGCATGCCGCGGGAGAGCGGGTGGGCCGGGTTGCCGGTCACCTTGGTGACCTTCCCGCCCCGCACGTGGGCCAGCACGCCGCAGCCCCAGAAGCAGAGCTCGCAGTAGGAGGCGACCACCTGCTCGCCCTCGGTGCCGGGGTCGGGGGTGCGGCTCCGGTCGAGCCCCCACCACCTGGTGGCCAGGCCCGAGGCGACGGCCGCGCCGCCCGCCCCCGCCGCCCCGATCTGGATGAACTGCCTGCGCGACAGCGCCATCGTGCCTCCTCCGTGGCCGCGCGCCGTGGGCGCGGCCGCCAGCGCGCTAGCGCGCGCACTTCTCCATGCAGCCGACCAGGTTGTGGAGCGCCGGCTCTGCGATCCGGTAGGTGGCGAAGCCGTTCTCCCGCACCGCCTCCACCAGCCCCTGGGAGCGGAGGATGCGGAGCTGCTGGGAGACGATGGCCTGGGGCGCCTCGAGGCGCTCGGCCAGGCCGGTGACGTGCTCGTCCCCGTCGCAGAGGATGGCGACGATGCGGATGCGCAGCGGGTGCGCCACCGCCTTCAGCACCTCGGCGATGTGGGTCGCCTTCTCACCGTCGTTCTTGAGTGCCTTCATGCCACCACCTAGCGAAATTGCTATGTCGCGAGATCGCTATGCGGACGGCGTGCCAGCGCCGGCGCCGCACAAGGGCGCGGATCGACTCGGGGTGCGACCGTACGCGCACCAACGATCTGGGGGACCTCACCCAGCGGATGGGGGCTGGGGCCCCTCACCCACCCACGGCGGCGGGGTGGCGCAGGACCGGGCGTGCGCGGCGGCGCGCCGCGGGGCGCGCCGGCCGGCTCAGGGCGCCGCCGGCTCGACGGCCACCAGCTCCAGCTCGAGGTCGAGCGCCGCGCCCGGCGGGATGGCGGGCGGCGCGCCGTGGTCGCCGTAGGCCAGCGCCGGCGGGCAGGCCACGCGGGCCCGGCCGCCCGGCTGCATCCGCTGCAGCGCCTCGGCCCAGCACGGGAGCACCTGCTCCACCTGGAAGCGGGCCGGCGCGGCGCCGTCCGGGGTGGCATCGAAGACCTTCCCGCCGGCCAGCCGGCCGGTGAAGCGGACCCGCACCGCGTCGGCGAGGCGGGGCGACGGGCCGGTCCCCTCGGCGAGCGGGCGGTAGACCAGGCCGGAGGGGAGCCGCTGCGCGCCGGGGGCGGCGGCCGCCTGCGCCAGCAGCGCCTCGCCCTCCGCCCTCGCCCTCTCCTTCGCCGCCTCGGCCCGGGCTGCCAACCGCCTCCTCGCCAGGGCCTGGACCTCCATGCGCGTGGCGTCGTCCACCTGGAGGGCCGGCTTCCCGGCCAGGCCGTCCCTCACCGCCTGCAGCACCGTGTTCAGCTCCGCCTCGGAGGGGGAGAAGACCTCCAGGCTGCCGGCCAGCATGAGGCCGGCGGCGTACAGCGAGCGCCGATCGCCCTCGAGCTTGGCCGGGGAGGTCGGGGTCGGGGTCGGGGTCGGGGTCGCGGCGAAGGCGGGGCCGACCAGGGCCAGCGCGAGGAGGACGGCGGACGTGGCGAGGCGGCGCATCGGGCTCTCCCGGGTGAGCGCCCAGCCTATGCGATGTGGCCCCGCCGCGGGGCGCCCTACTCCAGCCCCGCCGCCCGCATGCGCCGCCAGAGCGTGCTCCGGCTCACGCCGAGCGCCTTGGCCGCGGCGGCCCGGTTCCAGCGGTTGGCCTCCAGGGCCCGCAGCACCGCGGCGCGCTCCCCGGGCGGGAGGGCGTCCGCCGAGGGGGAGGCCGCCCCCTCCGCCACCAGGCCGTCGAGGCGCGGCGGCGGCAGCGGCGGCAGGGCCGGGCGGAGGTCCTCCGGCCGGGCCAGGCCGGCCGCCCCCTCCAGCACCTCCCGCGGCAGGTCCTCCGGCTGGAGGGTCTGGCCGGTGCAGACGGTGGCGGCGAACTCCAGCGCGTTCTCCAGCTCGCGCACGTTGCCCGGCCAGGGGTGGGAGAGGAGCGCCCGGACCGTCTCGGGGGAGAAGCGCAGCTCGCGGCCGGTGCGGGTGCCCACGCGGGAGAGGAGCAGCTGGGCGATGGGCTCGATGTCCTCGCGCCGCTCGCGCAGCGGCGGGACCTCGATGGGGAAGACGCGCAGCCGGTAGTAGAGGTCCTCGCGGAACTGCCCCTCGGCCACCGCCCGGCGCAGGTTCTTGTTGGTGGCGGCGATGATGCGGGCGTTGCTGCGGCGGGTCTGGCTGTCCCCCACCCGCTCGTAGGCGTGCTCCTGCAGCACCCGCAGCAGCTTCACCTGGAGGTGGAGCGGCATGTCGCCCACCTCGTCGAGGAAGAGCGTGCCGTCGTTGGCCAGCTCGAAGCGGCCCACCCGGTCGCGCACCGCGCCGGTGAAGGCGCCGCGGACGTGGCCGAAGAGCTCCGACTCCAGCAGCTCGCCCGGCAGGGCGGCGGCGTTGAAGGCCACGAAGGGGCCGGCCCGGCGCGGCGAGTGGGCGTGGATGATGCGCGCCATCACCTCCTTGCCGGTGCCGCTCTCGCCGGTAATGAGCACCGTCGACTCGGCGTGCTGGATGGTGTCGATGAGCCGGAAGACCCGCGACATGGCCTTGGAGCGGGCGATCAGGCCGAAGCCGGCGATGGGGCCGGAGGCCTCCACGGTGGCCTCGTCGGCCGGGCGCATCACCACCAGGTAGCGCGCCTCCGGATCGCAGACCCCGTAGCGGTCGTGGAGCAGCGGCGCCGCCGAGACCGACATGAGGTGGGAGGGGCCGGCCGGCGGCTGGAGGGTGGCCCGCCAGCCCTCGCGCTTCTCGCCGGCGAGGAGGGCCCGCCGCAGCGGCCCCTCCGGGCCGAAGAGCTCGCTGCCGAGGAGCTCCTCGATGGGCCGCCCGGCCACCCAGGCCGCAGTCTCCTGGCCGACCAGCTGCTGGAGCAGCTCCGAGGCGTAGCGGACGCGGAACTGGCCGTCGAGGGCCATGCAGACCCGGCCGAGCGAGCCGAAGGCGGCGTTGACCGCGGCGAAGGC
>WBZM01000959.1_pt1 | contig 32780 bp, 22 predicted proteins | sample 5204271 | NCBI WGS metagenome assembly WBZM01 (sample SAMN12344346, study PRJNA552823) | activated sludge metagenome | biome: Activated sludge suspended growth; feature: Nitrification reactor; material: Wastewater; isolation source: activated sludge from nitrification reactor of wastewater... | reverse complement strand
CGGCACGCACGGGTGCTGCGGCCGGGGACCATCGACGTCGCCATCCTCGAACCGGTGACCGACCTGCGGGTCGATGACCTCGACGCCCAGGTGGCGGCGCTGCGCGATCGGTTCGACGCGACCCTCGCCAACTGGCCGGGTGCCCGATGAGCGCCACACCGCCGACTTCTGGCCGCCCGGGAGCGGGTGGCCGCCCGGGAGTGGGTGGCAGCGCGGGCGGGCCCGGCGGTGGCCCTGGGGCAGGTGCGGGGCAGCCGGACTGGTCGCAGGACGATCGGATGAACGAACTCGAGACGACGATGTGGCGCTCCGAGCGCCATCCCCAACACTCGTCGACGATCTGCAGCCTGCTCATCCTCGACTGCGTCCCCGACTGGGACCGCTTGGTGGCAGCCCACGAGTGGGCCACGTCGCTGGTGCCGCGGTCGCGCCAACGGGTCGTCGAGCCGCTCGTCCCGACCGGCCCGCCCGTGTGGCGGACGGACGCGCACTTCGCGCTGAGCTATCACCTGCGCCGGATGCACCAGGGCCCGGACGGGTCGATGGATGGGCTCATGGCGTTGGTCCAGACCCTGGCGATGGCCCCCTTCGACCGGACCCGGCCCTTGTGGGAGGGCACCCTCATCGAGGGGCTGGAGGGTGGGCGGGCGGCATACCTGCTCAAACTGCACCACTCGCTGACCGACGGGCTCGGCGCGATCCAGCTGATGTCGCTCGTTCAGAGCCGCACCCGCGAGCACACCGCGGACAAGCCGACCCGTCCTGAGTCGGACCCAGCCGGGGCGCCCGGTGGCGACGACGCCCTGTCGGTCACGGTGGAGGGGGCGCGGCATACCCTCGGGCAGATGCCGAGCATCCTCGCTGCGGCGGCCGACGCAGGGATCTCGTTGGCTCGCAGCCCTGGCGGCGCGGCGTCCGAGGCGCTGCGGTTCGCCGCGTCCCTGCGCCGGGTCCTCTCGCCGCCCCCGGCGCCGTCCTCGCCACTGCTGCGGCCCCGCGACGGCCGGGTGTGGGTCATGCGGACCTTGGAGTGCCCGTTGGCCGACCTGCGGGCAGCAGCCAAGCGGGCCGGTGGATCGGTCAACGACGCCTACCTTGCGGCGTTGCTGGGCGGGTTGCGGCGTTACCACGAGCATCATGGTGTCGATATCGACGAGATCCCGATGACGGTGCCGGTGTCGATGCGGCGCAGCGACGACCCGATGGGCGGCAACAAGTTCGCCGGCGCCATGCTCGCGGCGCCGATCGGCATCGTCGACCCGGCCGAACGAGTGGCGGCGCTGCGCGGGGTGATCCTCGCCCAGCTGGCCGAGCCAGCCCTCGACTCGTTCTCGATCCTCAGCCCCGTGGTCAACCGACTGCCCTCGGCAGTGGGGGCAGCGGTCATGGGCTTGGGCGCCGTGACCGACCTGTCGGCGTCCAACATGCCGGGCCTGCCCTATGAGGTCTACATGGCAGGGGCGCGGGTCGAGCGGGTGTTCCCGTTCGGGCCGCTGCCGGGGGTGGCCGTCATGGCGGCGATGGTGTCGCATGTCGGCACCTGTTGTATCGGCCTGACGATCGACGGCACCGGCGTGGCCGATGTCGATGTCCTCATGGACTGTATGGAAGAAGGACTTGCCGAGGTCTTGTCCATCAGGAGCTGATTTGAGGCCCACCGGGGAGTAATCCCCATATAGGGGACTCGACGTTCGCCAGCCTGGCGCGCGAGAATCGCCCTTGTGACCAGCCGTGACGACTCCCGAATCTGGGGAGAGATCTGGCCGGACGAGCCTCAGGGCCTAGTTCGAGCCCGGCGCAGTTTTCGGGATTGGCAGCTCGGTGGCCAATTGCCGACCACGGTCGACGGGGTTGAAACCGCAATGGTCCTCGTTCTGGTGGGGTTGTGGTTACTGAACATCTTCCAGCTCGCGATGGCCTCGAGCACGGCGATCGGCCGTTCGTTGAATCCGCCGCTTGGGGCCGGTCTCGAGCTCCTGGTCGTGCTAAGGATTGCGATCTGGGTGTTTGTGGTCGCTCGGGCAAAGACCGTGGCTGTGGTGTGGGCCATCGTCATCGACGTTGTGTTCGGCGCCACGATACTCATCGTTCAATCAAGCCTGGTCGCCCCAGCCCTGTATCACTCCTGGGACGCCTGGGCTTACGCAATGACCGTCCCCTGTGCGTTCTGGGCCGGTATCGGGCTTCCCCGGATGTGGCACTCCATGATTGCCGGACTTGTGTGCACGGCGGCATACCTCATCGCCATCTTGCCCGGAGGTTCAGCGGTCGGCGACCCGGTGACACCGCTGACCAACTCCGCGGCATACCTCGCTTTTGCAGTCCTGGGCCATGCGGGGGCGAGGTACTTGCGACGGCTCGCCAAGGACGCGGATCTGGCCCGTCTGGAATCGGCGGCCACGGCGCGCCAGCTGGAAGCCGACCGGCATCGGCGCCTTCTGCATGACCAGGCCACAGTCTTGCAGCTGCTCTCTCGGGGAGAACACGATCCCGACCTGGACTCGGCGCTGCGCCGCCAAGCGGCGGTGGGTGCAGCGGAGATTCGCGTGTTCATGTCGGGTCGTCAGAAGGAAGGTCCTGGCGCCCGAGACCTGGCCTCGGTTGTTCGCGCCGCGGCGGAGCCGTTCAGCGACCTGCCGCTCACCTTGAACGTCGAGCTCGGCGATGAGGTGTCCCTCGATCCTTCGGTGTCGGGCGCCCTGTCCCGTGCGGTGGCGACCGTGCTGCACAACGTCCGCATCCATGCACGGGCTCAATCCGTTGTCCTGCACGCTGATTCGTTCGACGACCAGTGGGAGGTCGTGGTTCGCGACGACGGTGTTGGCTTCGATCCCGACGCCACGCCGCTTGGGTTCGGTCTGGCTGAGCAGGTGCTGTCCTCGCTCACCGAGCGGGGGTGCCGGGTGCGGATCGACTCAGCGCGGGGCGAGGGAACCACGGTGACCTTGGGCGGGCTGGTGCCCCTCAGTCCTCACTCGCCAGATCGCCCGGCCCAACTCCCAGCATCCGTTCCAGATCTGCCGGGGAGTGGTCTTGGAGGTAGTCGGCGAACTTCCGATTGACCTCACCCATGTATTCCTCGACCGTCTTGGGGGACAGGAACATGGAGGAGGCGATGGCTTTGTAGGGGAGGCCACGCGCCCGCGCGCGCAACACCTCCAACTGACGGGGGGTCAGCCCGGGAATCGCGTCCTTGCGCTGGAGGACTTCGGCCAGACCGGCAAGCGCGGTCGTCGTCACCACCGCACCGGAATTGACCCGAGAGATCGCCGTCAACAAAGCGTCGATCGACTCCGACTTGTGGACGATTCCTTGGGCGCCAGCCCCCAGACAGGCGGCCAGAACATGACGACGGCGCTCGTTGGTGTAAATAAGCACCCGGTAGCCCGCCGAAGCCACGGCACGAACGGCGACCAGCCCCTGGTCTCCGGTGCGGGTCTGGTGCGGCCCAGCCAACCACAGGTCCAACAGCACGATATCCGCAGCCGGAGACTCGGCAAGGAATGCCTCGACGGACCGATATGCGCCCACGACGGATACGCCGTGCAACAGCCGGGTGACGCCTTCCCGGATGAGGGTGTCATCATCGACACTCACCACTCGCACCGCGCGAGCCTCGTCCACGGTGGAGCCCCCGTTCCCACCTCCGTCGACCGCCGAACCATCGCCCCCGTATGCGTGTTCGGTCTCGTCACCGCGTTGACCGACCTGTTCCGTCCCCACGACATCATCGTCGGGCACGGGAGGGGCATCCGCCATCGGTATTTCCCGGGGTGCCCCCGATGATCTCGTGTGGGACGCTGCCGCAGTCACGCGATCCGGAGCGCGATTGCCTCACTGGGGTGACTAGGGTGAGTTTCGGTATTGTCCGGAAGTGCCGCCGGATTCGCGGCGCGTGGCCGAGATGGGCGCAGGTCCTGCGTCGGCGGGCAGAGCCGCAGTGCTGTTACGGCATTGAACGGGAGGGTCGACATGACAACCACCTTGGCGGTGGGCTGGGCGACTCATCGTGGTGCCGTTCGACAGTTCAACGAGGACCACGTCTTCGTCGGGCATCGCGTGGTCGCCGTCGCCGATGGGATGGGTGGCCACGCCGCCGGCGACGTGGCCAGCGCGGTCGCAGTGGAGGCGATGGCCCTCCTCGACGACCAGGAAGGAGATGTCCGTCCCGACGACGTCGTGACCGCCCTGGCGCACGCCAATGACGCCATCCTCCGCGCCGCAGCCGAGCAACCGCAGCGTCGGGGGATGGGCACGACAATCGCCGGGCTCGCGCTCGTGCGGGTCGGGGGCTCGCCGCACTGGGCCGTGTTCAACATCGGCGACTCTCGGGTCTATCGCTTCTTCGAGGACGAGCTGGTCCGTGCCACCGTCGACCACTCCGAGGTCGAGGAGTTGGTCCTGGCTGGTCGGATCACCGCCGACGAAGCGCGCGTGCACCCAGATCGCAACATCATCACCAGGTCGTTGGGCACGGTTCCGCCGCCCCAGGTCGACCTCTGGGTGCTTCCCCCCGTGCCTGGTGAGCGGTTCATCGTCTGTTCCGACGGGCTGGTGAACGAGGTGGATGATGACGAGCTGGGGGCCGTCCTTCGGCTGCTTCCCGACTCTGAGGGGGCCGCTGCACACCTTCTCCAGCTGGCCCTGGACCGGGGGGCTCGGGACAACGTATCTGTGGTGGTGGTCGCCCTGGCCGGGACCGAGGAGCTGGCTGACCCGCATTCGTCGCTCGTGACCACGCTCCCGCGGGGACAGCTCGGAAAGGCGAAGAGATGAGCGACGCTCAGCGGATGGTGGTGACCTACCGACCCGGTGGGTGCGTGGGGGTCTCCGGAGAGCGTGTGGGCGTGCTGCTACACGCAGACCTGGACCACGCCCTCGTGGTGCCGCTGCACGAGTGCGTCTCGACGGGCGGCGACATCGAGGCCGTCTTGGAGGTCATCCTCGGTGAGGGTTTGCGTACCGCGGGATCGTTCGCGGTGTCTCAGGTGGATAGCGGGTCGGTGCGGGTCATCGCGCGGGGCGACGTGGTCGCCGATGTCACCGACTCGGCCGGCGTGACCTCCAGGGTTGAGGTGGAGACGGGCTTCTGGGCCGATCGTCGACTGCCTGGCGTGAGCGTCGTCCTCCACGCCCGCGACGAGGTGGCGACCGGCCCCACGCTCCCGCTGCGCTCGGGCATTGTCAGGGCCGGGGCCTTGGTGCTGCACGTTCCGACCCGGCCGGGCACCCCCGAGGGCGCCGCCGTGATCGCGTCAACGAACCAGCCAGAGCCTAGGCACCCCGGCGCAACCGAGAGCTCGGAAGCAGGACTGGAAACGGTCGCCTGGACTGCCCTCCCGGCGGTGCAGGCCAAGGCCCCAACACCCGAGCCGTCACCGGCACCAGCCCCGACGGCCCCGTCGCCCACTCCCGACCCCCACCGAGCAGGCGGCGAACCCGATGACGAGGACAACGCCTTCGACGACCTGCTGATGCACACGATGATGCGTCGGAACCTGAACGCGAATGCGGCCGATCCCGCGGGCACCTCGAGCACCTCGGGCACCTCGGGCACCTCGGGCACCTCGGGCAACCCTGCCCCTGCAGCGCAGGGGCAGGGCGGCATACCGGCGGCCAAGCCTTCCGCGATCGACGGGCGAACCCTCGGTCCCGACGAGTGGCCGGACGCGGTCGCTCGTCCCACCCAGGGCAGCACTGCGGCCCCCGGTGACCCGGCACCCACCAGCAGCCCAGCCTCGCCACCGCGGACGCCATCCGGGCCTCCTCCCGCCCCGACTCACCCGGGAGTCGTCCCGCCCCCTCCCGCAGGACCCAGACTGATCGACGCGGTCCCGGGGTTCGCCGGATTCGGTGATGAGGGCGGCATACCGGGTCCCCTGTCGGCAACCCACGGCACCGCAGCTGCCTCCGCCGCGCCGGTTTCCCCGCTTGGTGTCGCAGCGGCCCGCGGTGCGCCGGTCGGTCCCTCTCAACCCCAAGCGCCGCCGGTGCCTCCGGCCAGGGCGGCTGCTCCCGCCGCGCGGCCAGACCTCACGGTCAACCGCTCGACACTCGTCGGCTCCGGAGGGTCGCCTCGTGCGGTTGCACCCGAGGTCCAGGCCGGACGATGCCCGCACGGCCACCTGAGTCCGGCCCACGCGGCGGTATGCCGTGTGTGCGGCGTTGCCTTGCCCCCCCAGAACGCGGTGTGGGTGCCTCGGCCGATCCTGGGCCGACTGGTCTTCAGCAACGGCGATGTCGTCACGCTCGACCGTGGGCTGGTGCTGGGGCGGTCGCCCCTCTTGCCGCCAGGTCACAGCGGTGAGCAGCCGAACCTCGTCAAGCTCAACGACCCCACTCTTGAGATCAGCAGCCAGCACCTTGAGGTCCGGCTCGACCATTGGTTCGTCCTGGTCATCGACCTGGGCTCGACGAACGGGACCTTCGTGACCCTGCCCGGGCAGCAACCCATGCGACTAAGGCCCGGGGTGCAGCAACCGATCGAACGAGGAACGGTGGTCAGCCTGGCCGACGTCCTGACCTTCACGTTCGAGGTGACCGCGTGAACCCAGCTGACATCCCTGCTCTTCCGGGGTTCACCGCCGTCGAGCATCTGGGATCGGGTGGCTACGCCGACGTCTACCTCTACGAACAGCACACCCCCAAGCGGCGGGTCGCCATCAAGGTCCTTCGCGACCAGGCCCTCTCGGCGAAGGTCGTCGACCAGTTCATGTCTGAGGCCAACGCCATGGCCGAACTGGCCCACCCGCACATCGTGCCGGTCTACTCCGCGGGCCAAGCCCCCGATGGGCGCCCGTACATCTCGATGATGTACTACCCGCCGCCCAGCCTTGCGGAGCGGTCCGCACGGGAGCGGTTCGCCGTCGCTGAGGTATTGCGGATCGGGATTCAGATCGGGAGCGCCGTCGAGACCGCCCATCGCGCGGGCATCCTGCACCGGGACATCAAACCCGCCAACATCCTGGTCAGTCCCTACGGGCTTCCGGGTCTCACCGACTTCGGGATCGCCGCGCGGATCGCGCAGGCGGAGGACGACGACCAAGGCCTGTCCGTCCCGTGGGCGCCACCCGAAGTCGTCTTCGGCACGGCCCCAGCTCGACCCTCCAGCGACGTCTACTCTCTGGCTGCCACCTTGTGGCACCTGCTTGTCGGGCGGTCCCCCTTCGAGAACCCTGGACCCACGGGAAACACCCAGTGGGATCTCATGCAGCGCATCCGCGACCTGCCCGCTCCGTCCACCGGGCTGCCGATCCCGGCATCACTGGACCGGCTGTTGCGTCAGACGATGGCCAAGGACCCGGGGCAACGGTCCCGCAGAGCCATGGATTTCGTCATGGCTCTGCAGGGGATCGAGCAGGAGGAGCGGCTGCCGCGGACCGCCGAGGTCGTCATTGACGATCGCGCCGCGGGCGCAAGCCCGGTCCCGCCCCGCCCGAGCCCAGCGCGACCGGCCACCGATTCGACGCGGCTCAAGGGGCCTACCCGAGTGGATCCGTCCGGGCGACAACCCCAACAGGGCCCACCGCCGCAACAGCAGCAAGAGCCCCAGGCCTTCGGGCAGGTCGAGCAGACCGAACGGTTCTCGACCCAGGGCGCTCTGGCGAACGCCGACACGACGCAGAGCGGCCAGGCGGCGGCGACCCGGATGAAGGTGCCCCGGGTCTCCCCGGACCTCCCCGGCACCCATTCGGCCACGCGGCGACGCGATGAGGTCGGGCCCGACCCGCGGCCAGGCGGCAGCCGAGGTTGGGCGACCCCGACCGAAGCGCCGACGATGCAGCGGCATACCGCCTCCTCGGATGCGCCCCCGGTGGCTCGCCCGCCCGTCGCCCGCAGCCGGTACGGAGTGATGGCGCTCGCCGCTGGCCTGCTCGTCATCGCAGCCGTGGTCGGTGTCCTGTTGTCCCAGTCCCGACCAGGTCCCGCACAGACCGTGATCACCACGCCGGCCGTGACCCCCAATGCGGGTGTCCAGGGAGACGCGATCCCACCTGGCCCGGTCACGGTGAAGGCCACCCGGAGCGGAACGACGGTGACGTTCACCTGGAGCTACTCGGCGGCGCGCACGTCCGACACATTCCTGTGGCGCACCCAGGATGGGCGCTCGACCGGCAAGGCCGACACAGCGACGTACACCACCGACGTGCCGACGGGCACGCCGATCTGTCTGGAGGTGAGGGTGGTCCGCGCCGACGGGTCCAACGCGTCGCCATCGTGGTCGGCCCCGGGGTGCGCGCCGTGACGGCTCAACCATCTGAAAGCACCGCTGTCCTGGATTTCTGCGGTGAGGAGTATGCCGTCGAGCCCGGCGGGACCCTCGTCATCGGGCGGGAGGGCGACGTCGTCATAGACGACAATCTCTTCCTCCACCGGAGATTCCTCGAATTGAGTCATGCCCAAGGGGTCTGGTGGCTGGCAAATCTCGGAAACCATCTGTCGGCCACCGTCGCCGACGCGCAAGGCGGGGTCAACGCGTGGCTCCCGCCAGGGGCCCGTATGCCGGTTGTCTTTACCCACACGGTCGTGTGGTTCACTGCCGGACCCACGACCTACGAGTTCGAGATCCGGCTTCCCATGGCGCCCTATGAACGGACCTCGGCCACCACCGAAGAGGTGCACGGGGCCACGACGATCGGGCGGGTCTCACTGACGCCGGACCAGCGCCTCCTGCTCGTCGCCCTGTGCGAACGGGCGCTGCTCAAGGGTGAGCCGGGCGCCTCGAGCATCCCCCAATCCAGTGAAGCGGCAGCCAGATTGGGTTGGACTCTCACTCGGTTCAACCGGAAGATCGACAACGTCTGTCAGAAGCTCACCACTGCTGGGGTGCGCGGGCTGCACGGTTCGACCGACCGGCTCGCCTCCTCGCGCCGTGCCCGACTGGTGGAGTACGCCTTGGCGACCCGGCTGGTGACTCGGCAGGATCTAGCGCTCCTTCCGTGATTCCCCGGAAGATCTCTTGCCAACGCAGCCCAAGGGCGACGGGCGAGGTTTCCCAATTGTGAGGGATCAGCGCGTCCGCTAACGTGCGCATTCTGTCCGTCAGGTAACGATGCTGCCCCTGCTTCGCAGAGAACGGCGACAGAACCTGCATCGCACCTGCCCGGACGGCGGATCGGGGGATCCTGTCGCCAGGACCCGGGTAATGCCGGGTTACGTCGTGGCTGGGTGGCTGCAACAGTTCGAGGCGAAACACCGACATGGGGGGAATGCGATATGTGGCGTGGTCACCGCGCACGTCTCCTGGCCGCTGGTCTGGTCATCCTCTTGGGGATCAGCTCGCTGGTCGCTTTCGCGGTCCTGTCCGAGGGCAACCCGGTTCGCCAGCTCGACGTCCACGACTCCGGCATCTGGGTCACCAATGATCTGGACGGCTACTTCGGCCGGGTCAACAAGGCAGCGGGCAGCATCGACACGTACTTCACGACCCCCGGCGGTGCGGCGCCGCCCTTCGCTTTCGACATCCGGCAGGACCGCGGGGTCGTCGTCGCGTGGGACCGCTCGGGTGGGCGCCTCCTTCCGGTGGACGTCGAGCGGGGCGTGGCGGTTGGCGACCGAGCCGTTCCGGTCGCCCAGGACAGCCAGCTGGACATGCGCGGCGGGACCCTGGCGATGCTGGACCCCAAGTCTGGCAAGGTCCGGGCGTCCCGCTATGGCGCAGACGCCAAGTCGGCCGACATGCAGGTCCTCGAATCCACCATGCCCGCCCTGATGGAGCTGGGGGCGGCCAGCCCAGCCGCCACAGGCGGGAAGACCTCCACCGCCGCTTCGGTCGGGGGAAGCCTCGCCATGGCGGTTGGCCAAGACGGCAGCGTGTATGCCGTGTCCTCCGGCGGCAAGCTCGTCGTCGCCCGACCCACACCGACCGGTTTCGAACGTCCGGAGGTCAGCGAGCGCACGTCTGGGGGAACGGGCCTGCAGGTCACGGCGGTCGGGACCACGGTTGTGGTATTGGAGGGGTCCTCCGCCACGGTCTGGATCGGTGACCGCCGGGTCTCCCTGGGCGAGCCCGACCCTTCCGCTCGACTGCAACAGCCGGGTCCCGACGCGGACGCGGTCATCGTGGCGACGAGCAAGGGGCTGTTCTCGGTGCCCTTGGGCGCCGGGGAGCCGCGCCCGCTGTTCGCTGCCGGGACCGGTGCCCCCGCGGCGCCGGTGCGCTTGGGTCCTTGCGTGTATGCCGCGTGGGCCGGAACCCCGGGTTCCTTGGCCCGGGCGTGTGGCACAGACGGGGCCACCCCCCAAACGATGGACCGTGAGGGCGTGCTCAAGGAGCCGGTCTTCCGGATCAACCGCGACCAGATGGTGCTCAACGATGCCTCCACGGGTCGGGTCTTCGACGTCGAGGTCGCCCGCAGCCTGGACAACTGGGACCAGATCAAGGAAGCGGTCAAGCGGGACAACGCCAACGCCAAGAAGGCCCAAGAGACCCCAGCGGCCAACAAAGAGACCAAACCGAAGGCATCTGAGGACAAGCTCGGAGCCCGCCCGGGCCGTACCACGATCCTGCACGTCCTGGACAACGACTCTGACCCGGCAGGGCGGATCCTCTCGATCGTCAGCGTCAGCGCCGTCGAGCAACAGGGCGTCAAGCTCACCATCGCCCCCGACCGACAGAGCATTCTGTTGAGCCTGCCGCCGCAGGCCGCCGACCTGGTGTTCACCTACACCGTCGACAACGGGACCCAAGCGACCGCTCAGGCGCAGGTGTCGGTGTCGGTGAGCGGACCGGCGGACAATGGGCTGCCCTCGTTGCGCACGGCATACCAGCCGAAGCCTTTCGCGGTGGTGGCCGGCGACACGTTGAGCATCCCGGTGACCGACGACTGGCGCGACGAGAAGGACGGAGATCCGGTCCAGGTCCTCGACGCGAAGACCAACGCGGGACCCGTGCCGGTGACCCCTGACGGGAAGATCGACTACACACCGGCCATCTCCGGTGGTGACCCGCCGGGCTCGGTGGAGATCAGCTACCGGATCACGGATGGGATCGGCGAGCCCGTCCCGGGCAAGGTCACCGTGACGGTGTTGGCGCCGACAGCGCCCACCGCGGCCTCGGCCATCACCCAACCTGACGTCGTGAGCGGCATTGTCGGGGTGGCGTTGGTCATCCGGCCGCTGGACAACGACCTGCCGGGGGCCGATCCGAGCGATCCAAAGGCAACCCTCAAGCTCGGCGGCAACATCGCCCCGAAGGATCACATCACCGTCGATGACACCGACACCAAAACCGGCAAGGTGACAGTCACCGCGGACAAGGCCGGCAGTTATCTGCTGGACTACCAGGTGGCGTTCGGGGGGGCTGCGCTGGCCCCGGGGCAGATCCGCGTCGACATCAGCAGCCCACCCGACAAGCCCGAGCCCCCCGTGACCATGCCCGACTTTGGTGCCGTGCGTGGTCAGGTGCCGGTGATGGTCGACGTGCTGGCCAACGACAGCGACCCAGCCGGTGGTCTCCTCACCGTCGTCGACGCCCGGCCCAACCAGGAGAGTGAGGACCGCGTTCAGGTGGACGTCATCCGCGGCCGCTGGTTGCGGATCACGCCCTCCCAGGAGACGCTCGGCAAGGGCGCCATCGTGACCTACCAGGTGTCCAACGGCTCCGGCGCGCTGGTGCCCGGCGATGTCACTCTCGCCCAGCTCCCCGCGGTGTCGCCGGATCCAGCTCACCTTCGCGACGACACCGCCGTCGTGCGCGACGGCGACTCGACGCTCGTCTACGTCCTGGACAACGACTCCACCGAGAGCGGGGCCTTCCTTCATCTGGCCCAGAAGTCGGGCGGTCCCAACCCCGGCCAGCTGCCGGTCTACGACGACGCTTCCTCGGGCGGTCCCACGGTGGACCTGGGTCGGGCCTATGTCTCGCGCGACGCAGTCCGCTTCGTGGCCCCCGACAAGGTCGACATCCCACGCCGGGTCCGCATCGAGTATGCCGCCCAGAACGACAGCGGGGACATCCAGATCGGGAATCTCTACGTCACGATCAACCCGCAGCCCACCGAGTCGTTCGTCAACCAAGCGCCCCAACCCCAGGTTGTCGAGGCCCGGGCGACCTCCGGTGACACGATCGAGATCCCGGTGCTCACCAGCGGCATCGACCCCGATGGTGACTCGGTGACCCTGGTCGGCGTGGGGTCCGGGGCTGAACGCGGCCGGGTCCTGGGCACCTCGCCGACGTCGATCACCTACCAGGCCTACCCCGACTCGACAGGGACCGACCAGTTCTCCTACGTCGTCACCGACCGGTATGGCGCCCTCGGCACCGGGCTGGTCCGGGTGTCCGTCATCCCGGCTGGTGCGCCGCCGCGTCCGGTCGCTGTCCCGGACACGATCACGGCACGTCCAGGTGCGGTCGTCGTCGCCAACGTCACCGCCAACGACCTGGTGAGCCCGAGCGACCCGGCCACCGTCGTCGATCTGGATCAGACCAACTCTGCCCTCCCGCAAAGCGTGTCGCTCAAGACGCCGAAGGGTCCGATCGAGGCCACCGTCCAGGACGCCAAGGCCGACGCCCAAGTCATCGGCTACGCGCTGGCCAACAGCGGCGGCAAGAGCGCTACCGTCCCGTTGACGATCCGGTCCAAGGAGGGCTACAACAACCCGCCCGTGGCCGTCGATGCCATCGCCAAGGTCGAGTCGGGCGCGACGTCGGCCACGGTCAACGTCCTCGAACGGGACTATGACATCGACGGACCCGAGTCGGCGCTGCAGATCAGCAAGCTGGGCCTGGCCGCTGCCACCCACGCCGGCGGAGTGGTGACCCTTCCCGTAGCGAAGTACCCCCAGATCGTCCCCTACGAGATCACCGATGCCGAGGGTGCTGCCGGCACCGCCGTCATCTTTGTGCCGGGTGCCGGCAACGGTCTGCCGTTCGTCAAGGCGGGCTCGCGCATCGACGTGCCCCAGAACGGCAAAGTCACTGTCGCGTTGTCCGACTATGTCGTCGCCCCGTCCGGCGGCCAGGTGCAGGCGACCGTGTCCGACAAGCTGTGGTCCTCGCCCGGGGCGCGGGTCGGGGTGGCTGCCGACAGCGCGACGACGTTGACGGTGTCGGGGCTCAACGACTACATCGGGCCGGGAGCCATCACGCTCGAGGTGATGGACCGGCCATCGCTCAACGACCCGACCGTCAAGGTGACCATCGTGACCATCCCGGTCCAGGTCGGCGAGCCCACCCCGGTCCTGCGGTGCCCGACCACGCCGATCACGATCTATGAGGGCGGCAGCGCGGTCGACCTGAACATCACCGCGATGTGCCACGTGTGGACCCCCACGGTTGAGGAGCGCGCGAGCCTGAAGTACGCCGCGTCGTGGCAGAAGCCGGTCGCCGGCGTCGACGTACAGGGCAGCGGCGAGGCCAAGCTCAGGGTTCGGGCGGCCAGTTCGGCGGTCCCGGGCAGCACTGGCGAGCTGATGGTGTCGGTGGTCGGCACAAAGGCCGTTCCGGCGATCCTCCCGATCCAGGTCCTGGCGGTGAAGAAGGCCCGGTTCGCGGCGGTGAACCTGGACGGCATACAGCAAGGAACGTCCGCGACCATCGGCTTGAAGGAGTACGTCAAGTCCGACTTCCTCGACCCGGTGCTTCGCGTCGTGTCGGTCGACCAGACCTCTGGTATGCCGTCCGCGAAGAGCTTCTCCGAAGGCACGCTGACGCTCACTCCCGACAAGGCGTCGCTCGGCACGATGACCTTCCGGGTCGTGGCGACCGACGTCGCCGATACGACGCGCACCGACCGGCATGTCACCGGCGTGGTCACCCTCAAGGTCTTCGGGGTTCCCGACAAGCCGGGGGCGCCGCAGATCGGCTCGGTGGTGCAGTCCAAGGCGGTCAACCTGTCGTGGACGACCCCGGACAACCACGGCGCGCCCATCGATCAGTATGAGGTAACAGTCGTCGAGACCGGCCAGACGCAAACCTGCCAGGCCAGCCCGTGCAACATCGTCTCCCTCCAGAACGCGGTCTGGTATCACTTCACCGTCAAGGCCCACAACAAGGCCGGGTGGGGCACCCCCAGCGCGCCGTCCGGGCCTGGGCGCGCCGATGCCGCACCCACGGCAGTGACGAACTTCAAGGCGTCCAACCCGACCGACCATGCGCTGACCCTGAGCTGGAACGCGGTCAAGGGGCCGTTCACCGACCCGACGACCTACAAGATCACGTGGCCGGGAGGCAGCCTCCCGGTCCCGGGAGCGCAGACGTCGACGCCGATCACGGGGTTGAACAACAACGTCAAGTACGACTTCACGATCGTGGCGATCAACGACTACTCCGCGGGTCCGCCGGCCAGCACCCAGGGCCAGTCCTCGGGTGCGCCGGGCACTCCGCCGGCTCCGTCGGTGACGTCGGTGGCCATGGCCGGTGGGGCCGCCGCAGCCGTGCGCATCGCCTGGTCCGCTGTCGACCCGAACGGGCCGACGCCGCTCACCTACACCGTCAACCGCACCGGCGGGTCAGGTCCGAAGACGATCTGCAGCAACGTCACCGTGACAACCTGCAACGACGACGGCGTCACCTACGACGGCACGACCTACCAGTATGCCGTGACCGCCACCAACGCGACCGGCGGTGCCGCCCACACCTCCACGGGACCTGCGGCGACCTTCAAAGCCATCGGGACGCCGCTGGCGATCACGACCTTGGCGGCTCCGGAGCCGACCGAGGTCAACAAGATCAAGGTCACCTACACGACGGTTGCCGCGCGTGGTGCCAGCGCCACGGTGAAGATCTACGAGGGCGGCACGCTGAAATCACAACAGCCGGAGAACCCGGCCGGCGGCCAACCCTCCAGCCAGACCTTCACGGCTGCCTATGACGGCAATTCGCACACGTACACCGCCGTGGTCTGCAACGGGTCGGCCCAGTGCGGCCCGGCGAGCAATACCACGGCCCAGAAGCCCTACACTAACCCGACGGTGACCGGTTTCAACGCGTTCAACAACGGCACATCCGTATATGTCAGCGTCTCGGGCAATGGTGGTGGCCGAGCGGCTCGTCTGCAGATCACCAGCACCAACGCCGGTGGGTGGTCACACGTCGTCGACATTACGGATAACTACACCGCGAACAACATCTTCGCGGGCGACTTGGGGTACTCCTGGAATGGCTCGTTCTCGGTGACTATCAGTGACACCAGTGGCAAGGGCCGGTCCACAGCCAGTGCGGGACCAGACCCTGTCTCAACGCCGACCAGACCATCCGTCCCGGTAGATGCCTATTCCAACTACGGCACGGTAACTACTCCAGGTCACGCGATGTGTCGCGGAAATCCTTCACGTCCCGAATCGATGCCTGGCGGCACGGCGTCGCAGACCTTCGTCGTCCCTAACGGCGTTTCGACTATCAATTCGGCATTGATTCAAATAGATCCGGACTCTCAGGTAACTGCTCAATTCACATTACAAATTAATGGTGCAACCCGGGCCACAACTGCCAGCGCCGCAAGCGGCGACACGTGGTTCACCTTCGCTAGCGTCCCAGTCTCGGCTGGCGACCAGGCAAGGATATCGATATCTTTTACGGCTACATTCGGCAAGATAATTACCATCTATAGTGTGGGGTCTCCAGGAGGAATCTTCAAAGTGTCAAATACATGCAGCGACGGTGCGCCAAGTTTCACAACCGCCAGCACCGGATTGCGTGCGCGCGTCCTGGGAATGAGCTGAGTTGAGTGAATTGTGTGGAGCTGCGTCCCCCATGTGGCCTGGTGATCGCGAGTGCGGAACATTGAAGAAGGGAAATTCATGACCATTTCTGCTGAACAGGCCGCGTGGTTCAACCAGACGTTCGACCAGTTGGTCGGCAACGTCGAGGTGGCCGTCCGCGGCAAGGACCGGGCCGTGCGCCTCGCCCTCACCTGTCTGCTGTCCGAGGGGCACCTGCTGCTCGAGGACAACCCGGGCACGGGCAAGACCCAGCTGGCCCGGGCCCTGGCCAACACGGTCCAGGGCAGCCACAGCCGGATCCAGTTCACCCCGGACCTGCTGCCCAGCGACGTCACCGGCGTGACCATCTACGACCAGCAGCACCAGACGTTCGAGTTCAAGAGCGGCCCGATCTTCGCGACGATCGTCCTCGCCGACGAGATCAACCGCGCTTCGCCCAAGACCCAGTCGGCGCTGCTCGAGGTCATGGAGGAGGGCCGGGTCACCGTCGACGGCGTCCCCCACTCCGTGGGCCGTCCGTTCATGGTCATCGCGACCCAGAACCCCATCGAGCAGGCCGGCACCTACCGGCTGCCCGAGGCGCAGCTCGACCGCTTCCTCATGAAGACGAGCATCGGCTATCCCGACCACGCGGTCACCGTCGAGCTGCTCGCCCAGGCGGCGACCCGCGACCGCAGCGCGACCGTCACCCCGGTCATCTCGTCGAACGCCGTCGCCCAGATGTCGACGCTGGCCAACGCGGTCCACGTCGACCCGGCGATCCTCGCCTACATCAGCCACCTCGCCGAGGAGTCCCGCCGGCACACCCACGTGCGCCTGGGGCTCTCGGTCCGCGGCTGCCTGGCCTTCGTGCGGTGCGCCAAGACGTGGGCCATCAGCCAGGGCCGCACCTTCGTCCTGCCGGACGACATCAAGGACCTCGCGCTGCCGATCATGGGGCACCGCCTCATCCTCGAGCCCGAGGCCCTCTTCACCGGCGTCTCGGTCGAACGGATCATCGACGACCTGCTGGCCGAGGTGGCTGCACCCACCGAGCGCGTCTGACGGAAGGGTCACGAGCGGGTATGGCACGTAAGGGAACTCACCGCGCCGACGGCGCCGCGCAGCGTATGCCGCGGCTGCCGCTCGCGATGCCGCGCGGCATACCCCTTGGTGGGCTGACCACGCGGATCGGCAAGGCGTGGGCGTGGGTCCGGGATGCCTGGAGCGCTGTCGCCCCCAAGCTGGCGCCGGTGACGTCCCCCCTGCTCGCTGTGTTCCGCTCGATCACCCCGATCGGGTGGACCGTCCTGGCGGTCAGCGCCTCGGCGTGGCTGGTCGGCTGGGCGTTGGGCTGGGTCGAGCCACGCTATGTGGCAGCCTTCGGGGTCATCCTCGTCGTGTTCTCCGGGCTGCTCACTCTCGGGCGGATGAAGCTGCGGGTCACCCTCGACCTGCACCCGCAACGCGTCATCGTCGGCAGCGGAGCGGCCGCTCGGGTGAGTGTCGTCAACGACGGCGCCAGGCCCGTGCTGCCCCTGGACCTGGACCTGCCCGTGGGCCAGAACTCGGCCCGGTTCCATCTGCCGACGCTCTCCTCCGGCGACACCTACGACGAGCCGGTCATCATCCCGACGCATCGGCGGGGAGTCATCGTGGTCGGACCGCTGAGCACGGGCCGCGGTGACCCCTTCGGGCTGGTGTCGCGTCGAGTGACCTGGACCGAGCCGATTGAGCTGTTCGTCCACCCCAAGACGGTGCCGGTCGAGCCGGTCGGTTCGGGGCTGCTGCGTGACCTCGAGGGGCATTCGACCAACGACATCTCGATGACCGACCTCGCCTTCCACACCTTGCGCGAGTACGCCCCCGGCGACGACCGTCGTTACATCCACTGGCGCTCGTCCGCCAAGCTCGCGGGGCGCCCCACCGGGAGCCCGTTCCTGGTGCGACAGTTCCTCGACACCCGCCGCTCGCACATCGCGGTCATCGTCGACTGCGACCGCACGGTGTATGCCGCGGACGGCGACTTCGAGCTCGCCGTTTCGGCCGGGGCATCGGTGGCGGTCCGAGCAGTCCGCGACCAGATGGACCTCAGCGTCGCGGCGGGCCGGTTCGCGGTCGTCGACCCCGACCCACCGATGGCCCTGGACGTGTTCTCCCGCGCTGAGCTCGACGGCGTCACGCTCTCCGACTCCGCCCGTGAGCTGGCCAAGCTGTCACCGGATATCTCGGTGGTTGTCATGGCGACGGGTTCGCTCAGCGGGCTGACCGGCATACGGCATGCGGCCAGCTTCTTCCCGCCTCAGGTGAACGTCGTCGCACTCCAGGCTGAAGAAGGGGCACCTGCGGGCATGGCGAGCGTCGGCTCGATCACCATCCTCACCCTTGGCCGCCTGTCCGAGCTTCCGATCATCCTGCGAGGAGGTCAGCCCCGATGACCGTCGTCGGCGCGTCCCGTCCGAGCCTGTGGGCGACCACCTCGACCCGGATCAAGGCGCTCGCCCCGACCCAACCCGATCTCGTGGACGCGGGTTTCCTCGTCGGGATGCTGGTCCTGGCTCTCGTCGGGTTCCGGACCACTTTCGACACACCGGTCTACCTGGCTGCCGGCGTTCTCGGGATCCTGCTCGGGGTCGGGTTGTCGCACGTCGCCAACGTCCTGCGACAACCGGTCATTGTCATTGCCGGGCTCGTCATCGCGGTCTACTTCCTCGTCGGCGGCTTTGTCGGTGTCCGGGACCACCTGGTTGCCGGTGTGGTGCCGACGCCGTCATCGCTCTCGGGCCTGTCCTCGGTGGCGGTCGGAGGGTGGAAGGACCTGTTGACCACGTTGCCGCCCGTCGACGGGACGGGCCAGCTGGTGATCCTGCCCTACCTGTTGGGCCTGCTTGGCGGCACCGTGGGATTCACCGTGGCGCGGCGCACCCGGCTCCCCTGGGTGGCTCTTCTGACGCCGTTGGCGGTGACAGGCATGATCATCCTGCTCGGCACTCGGACCCCCGCCGCAGCGCTGCCGATTGGGCTCGGGACCGCAGCCCTCGCGGCCGGCTGGGTGGTGGTTCGAGCGCGGCGCCTGTCGTTGGTCACGGTCGGTGGCTCTGAATCCACCGGCCGGACGGCCCGAGTGGTCACTGGTGCGGCGCTGCTGGCGCTAGCGGGGGTCGGCGCAGCGCTGGCTGCGCCCTACCTGCCCGGCGGTGCGCGCGAGCGGGTGGTGTTGCGGGCTTACGTCGAACCGCCCTTCGATCCGACCAGTTATCCCAGCCCGGTCGCCGGTTTCCGGAAGTACACCGAGGGTGCCAAGCTGCTCTGGGACCAGACCCTGGTATCGGTCACCGGACTTCCGGCAGGGTCGAGGCTGCGATTCGCGACCCTTGATGCCTACAGCGGAACGGCGTGGGGCGCGGGTAGCGCTGCATCCGACGCCACGCGCCCGGACTCCTACCAGAGAGTCGGCACCTCAATCGAGCAGCCGTCTGTCCGCGAGCCCGCCACCTACACGGTGACGGTGGAGGCGGCATACGCCGCGGTCAGTGACCTCAACGTCTGGCTGCCCGCGGCCGGGCCGGCGACCCGAGTCGAGTTCGCCGGCGGGAACGGGCCCGCGCACGCGGCGTCGTTGCGCTACAACCTGGCCCTGGGGCAGGGAATCGTGCCTGACCGGCTTCGCACCGGTGACGTCATCACGCTGTCGGGCGGGGTCAGCGCGACGGTCAGTGACGGCAAGCTCATCCCTGGCAACGGTGTCCTCATGGAGTCCTCGTCCTTTGGCTTCATCAGCGCCCAGGCGACCAAATGGGGTGGGGGACAAGGCGATCCCTGGACGCAAGTGATGACTGCGGCCAAGTACCTCAAACTCACCGGCGCATACAGCGACGGAACCAACGCAGCTGAAGTGCAGTATCTCCCCGGACACGGCATGGGGCGGCTGCTCACGTTCGCCAACGTCAAGCAACCGGTCGGAAACGACGAGCAGTATGCCGCCGTGTTCGCCCTTGTCGCGAACCAACTGGGGGTGCCGGCGCGGGTCGTGCTCGGGGCCGCAGTGCCTGAGGGTGGCAAGGTGCGTGGTCAGGACGTGCACGTGTGGGTGGAGGTGCTCGCCTCCGACGGGTCCTGGGTCGGCGTGCCTGAGACGGTGTTCATGCCGGACCGGAACAAGAAGCCCGACCAGCAGGAGCCTCCAGCGGCGGACACGGTCCAGTCCAAGGTCGTCCCTCCTCCACCGGCTGCTCGTCCGCCGGCCTCGGCTGACAGCCTGGGGACCGCCGATGCGGGGGCTGAAGGACTGATCGACGACTCACCCGACACCGTCTTCACCTGGCCCGCCTGGGTGGTGACCGCGGCGCGGATCGCGGGTCCGCCGCTCGCGGCGGTGCTGACTGGGTGCGCGTTGATCGTCCTGGCCAAGGTGCTCCGACGGCGGCGGCGTCGACTGCGGGGGGCGCCGACGGCCAGGCTGGCCGGCGGGTGGCGCGAGATCGTCGACCGAGCCGCTGATCTCGGTGCAACCGTCCCAGCCGCAGCGACCCGGCGCGAGCAAGGCGTCGGCTTGGCCGCACTCGGGGTGCGCGACCTCGCGGACGCCGCGGATGCGGGAGTGTTCGGACCCGGCGATCCCACGGAGGCCGATGTCGCGGCGTTCTGGAACCGCGTGGACGGCGCCCGCAAGGGCATGGCGACGGCATACCCGCGGTGGAAGCGCTGGCGGGCGGCAGTGAGTTTGCGGTCCCTGCTTGGCGCCCGCCCCCTGCGGAAGGCCGCGGCGTAGCGATGGGATCTCGGCCGATCGGCACTTCCGTGGCGGGCAATGGGCGCCAATTCCCTCGCGTTGTCCGATGCCCAAGGAATTCTCTTTCGGTGGAGTCGAGGCCTGGTCCGGGGACTTCTCCCCATGGACGTCAGGTTGTTTCCCCCCTAGGTTCGAGCGACAGAGCCTAGCGAGGAGGTGGACGTGGTCGTTACTGAAGGGGCTGACGTTGACGCCCTCGCTGCGTCCGTGTCGCGGCTTCACGAATATGGCCAACGTCTGGGGACGTCGCGTGCCTCAACGGACGCAATCATCTGCCAGTTGGGGATTCATTGGGCGGGGAGCGACCAACGCGCCTTCTCGAATCAGTGGAACCGTTCCTACGGGCCTGCGCTTCAAGACTGTCGACGTATGGTGGAGGACCTGGCGCAGACGGTTTCCGCCAACGCGACGGAGCAACGCACGACAAGCAACAGCGTGTCCGATGGCGCGGGTGGATCCACCAAGGTGGACTCGCCGCAGCACGGCTGGAACGGCGAAGGCACCTCGAAGGACAAGGCGACCGACGCGAGGAACGCCTCCGCGCTGTTGTCCTTCGCCACAGACGCCTATGGCGACTCGAACGTCAAGCTGCCGCCCGGATGGGAGGAGGTCCCGAGCAGAGAGCTGGGATCGCTCGGCCTGAACCCGACCGACTTGGTCGGCAATGATGGGTTTCGTGCCGCCGTTTATCGGGACGCTGACGGCCACGTCGTGATTGCTTTTGCTGGGACAGAACCGACGTCGTGGAAGGACTGGCAGACCGATCTGGCCCAAGCCCTGGGCTTCCTCCCGAGCCAGTACGAGAAGGCGATCGAGATCGGCAAGAAGGTGGCCCAACATGTGGGTTCGGACAACCTTGTCCTGACTGGCCACTCCCTCGGAGGCGGACTTGCCGCCGCAGCCAGCCTGGCGACCGGCGCCTCAGCCATCACGTTCAACGCGGCTGGAGTTCACTCGAACCTGCGTCATGATCTTGCCGGCGTCAACCCCGGCGCCGCAGCCAACAGTGATCGTCTCATCCACAACTACTACGTCGACGGTGACCCGTTGACCGAGCTTCAGCAGGCGCGGCTCGGACCCGCCGCGGTGGGAACGCAGGTCCGGATGCCGTCGGCATTGTCCGTAGACGCCCAGGATCGGATTCACCACACTGCGGTCGCGGCAGCCGACGTGGGCGCCGCAATCGGCCGATCAAGCGATCCTTTTGGGCGTCTTCCGTTCGTTCCGAGCCTCGCGGAGCTGGCCGGGGAGGCGAGCGGGTATGCCGTCGGGATGGCTGCTCAGACCGAGTTGGAACGGCACAACGTGAGCGGCGTCAGGTCGTCGCTCGATGCATTTCGAAAGTAGGAGGCCCGAAAACGTGAGGAGGTGCTCATCATGACGGTATTCACAGAAGGCGCTGATATTGAGGCGCTCAGGGACGCTTCCCAGAACCTCAGGCGGATGGCTCGCTCGGTCAATGATGTGGAGCGGGACATCTCTCGCATCGTCGGATCGCTCGCCCAAGAATGGGGGGGCTCGGACTCGTCACGTGCCTCGGCGCGACACTCGAACGAGGTTCGACCTGCGTTGAGTGCTGTGCTGCAGATGCTGAACCAGCTCGCCGATGTTCTCGACCAGAACGCATCGGAGCAGAAGACGGCCTCCGAAGGGAGTCCCGACTTTGGAGGCTTCGGCGGAGGTTCGTTCGGCGGGGGAGGGGCGGGAGGATCCTGGGGAACCGAGGACGCTCGAGGCGGGGCAGTCGGCAGTTCCAGTTCGGCCATGTGGACCACGCACTCGGACCGCAGCGGCAGCGCGACAGCGGACGCGAGCGGTGTGAGAGCACAGGGACAGATCAGCGGATCAGCCAACATCTACGAAGGTTCGACGCACTACACGTCCGGGTCCGCTCAGGTCGACGCGACGGCCACGGTGGGCGTGAGTGGATCGGCCTCGGCCAGCGCCTCACTCGACGCTGACGGACTGTCCGTGAACGTCGGAGGCGAGGTCTTCGATGGAGCGCGCGTTGGCGTGGATGCCAGCGCTGACATCGGAGTGGGGACCGTCTCCGGTCACGGCGAAGCCTCAGCCGGGGCAGAGGCAAGCGGACAAGGAGACCTGCGGGTGGATGGCTCCGGAGCCTCGGCCACCGGCGAGCTGAAGGCCTTTGCCGGCGTCAAGGCGGGCGTTGAAGGCAGTGTCGAGGTCGGCGGCGTTACGGGGACTGCTGGCGCGGAGGGAATGGTCGGTATCGGCGCTGAGGCCAAGGGCGAGGTGTCGCTGAGCGCTACTAAAGTAGGTGTGAGCCTGGATGTTGGTGTCGCTCTTGGCATTGGGGGATCCGTCCATGTTGAGGTCTCGGTCAATCCGACTGAAGTAGTCGGGAACATCGTCAAGGCACTTCCCAGCTGGCTCAGATTCTGATCAAAGAAGCTCACATGCAATGACTGCAAACCTTGATGAGAGGACATGACCATGGCTCGTTTGACATATCCAAGTGATGTTTTTCCTGCGGATCCCCAGGTGTCCCTCGACGTGCCAGGTGAATGGGAATCCGTGGCGACGACGAGCACTCGGCTGGCGGCACGCGCGGTCGCTGAGGAGGAGTTTCACACCAACGTCGTGGTCACTATCGACCGGCGTCCGCGCGGGACCCGACCCGATCAAGCGGTGGACGAACTGGCTGTCGAATCGACCAAGCGCCCTGAGGGAACGATCTCAGAAGCATTCCGCGCACCGTTCCATGGTCAGGACTGGGTGGGTTGTGAGTTGTCCTGGATGGACCCGAGGGTGGGCCGGATCCTGCAGGTTCACCTCTTTGCTGTCATCGAACCTGAGAACCTCGCTGCTCCCGTGTTCCTCGTGCAGCTCACGGGTTCGTGTCTGGCAAAGAACGAAGACCGCGACTACCCGACGATCAAGCACGTGCTTTCCAGCGTGCGCATCGGCTCGTCCGAAGAGTGAGCCCGCCTGGTCGAGGAGGCTCGAGTTGGCTCGTGTGAGGTACAACGTCGTCCCAACGGGGGGCTGGACCCACATCGCTGGGCCCAACTTTCAGGCGCACGTGCGCCTGGATCGAAGGTCCCCGCTCATCGCGTCGATGAGCTCGGCGGCCGACGAAGCTGACCTCGCAGCCATGAGCAGCCTGCTCGCTGACCATCCTGAGTGCGCTGTCGCCCTCTTCCAACATCAACCGACTCTGCGTCTCCTCGTGCGGGGGCAGGCCTGTGTCGAGGTCAAGGGAGAGCGGCACGAGACCTTCGGCCCGACGGAAGATGACGCTTTGTTGGACGTTTCCCTGGATTGGGCCGTCTCGAGTGTTCGACTGGACGCCTGTAACGGACGAGGCGTTCGCGACGCACCCGCCCTGGGGAAATCTGCCACGACGGACCACCCGACGGACCACCCGATGGAGAGCGCGACGGAAAGCGCAACGGAAGACCGGAAGGAGAGCGCACAGGCGAACCCGGCCCACGGTGGCCCGCCTCCGGCGCAGACCGACGCGGAGGCGAAACCTCCCCCACTGCCTGCACCTCCTCCCGATGCGTGGTGGCTGACAGGAGTCCGCGAAGACCCTCAGTCTGAATCGCCCTCACCGCGCGCGTCCGGAGCAGACTCCCCGGTCCGTGCCGCTGCCAGTTCCCCTCGACGAGAACCTGCTCGCTGGGGCCACGTCAACGACGAAGCCGCGTCCGCGTCAGCGGCGAACCGACAAGCCCCGAGTGATGGCCCACCGGCCCAACGCAGGGTTGACACAGTGTTCGTTCTCCTTTCTGACGGTACGCGGGTGCCTCTCGACGGGACCGTCATCATGGGCAGGGCACCCGGTGTCGGACCAGCAGGGGAGTCCTCTGTGACCCTCGAAGTCACCGACGGCGGTCGCACCGTTTCACGGCGGCATGCGTCGATCCGGAAGGACCGCGATCTCGTGGAGGTCCGGGACTTGGGGAGCAGAAACGGCACCCTGGTCTACGTCCGGGGTCGTGACCCCATCTCACTGGGCAATGGCGGGATCGAGCTTGTCACGTCCGAATTGCCGGTCCTGGTTGCGTTGTCACCCGAAGTCGTGGTTTGGCTGGATGTCCCGTCAAGGAGCTCGGATTGAAACTGAACCTCACGCTCAATGCCCAAGGTCGTGACATCGATCTGACGGCAACGGTCGACTCGTCAGTGACGGTGGGGGACCTTGCCCGACGGATTGCGCTGTCGGATCCCCTGGGCGTGCACGCGCCACCCTCGGGCGACGCACAGCACACAGTCGAGCTTCTCGACCCAGTCCCTCGGTTGCTCGATCCACGCGCTGCCGTGTCGGAAAGTGGGTTGCGGTCCGGCGTTCGGGTACGCGTTGGGTGGGTCGGCGCCCATTTTGGCGGGGGTGCCCATGCGGTGCTGGATCTGATTGTTCTCGACGGCCCTGATCGGGGTCGAGCGTTCCCGGTGACGAGTGGAACTTCCTACATCGGCCGAGGTCGAGGCTGCGAGGTTCAGCTGAACGACGCACTCGCTTCTCGGCATCACGCCCGGCTTGTGGTCACCGATGTCGTTGAGATCGTCGATATGGGTTCCGCGAACGGCACCCTCATCGGTGGTCAGCCGGTGACCCGCGCTCGACTGCTCCCCGGTGATCAGATCGTCATCGGGGACACGCAATTCACTGTGGTGTGGAAGGACAAGCAGCACGAGGCAAGGGTCAGCAGCACCCTCAATGGGGTGTTGGGTTTCGACGGAAACCAGATCCTGTTCTCGCGCTCCCCGGTGGTAAGTCGGGTCTTTGAGGCGAAGGAGTTTCCCCTCCCCGACCTGCCCGAGCGGCCTCGGCGAAGTCCACTCCCTTGGCTCATGGCAACCATGCCGTTGCTTTTTGCCGTTGTCATGTACTTCACCACGGGCAATGCGTCCTCACTGCTCTTCTTCTTGCTGATGCCGCTCATGCTCCTTGGCGGAGCCCTCGAATCGCGGTCGCACACGAAGCGCGAGTATGCCGTCTCGCTTCGGGAGTTTCGTGAAGACGTAGGGAAGATTGCCGACCGGATACGCGCGGAACAGGCGGTTGAACACGAGATCCGTCACGAAGAACACCCCTCTATCAGTGATTGCCTTGCCTCGGTCGAACAGAGGTCCTCGCGTTTGTGGTTCCGCCGCCGGGATCTGCCGCGCTACCTGGAGCTCCGGGTCGGGCTTGGCACCCTACCGTCTCGCTGCACTACCGAGATGCCTCAGGTGGGGCGCTCCAAGGCGGACGCTTGGCTGGAGCTCGAGCGAGCCACAGCTGGGCTTGAGGTCATCCACGACGTGCCGATTGCGGTGGCTCCGCTGACGGATGGGGCCATCGGTGTGGCGGGTAGGCGCGGGGCTGCCCTGCCGGTGGCGTACTCGTTGGTAATGCAAGCGGTGGCTTTGCACTCACCGGCGGAGCTGGTCGTTGCGGGCTTCGCTTCGGCGGCGTCCGCGCCGAGCTGGGACTTCTTGAAATGGCTGCCGCATGTGGATTCGCCGCAGTCCCCGATCGCGGGTCAGCATTTGGCAGCGACCGGTCCGGCGTGCGTTGCGCTAGCCGACCAGCTTGACGAGATCATCGCGGTACGGAGCGGCAGGGACGCGCAGCCTTGGGCAATAGCGGTCCTCGTCATCATCGAAGGGGATGCGCCTATCGATAGGAGTCGGTTGGTCGATATCGCCGAGAGGGGCGTGGGTAAGGGTGTGGCCGTCCTGTGGCTGGCGGAGGGACAGCCCCGTCTCCCCGCTGTCTGTACCTCATACGTCCTCGCCGAGGAAGGCGCTTGCGTCGGGTACGTGCGGGTGTCCGAGACCGTTGCGCCGGTGCAGTTGGAGCTGTGCACCGAGGCACAAGCGGCTTCTACCGCGCGACTGATGGCCCCGTTGATCGATGCCGGGGTGCGTAGCGAGGACGCCAGCGATCTGCCTCGGCAGGTGTCCCTGCTGTCGTTGGCGGGCACTGAACTGGCAAGTTCGCCCACATCCGTGGTGGAACGATGGCGGGAGTCTCGGTCGGTTCTGACCGGCCCCTTTGCAGCGGAGCCGAATCGGCGCCCGGCCAACCTTCGTGCCCTGATCGGCCAGTCATCGCTCGGCGCGTTCAGCCTCGACCTCCGAGCGGATGGTCCCCACGCTTTGGTCGGTGGGACCACAGGGTCCGGCAAGTCCGAGTTGCTGCAGGCATGGATCCTGGGCATGGCGACGGCCCATTCCCCCCAACGTGTCACCTTCCTCCTCGTGGACTACAAGGGGGGCTCGGCCTTCCGAGAATGCACGAAACTGCCGCACACCCTTGGGCTTGTGACGGACCTTTCACCTCACTTGGTGCGGCGTGCGTTGATCTCGCTATCAGCCGAACTCCGATACCGCGAGCATCTCCTAGCGAGGTTCAAGGCGAAAGACCTGTTGGAACTGGAACGTCGAGGAGAGGTAGAGACTCCGCCGAGCCTCGTCATCATTGTCGATGAGTTCGCGGCGCTGGTTCAGGAGGTGCCTGACTTCGTCGACGGTGTCGTCAACGTTGCCCAAAGGGGTCGCTCGCTCGGACTTCACCTCATCTTGGCCACACAACGACCCGCCGGGGTGATCAAGGAGAACCTCCGGGCAAACACCAACTTGCGGGTCGCGTTGCGTATGGCGGACGAATCGGACAGCGACGACGTGCTTGGATCCACTCAGGCGGCCTTCTTTGACCCAGCTGTCCCTGGGCGGGCCGTCAGCAAGAGCGGCCCAGCTCGTCTCACGCCGTTTCAGACCGGCTACGCCGGCGGTTGGACCTCCTCGACCCCTCCGGCCCCAGAGATGTCAGTCCAAACACTGTCGTTCGGGCCATCGGTGGACTGGCCCTACGAAGAGCCACATGCGGTGGCCGCCAACCCGGGCCCGACGGACATCCAGCGGTTGGTCACCTGCGTCAAAGAAGCAGCCGACTTGGCTGAGTTGCCGGAACCGCGCAAGCCCTGGCTCCCGAGCCTGTCGACCGTCTACGACTTGGCTGGGTTGCCATCCAGACGTCGGGACGACGACTTCACGTACGGCATGATCGACCTCCCCGACAGCCAGGAACAGCCAACGTTGTCCTTCCGGGCGGACGTGGAGGGCAACCTTGCGGTCTTTGGAGTCTCGGGCGCGGGGACGTCCACCCTGTTGAGGACGATCGCAGTCGCGGCCGGATACACGATCAACGGCGGGCCATGCCAGGTGTACGGCTTGGACTTCGGTAACCGTGACCTTCAGGTGCTCGAAGGCATGCCTCATGTCGGGAGCATCATCAACGGCTCCGACCACGAGCGGGTCGTGCGGCTGATCACCCACTTGGAGAAGGAAGTTGAGCGCCGACGGAGCGCATATCAATCGGTGAACGCCGGCTCCATCGGCGACTACCGACGGCTTGCGGGCGTCCCGACCGAGCCGCGCGTCTTCCTGCTCGTCGATGGCGCGAGTGCCTTCAAACAGGCCTACGAGGTTAGTGGTCGGTATCAATGGTTGGACCGTCTGGGCGCCATTGCTGGAGCTGGGCGGCCCCTTGGCATCCATCTCATACTTGCCGTGGACCAGAAGGGCGGACTTCCGACATCGCTGTCCCCTGCCATTCAGTCCCGAATCATCATGAGGATGGGTGCCGATGACTACCTGTCGCTGGGTGTCCCCGAGGATGTGTTGACCGTCGACTCGCCGGCCGGGCGCGGCCTTCGGGGCAACGACGAGATTCAGATCGCAGTGCTGGGCGGATCTCCTGATCCGGCGAAGCAGGCCCGGGCTATCGTCAAGTTCGGTGAGGCCGCTCGGCGGGCAGGAGTCGCAGCGGCCCCTGGCATCGAAAGCCTTGCCGAGCGCATCGAGCTGCGGGATCTGCCGCCCTTCTCCGGTGATCGCCCGGTCCTTGGAGTGGCGTCAAGCACACTTCTGCCGCAAACCTTCTATCCGTCGGGGACCTTCATTGTCACCGGACCACCTGGAAGCGGTCGTACTACAGCAGTTCGGACAGTCTGCATAGCCACTCGCCAGGCTCTTCCTACCGCGGAGTACCACCTCCTGACGCTGAAGTCATCGTCCCCGGTGGCCACTCTGGGAATATGGGCGAGCGTCACGGTGGGGTCACAGGGTGCGTCTGCTGGCGCTCGCAAGTTGGCCAAGATGCTACGCGAGCGAGGTGACTCCACGCCCGTTGTCGTGGTGTTGGAAAGAGTGGATGAGCTCACCGCGGACGCCGGCGAGGAAGACCTGGATGATCTTGTGCGCGTGTGTCTCGAGCAAGAACACTTTGTCGTTGCTGAGGCAGACGCCCAATTCTTCGGGGGCAGCTACGGCCTTCCCCCGAGGCTCCGCACCAGTCGCACGGGGATTGTGTTGCATCCTGAAGGGACCGAGGGACATCAGGCCTTCCGGACCGACCTGCCGCCACTCGACAGATCGCAGCTGCCAACGGGCCGCGGCTTCTATGTCACCAAGGGCAGCGTGGAACTTGTCCAGGTCGCGATACCGTGATGGTGGGGGGTGCTCAAGAGTTGCCCGATCGAGGGAAAATCTTTGTGACGCAGTTGGTTTGGCAGAGTTGGCCCGGTGGGGAGTAGTCCCCATGGACAGGCTGATTCTCTGCCGGTAATGTCACCCATATCGAAGGAACGCAAGAACTGCAAGAATCATCGTAAGACCTGGTTCACAAATCAAGGTCTTAAGACCAAGGAGGTTTACCATGGCATGGCTAGGAATGAACGTCCCCAAGTGTGAGGCTTTGTCTTCGCAGCTGGGTGCCGAGTACAAGAAGCTTATGGGGCTCGCCGGGCAGATTGATTCCGAGGTCGGGCGGATCGACAAGAGCTGGAACGGCGACGACTCCAACGCCTTTGTCAACAAGTGGCGCTCGTCCCAGCACCAGCAGGTCCTGGCTGCGGCCAAGTTCATCAGCCAGCTCAAGGTCACGCTCGACCAGGAGATCGCTCAGCAGAAGCACACTTCCAAGTGACGTCAGCCGGATCAACCCAGCGCAGATACTGATTTCAGAGAGGATTGCAACATGGCCGTTTTCGATCATGGAATGGATGTCGCTGCTGTCGCCGAATCGGGGGGGCACCTGGTCCTCCATTCGACCACGCTCAACCGGGTCACGGGCGAGGTGAGCCAGATCGTCGGAGACATTGGGCGCAACTGGGAGGGCTTCGACAAGCAGCGGTTCGTCACGAAGTGGCAGAGTCACGTTCCTGTTCTCAACGCGGTGGCCAAGGACGTCATGTTCATGGGCACCACGTGCTTGACCAACGCCGGCGAACAGGGCATCGCCTCGTTGTGAACCACATGGTGATGCCGTCCGCGCCTGGGGTCGCGGACGGCATCACCATGCAGGGGACGAGGAGCGATGCGGGTCGCAGCGCGGACTGCACACTGGGGCCAGATTCCAAGGAGTAGAGAGATGACCTGCCTGACGTGCGGATACCAGGCGTCCTACGAGGCTCCTGCGTGCCCTCGGTGCGGGGCGGTGACAGGGACGCAGCCGCCTGAGCTGCCTTCGCAGGTCGCTTCCGGGGCCGAGCCCTCGGCCGGACAGGTGCCTCAGCCAGCGAGTCCTGCAGACAACGCCACCCCCAGGCCGGCCATCGGGGACGAACTCGCCGCCTCCCCTCGGCCTGCGCATGCCGAACAGACCGTCAGTCGAGCCGCCCTGCGCGCGGACCTCGCTCGCGGCAGTCTGGCGCCTACCGGCTTCCCCGACGGGGGCTCGCCTGGCGCGGTTGTGCCCGGCTCCCCTTCGTTGAGCGGCAGTTCGGTGGCCTGGCCATCCGCGGTCCCCGGGGTTCCGGTCCCCTCTCTGGGCGACTCCACCTTCGCATCGCCCACCTTCGCGACCCCGACCTACGGGGTGCTGAACAGCTCGCCGACGCCGGCCACTCTTGGTGACCGCTTCCTCGCGAGCGTGGTCGACGGCCTGGTCATGATGGCGGCCATGCTTCCCTTCAGCGTCATCCTCTCGGTCATGGACACCCGACGCGGCGTGGGGCAGATCGTGAGCGCCGTGCTCTCGGTGGTCGTGATGGGCGTCATCGTCGCCTACTCACCGATCCTCATCGGCCGGCACGGCAGGACGATCGGCAAGAACGCCCTACGGATCGAGGTCCAGGATGTCCGGACCGGCCGCCCCGTCGGGGTTGGTGCCGCGTTCGGCCGCTGGCTCATGCTTGGCCTCATGGGGACGCCCTGCTATCTCGGCTACCTGTCGATCCTGCTGGACAAGAGCGGCTACCACCGGGGCTGGCACGACACCGCGGCAAACTCGCGGGTCGTCAAGACGAGCACACAGATCCCCGTGTCGAGGCTCCTACGGCTTCGCGGCTGACGGTTGTCGTGGGAGGCTGGTCCTGCGCGTTCGGCACGTCGGTTCAGTCCACCGGGAGGCACCTCCATGCAGTCCACTTCGCTCACCGTCACCGCCTCTGACGGGACGCCGGTTCAGGTCTTCCGTTGGCTGCCCGACGACGGTGTCGCCCCGAAGGCGGTCGTCCAGATCGCCCACGGGATGGCCGAGCACGCCGCGCGCTACGCCCGGTTCGCGCAGGCGCTCACCGCAGCCGGGTATGCCGTCTACGCCAACGACCACCGTGGCCACGGCAAGACGGCAGGTGACCTCGCCAAGGCCGGCTTCTTCGCCGACCGGGACGGCTGGATGACGGTCGTCGACGACCTGTATGCCGTAACCCGCACCATCCGCGACGAGCGGCCGGGCCTGCCGGTGTTCCTCTTCGGGCACAGCATGGGCTCGATGCTCAGCCGCACCTACGCGATCAAACACGGCGCCGAGCTCGCCGGCCTCATCCTCTCCGGCACCGGCGGCGACCCGGGGATGCTCGGCAAGGTGGGTCAGGTCGTTGCTGCGGTCGAGGCCAAGGTCCGGGGCAAGAGCACCCAGAGCCCCCTGCTGGACAAGATGTCGTTCGGCAACTTCAACAAGCCCTTCGAACCGGCCCGCACGCCGTTCGACTGGCTGTCCCGTGACCCGGCCGAGGTCGATGCCTACATCGCCGACCCGTGGTGCGGATTCGTCTGCACCGCAGGCATGTTCCAAGACTTGCTGAGCGGCATCGCCTTCATCAACACCGACAGTCAGGTCGCCCGGGTCCCACAGGGCCTGCCGATCTACCTCTTCTCCGGTGCCGAGGACCCGGTCGGCGACAAGACCAAGGGGGTCCAGCAGGTGGTCGACCAGTTCCGCCGGTTGGGCGTGCGGGACGTCTTCGTCCGGTTCTATCTCGGCGCCCGGCATGAAGTGCTCAACGAGACCAACCGGGACGAGGTCATGGCCGACGTTGTCGAGTGGCTTGACGACCACCTCCCCGGCGCCGCCTGACCGAGGACCGACTCCGCCGAGCGGCATACGCCGTCACCCTCCCAGCGGCAGGCCGCCTCCTGGCCGGCCGGGAGTGGGCGAGCTCAGATGATCCGGCGGATCGCGTTGATCGCTCCGCGCAGGTAGCGCTCAACGATCTGCTTCTCGGCGTCGTCGAAGGTCGCGTCCATCTGTGCCAGCGCGGCGAACATCGGAACCAGATAGCCGAGGACCTCTTCACGCGCGGAGTCGGTGAGCACGACCTGGGTGCGTCGGCCATCGGTCGCATGCGCGACACGGCGGACGTGCCCGCGGGCCTCGAGCCGGTCGACGATGCCCGACGAGGCCGCCGAGGTGACGCCGAGCTCGCGGGCCAGCTCGACCGGTCCGTGCGGTGAGCGCACGAGGAGCTCCAACGCCCGTAGCTCGGTGTGGCCGACCTCGGCACGCCTGGCGATGCTCGGCCCCACCTGCTCGGCAAGGTCGAGCAGCTCCCGTAGGACGAGCAGCGTCTGACCGGAACGCCATTCGTTGACGAACGCCGTGTGGGGAAGCGGCGAATCGGGCCGCTCCCCGGGTGCTACTCCCGTTGCCTCACGCCCCGGGCTTGACTGCAGGTCGCTCATTAGATTACTAATCTACTTACTTACTTGTCGAAAGACCATACTCCCGATCGGATCCTCCCATGACGCGTCTCGGCCAAGCCACTGTCGACCTCATCGTGCATCGACGTCGGTCCTGGCTCGTCGCCCTGTTGCTGGTCCTGTTGGCCGGTGGCGTCATCGGAGCGATGAAGGAGGCCACCCGCACGACGAGCGCCCTGGATGGGCTGCCCGTCGGCGCCGAGAGCACAGCGGTCGTCGAAGCGCTGCAGACCTTCCCGAAGAAGGAGGGCTCCAGTGCCGTCGTCCTCTACACGGCCGACAACGGCACGTTCGATGACGCGACGGTGGCGGCCCTGCGCACGACGTTGCAGGGCAAGATCGCCGGACCCTTGCAGGTCAGCCAGGACAAGACGGCAGCCATCGGCGTCGTACCCATCACCGCCAC
>WBZM01000958.1_pt1 | contig 32783 bp, 25 predicted proteins | sample 5204271 | NCBI WGS metagenome assembly WBZM01 (sample SAMN12344346, study PRJNA552823) | activated sludge metagenome | biome: Activated sludge suspended growth; feature: Nitrification reactor; material: Wastewater; isolation source: activated sludge from nitrification reactor of wastewater... | reverse complement strand
TGGATGAAAAAATCACAAAAAGCAGAGAGAACCTATTAAACATTTCTCTTTTCAATTTTGTGAATATCAACAAGCAGCTAATAGGCAATGATGTATATGTGATTATTGATGTTGTTGAGCGATGGTATATTTTTCCTGTACCTATTTTCGAAGTTGTGGACCGTAATTTTTGGGAATGGTGGCGCGATAAAAATCTGAAGAAAGCGAATTATGGTTTTTATTTGAATTGGGAAAATTTCAGAGGTAGGAGGGAGAATGTAAAGTTGTTACTGCGTTATGGCTATTCGCAAAGGCAGGGATTTATGTACAGCATTCCCAGTATTGATAAAAGTCAAAATAATGGGTTGGTGTTTACTGCTTTACAAACAAGAATGCGCGAGATTCCCTATAAGTTAGAAAATAACAAATTGGTTTATTTTGAAAATGGAAGTGAGTTTTTGAGAAAGGAATATATTGCAAACGTAAGATTCATTCACCGGCAGGGTTTTAATAAGACCTATACTTTTACCGGAGGTTATCAGTACAACATAATCTCAGATACTGTTCTTTCTCTCAACAGAGATTATTTTGTTAGTGGTCATAAGTATGAAAGTTATCCTGTAATTTCTTTTGAATATAAAGATGATGCTCGCGATATCAAAAATTATCCATTAAGAGGTTATTTTTTAAGTCTAGAATTTACAAAATATGGCTTTGGCATCAGCGATAACGACCCATCAATAACTTATATTATAGCACATTTTAAAAAGTTTTGGAAACTGAACAATACATGGGCAGCAGCATTTTCTTTTAAAGGCAAATTGTCCGGAAATAATGAAGTACCTTATTATAATCAGATAGCTTTGGGCTACAGAGGCGATTTAGTCAGAGGTTATGATCCTTATGTTATCAATGGTGAAAATTTTACTCTTTTTAAAAGTGGAATTAAATATGCCATAGTTCAACCTAAGTCATTTAATGTTCCTGTTGGTTTGCCACAGAGTTTTACACGGATACCTTATGCCCTTTATGCCAATTTATTTTTTGATACAGGCTATGTTCGCGACAAGCGCTTCTATCAAAACAACCCTTTGTCAAACAAATGGCTCTATAGCTACGGTGCAGGTCTTGACTTTGTAACCTACTATGATTTGGTGCTTCGTGGCGAATTTGCCATTACCGGAAATGGTAAATCCGGAATTTTTCTGCACCTTACAGCGCCAATTTAATAACTTTGCTCGATGACAATTGCCGTATATGCCAGAAATGTAAACGAAAAAGTGCTTGCAGCACTCGATGTTGTATGGACACAATTACGTCAGAATGATGTTGATGTTTTATTGTATGGAACATTGTTTCGTCATTTGAAAAAGTTGGGTAATGAAATGCAAAACACTCATGTTTTCAGCACTTCATCTGAGATAGCAGGTAAAGCCGATTTTCTATTCAGCATTGGCGGTGATGGCACAATTCTCGACACAATTAAATTGGTTAAAAATTCAGGAATTCCTGTATTGGGCATCAACACCGGCAGACTTGGTTTTTTGTCTATCGTTTTGCCCGAAGCAATTACCGAAGCCATAAACAGTATTCTCAAAGGGCATTATTCTCTCGATAAAAGAGCCATGCTCAGGCTGGAAACTGATAAAGAGATTTTTGGTGATGTGCCCTATGCGTTAAATGAACTTGCAATTCATAAGAAGGATAGCTCATCCATGATAATAATTCATGCCTTCTTAAATGGTGAATATCTGAATTCCTATTGGGCTGATGGACTTCTGATTGCAACACCCACCGGTTCAACAGGATATTCTTTAAGTTGTGGAGGGCCTGTAATTGCACCGGCTTCAGGAAATTTTGTGATTACACCCATTGCCCCACATAACCTTAATGTGCGTCCTATCGTAGTATCGGATAAAAATGTAGTTTCTTTGGAAGTGGAAGGTCGAAACCCATATTTTATGGCATCATTGGACTCCAGATCAGTAACCATAGATTCATCCGTACAACTGGCTGTCAGGCGGGAGGACTTTAGTTTCAATCTGGTAAGGTTCGATAACGATAATTTCCTTCAAACCCTAAGAAATAAGCTAAATTGGGGCCTTGATGCCCGTAATTGGTAAGAATATATTATAATTGTACCTGCAAATATTTGAAATGTTTATTTTTGTCAATAACCACCCCGGCTTATGAACGATAAATACAAGAAATTACTGCTTGTTGGCTTAATTTTAATTCCCTTTTTAGGTAGTGCACAGGTTGCTAAAAAACGCTGGAAGGCATACCGTATTGAGTATATTGCAGGACTCGGAGTAACCAATTTTTTAGGTGAACTTGGAGGTGCTAACAGAGTAGGAACTCATGCTTTCCGCGATTTGGAATTTTCGATGACGCGCCCTGCTGCAATGATTGGCTATCGCTATAAACTTTCACCAACTTTTGCATGGTGCTCTAAATTCTCCTATGGAATTGTTTCCGGTGATGATGCCTTAACAAAAGAGCATTTCAGAAATAACCGTAACCTCAGTTTTAAATCAAACATTTTTGAACTCAGCACCAATATTGAAATTTCATTTTTGCAAGAACAAGTTGGTCACCGCTACAAACTCCGTGGTGTCAGAGGTATGCGGAATGTCGAAATATCTGCCTATGGATTTTTAGGTATTGGCGTTTTTCACTTTAATCCAAAAGCTAAACTTGACGGACAATGGTATCAACTTCAGCCTTTAGGAACAGAAGGACAAGGAGTAGTTGCATCAAGAAGTAAATATAAACGCACACAGTTATGTGTTCCTTTGGGACTAGGTGCAAAATATGCAATTGACCGTCAGATAAGCGTAGGTCTTGAATTAGGTTTGCGTTATACCTTTACTGATTATATTGATGATGTAAGCAAAAGTTACTATTATGATAGGGGTGGCTCCTTGGTTGAAATCCTTGCAGATCGAAGCCTTGACGATAAATCACATGTTGGTGAACAGCGTGGTGACCCCAGATGGAATGATGCTTATGTTTTTGCTATGTTTAATATTTGTTATAAAATAAGAACAGGTAGAGTGAATTATCCAATGTTCTGATGTAATTTTCAGAATATTTTTCCGTTTTTATTGCTGTTTTTCAGCCATGCGCAAAATTTTAATCTTATTTTTTATAGTCGTGGTTCTTCAACCACAAAAATCATCCGCACAAAGCAGTGAGTTAGGGTTACTACTTGGAGTAGCTTCTTATAAAGGCGAAATAAATACCCATCTTTTTAATCCTAATGCATTTAATCCGGCAGCAGGTTTATATTACAAACGATGTTTAAACAGTTTTTGGTCGTTTCGTTTAGGGCTTACTTATGGACAAATAACAGGAAGTGACGCCATAGCCAAAGAGGATTTTAATCAGTATCGGAATCTTTCTTTCAGAAGCGATATTTGGGATGCCAGCGCTTTGTTTGAGTTTAATTTTTTTCCTTTCCAGACAGCTTCAGAACATACCTCTAAAGTGGCACCTTATTTAGTTGCAGGAGTTACATTCTTTCATCACAACCCACAGGGGTTCATCAATGGCTCATGGCACGATTTGCAGCCTCTTGGCACAGAAGGGCAGGGTAGTGGACTTCCCAACACGACAGGAAGGTATAAGCGTGTGCAGTTTGCTTTTCCAATGGGTGGTGGAATAAAATTTAAATTGTCAAACAGGTTTTCGCTTTCTGTTGAGGCTATTGCCAGAAGAACCTACACCGATTACTTGGATGATGTGAGTACAATTTATCCTAATCAGAATGAGCTAAGGAATACAAATGGTGTTCTTGCAGCAGAACTCTCCGACAGAACAATTTTTGCCGGTACTGATATAAATGCAAAACGTCAAAGAGGAAATGCCTCAGATAAAGACTGGTACATGATGGGTGGCTTCACCATCAACTGGACACTATCAAAAAAATATACTGATAAGTGCAAGCCTTTCCGTACTAAGCTGAGATAAAATTTTTCAAAGACTACGAAAACTCTCAAATCACAATGCCAGAGAGATATTATCCAAACAAAGAACATTTAGAATATCACAACGACAATATTATTATCCGATGAACAGCATAAAAACGATTGATACAGAGTATTTGCGTTCAGATCGAACCATTGACACTATTTTAGTCAAACAAGGAGTATTAAGCAAAACTCTTTGGGTTTATAACTTCGAGGGTATTCACTTTAGGGTTTTTGAAAGGTTTTTGGATGTTTATTATTTTTCAAACTACTCATTTGAAGCTAAATACGAGTTTAACAGTGAAAAAGAGTTAGATGATTTTTTATTGAATTTTCACTTAAATTAAAATGTCCGAAACCCAAAATATAGAATATAAAAGCAGTTGGCGTGACGAGTATCTGAAATGGATATGCGGTTTTGCCAATGCCAATGGTGGTGTAATTTTCATTGGTAAAGATGATGCAGGAAAGGTGGTTGGTATTTCAGATGCCAAAAAGTTAATGGAAGAAATCCCAAATAAAGTAAAAGACACGTTGGGCATATTGGTAGATGTGAATTTGCACAAGAGTAAGCAAGGCGGGTTTGTTGAAATTGTGGTAGAGCCATATCCTTATCCTGTAAATTACAAAGGTCAGTATCATATAAGAAGCGGAAGCACTAAACAGGAATTGAAAGGTGCTGCATTAAATAAATTTTTGTTGCAGAAAAAAGGTAAGCGTTGGGATGGGGTACCAGTTCCCAAAGTTTCGGTAAAAGATTTGAAGCAGGAAACTTTTGAGTTTTTCCGTAAGCGAGCTCTCAAAAGTCAACGAATTGATGAAGACAGCTTAACCGACAGTAACGAACATTTGATTGAGAATTTGCAGTTGAAAGAAAGCGAATATTTAAATCGTGCTGCTATTCTGCTTTTTCATTCCAGCCCCGAAAAATTTGTAACAGGAGCATACATCAAAATCGGTTATTTTCAATCGGATGATGATTTGAAATTTCAGGATGAAATTCACGGAAACCTGTTTGAGCAGATTGAGAAAGCTATGGATTTGCTGTTTACGAAATACATAAAAGCAGAAATCAGTTACGAAGGCATTAACCGTGTAGAGAAATTTGAATATCCGAAAGAAGCAGTTAGAGAAGCTTTAATGAATGCTATTGCACATAAAGACTATTCGGGCGGTGTCCCCATTCAAATTAGCGTTTATAGCGATAAAGTCATTTTCTGGAACGAAGGGCAACTACCCGATAATTGGACAGTGAAAACACTTTTAGAGAAACATGCCTCACGACCTTACAATCCCGACATTGCAAATGCTTTATTCAGAAGTGGCTACATTGAATCGTGGGGACGAGGTACCATAAAAATCATCAAGGAATGTAAACAGGCAGGAATCCCCGAACCAGTTTTTAGTTATGATTCAAGCGACATTTCTGTGGAGTTTAGAAAAGATATTTACAATGAAAAGTATCTGCAATCACTTGACCTGAACGAGCGACAAGTAAAAGCTCTTTTGTTTACAAAAGACAAAGGGAAAATTACAAATAGACAGTATCAAACATTAAACAACTGTTCCAGAAATACAGCCAGTAACGACCTGTCAGAGTTGGTTGATAAAGAATTCTTAAAACCAAGTGGACAAAAGGGAGCAGGAGCATTTTACACATTGAAATGAGAGGAGGAACAGACATTAATCAATTGCACATTAATTGCACAAATTGCACAATGACGGACAGTCACAAACATTGCCAAGTCGCAGTAGCCGACACGCAAGCCAAAAATTGGCAAAGAGTGTGCCTGTTCCCACGCTCAAAAGACGGTCAATCAACACGAAAGACAGCACCAACAGCGGTTTGGTGTAATGGTGGGTACAGTGCTTCAAATGCCAGTCTTGTGGTAGGTTCAAGTGCAGTTCTTCGATTGAACTTTTGTTCTAAATATCCGCCATTACGCAAAGACATAAAACGTTAGTTTTGCATTCCGTTTTTTTAAGAATGGATTTACTTAAAGATTTAAAAGAAAAATATATAGCACACCCTGCTGTAAAGGAACTCTTTTTGCAAATAAGTAAGCAAGCATCAAAAACACATCTTCAGAATACTGCCGGTTCTGCTTCGTCTTTCATTGCATCTGCCACTTTTGAGAATGAGCCTGCACCAATGCTTTTTATTTTACCTGATAGAGAAGAAGCTGCTTACTTTCTTAACGATTTAGAAAACCTGAACCCCGGGCATAGTGTTTTTTTCTTCCCTTCATCCTACAGAAAACCCTTTAAACTCAACGCACATGAAAATGCATCAATTCAGATGCGTACAGAAGTGCTTAGTCATATCAATAAAAACAGTAAGTTTTTTATCGTTGTATCGTATGCCGAAGCAGTTGCCGAGAATGTTGTAACACGACATGCACTCGAGAAAAATACAATTGAAGCACGTGTAGGAGAGCAACTCAGCATTGATTTTGTAAATGATTTTCTGACAGAAAATAATTTTCAAAGAACAGATTTTGTTTTTGAACCGGGACAGTTTGCCATAAGAGGAGGCATTGTTGATGTTTATTCTTATGCCTATGAGTTGCCTTTCAGATTGGAGTTTGATGGTAATAAAATTGAATCCATTCGCTCATTCAATCCGGTGACGCAATTGTCTGAAAAAAATCTGCACTTTGTTACCATCATTCCAAACATTCAAACAGAAATGAAGCAGAATGTAACAGAGTCGTTTTTTAAATTTCTTCCTGAAAATACTTTAATCTGGACACGCGATCTATCTTATTCACTCAACTACCTTGATGATAATTTAACAGTACTAAAAAATCAATCTCCTGAAAACGATGAAGATGAAAAGGGCGATGATCCCAAAATTGTTTATGATTCCATAGAGGATATTAAATCTGTTCTGTCAACTTTCAAACAGGTTGAGTTTGGTTTAAAATCATTTTATGAAAATGCAGTTGGAATAAAATTCAATGTACAGCCACAACCACAGTTCAATAAAAACTTTAATTTGCTGGCAGGTCATTTAAAAGCGAATAGTGATAAGCATTTTAAGTCATACATTTTTTCAGATTCTGCCAAACAGGTCGAACGCATCTATGCCATTTTTGATGATTTAAGTTTTAAGAAAGAAGTTCAGCGTGACGATATACAGTTTAGTCCTGTTTACACTTCATTGTACAAGGGCTTTACCGATTTAGATCTTCAAGTTTCTGTCTTTACAGACCATCAGATATTTGATCGTTATCATCGTTTTAAACTCCGTAAAAATTACAGCCGCAATGAGGCTATTTCCATAAAAGAACTATATAGTCTTAAGCCCGGTGATTATGTAACGCATATCGATCATGGTGTCGGACGTTTTGGTGGATTGGAGAAACTAAACATTGAGGGACGTCAACAAGAAGCAATCAGACTGGTATATAAAGATAACGATATTCTTTATGTAAGTATTCACAGTCTGCATCGCATAGCACGTTATACAGGTAAGGAAGGAACTGCGCCATCACTCAACAAGTTGGGTAGCACATCGTGGGCATCACTCAAACAAAAAACAAAGAAGAAGGTAAAAGATATTGCCCGAGATCTGATTGCATTATATGCCAAACGAAAAGCACAGGAAGGTTTTGCCTATGCTCCTGATAATTATCTGCAAACAGAATTGGAGGCAAGTTTTATTTATGAAGACACTCCCGATCAGATAAAGGCAACACGTGATGTAAAGAAAGATATGGAAAGCGTATCGCCAATGGACAGGCTAATCTGTGGTGATGTTGGATTTGGAAAAACTGAAATTGCTATTCGTGCTGCTTTTAAAGCTGTAAACGACAGTAAGCAGGTTGCCATTTTAGTTCCTACTACCATATTGGCAATGCAACATTACAGAACTATTAGCGAAAGGTTGAAAGATTTCCCTTGTAGTATTGATTATATCAATCGTTTTAAGTCAACTGCACAGCAAAATGAAACACTGCGTAAACTCGCAGCAGGTAAGATTGACATTATCATTGGCACGCACAGATTGCTGAGTAAGGATATTAAATTCAGTAATCTTGGATTGTTGATTATTGACGAAGAGCAGAAATTTGGCGTTGCAAGTAAAGAGAAAATCAAATCGCTTAAAGTAAATGTTGACACACTGACATTGACAGCAACTCCTATTCCAAGAACGCTTCAGTTTTCATTAATGGGTGCGCGTGATTTATCAATCATCAACACACCACCACCAAACCGTTATCCTGTGACAACAGAGTTACATACTTTTAATGACAAAGTTATTCGCGAAGCAATAATGTATGAAGTATCACGTGGAGGTCAGGTGTTTTTTGTACACAATCGTGTTCAGGATATTCACGATATTTCTGATATGATCAGGAAGCTTTGCCCTGATGTAAAAATTGTTGTCGGTCACGGACAGATGGACGGCAGCCAACTTGAAGAAGTGCTTATGACTTTTATTGAAGGTGATGCAGATGTTTTGGTGGCCACAACCATCATCGAATCCGGAATTGATATCAGCAATGCCAACACCATTATCATCAACCAGGCACAAAATTTCGGATTGAGCGATTTGCATCAGATGCGTGGCAGGGTAGGGCGAAGCAATAAAAAAGCTTTTTGTTATCTGCTTGCACCACCACTCACAGTGTTAACACCTGAGGCACGTCAGCGGCTGCAAGCAATTGAAGAATACTCTGATTTAGGAATGGGATTCCAGGTTGCACTACGCGACTTAGATATTCGTGGTGCAGGAAATTTGTTGGGTGGTGAACAGAGTGGTTTCATTTCTGAAATAGGATTTGAAATGTATCAGAAAATTTTGGATGAAGCTTTGATAGAATTACGCGAGTCTGATTTTAAAGAATTATTTCCTGCTGATGCCAACAAACCAATTGTTGCCGATTGCCAGATTGAAACAGATCTTGAAATATTGATTCCTACACAGTATGTTGAAAATATTGTTGAGCGATTAAACCTTTACAAAGAGTTAGATGATGTTGAGACAGAAGAAAAATTAGTTGCATTTGAAAATCAGCTTCGCGACAGATTCGGCCCTGTACCAAAGCAGGTAATGGAGTTGTTTGAAACCATCAAACTAAGATGGAAAGCAAAGTCATTAGGTTTTGAAAAACTGATTTTAAAGAATGGACAACTAAAAGGATACTTGGTTTCCAATCCTGATTCACGATTGTATAAAAGTGATTTGTTTATGCAGATTATCAATTTCGTTAAAAGCAATCCATCACGCTGCCGAATGAAAGAAGATAAGTCAAAGCTTAGTCTTACCTTTTATAAGATAGAAACAGTTAATGAGGCTAATGCTGTTTTCCGGCAGATGATGAAACCCTCAGTGGCAACAGCATAGATTGATTATTGTACATTTGCAGCCGCATTTGGTCCTGTAGTATAACGGATAGTACGCAGGTCTCCGGAACCTGAGATTCGAGTTCGATTCCCGACAGGACCACTTTAATTCCAAACGGATTCTAAAGAAGCACCAACAGCAAACACTTTGTTTATTATTGTTAAACGACTCAAAGCAAAATATTAATTCACCATTAAAAACTTACCCGGTCTTTCGGGGTCGGCAATAAACCAGGCATCTTTTCCATTGGCATCTTTTCCTAATCTTGCTCCGGGTATTGGAGGATGTTGTCCATTGCCATTTTGAAGATGTCCGTTAGAAGTTATTTGAGAATGATCGTTGTTTTTATCCGAAGGAATGAAACCTATTTCGCAAAGTTCTGATAAGCTTTCTTTGAATTTAGAAATTACAAAATCAACATCTGCATCAGTAAAGGCAAGTGTTAAGAAGCATGGAAAACCATCCATGATGTGAACCCCTTTATATCGCATCATTGCAAAGAGTAATTCTGTATAATGTGGTTCTGTCTCCCATTTACCTTTAAATAATGAGCCGAAGGTTACTAACTTAAATGGTGAGCCTAATTTTTTACTGTGTGCATTAACTTCATCAACTAATCGTTGAGTTTTAGCATTCAACTTTTCGTAAAGCGGCTTACCTTCTTTTTTAAGATACAACAAAACTTCTTTCATTGCTGCCATAGCAAGCGGATGACGTACAAATGTTCCTGCAAAATAGGTTACACCAACTTCAGGAATAGAGTTGTCGCCATACTGCCAGAATCCACCATCTAAAGCATCCATGTATTGTTTTTTACCTGCAATAGCTCCAACAGGCATATTGCCACCAATTACTTTTCCATAAGTACTCAGGTCGGCATCAACACCATAATACTCCTGCGCACCACCAAGTCTTAATCTGAATCCTGTAATCACCTCATCAAAAATCATCAACACATTGTTTTCTTTGGTTAGTTTTCTAACCTCATGAATAAATTCTTTTGGATGAAAATCAGCTCTGCGTGATTGAATAGGTTCAATCATGACGGCAGCAATTTCATCCATACGTTCACGGATTATCTGTAAACTTTCTTCTGTACCGTAATCTAATACAAGCATGTTTTGCACCGACTCCGGCATAATTCCCGCAGCGGCAGGAAACGATTTAAGTTTTTTTGTTCCACGAACAATCACTTCATCGTTAATACCATGATAAGAACCATTGAAACAAATAATTAGATTTCTACCTGTTACAGTTCTTGCAATTCTCATAGCACCGAGTACAGCCTCACTACCTGTATTGCAGAAACCGGCACGGTCATATCCTGTGAGTTCACAAATTAATTGTGCACACTCTCCGGCAAGTGGTGTCTGCGGACCAAGTTCAATACCATCATCCAATTGTTTTTTCCATACATTTTTCAGCATGTCGTTTCCCCATCCGAAAAAGTTGGAGCCAAAACCATTCAATACATCTATATATTCATTGTTGTCAATGTCCTGAAATTTTACACCTTTAGACTTTTTAACTACAACCTGATAGATAATTTCTTTTAAGGCAGGCTTAAATCCTGTAACCACACGTGGGTCGGCAAGCACACTGCGATAGTCCTGACAGTATTTTTTTGAGGCTTTTGTTTTTTCAGTGTATGCTGTAATAAATTGTTTCAACCATTTTTCTTGTTCAGCAGTAATGTCATTAGCCGATGCTTTTTCAATTCTGGCAATAGCGCCAAATGGTTTTGCCAATTCAGCTTTTTCGTTCTCGCTGACATCTTCTTTTTTAGTATGCGATTTTATTTCAACAGCTTTTTCTATATGTGCCTGAACAGAAGGTGCAACTTGTTGTTGCGGCTGATTCATTTGTTGCATCATCATCTGCATCATCTGCATTTGCTGCATCATCATCATCTGCATGGGGTTCATGCCTGTTGTTTGCATTGCAGGTTGTTGCGGGGCAATATTTGTTTGTTGTGATACCTGTTGTGATGCAACTTTTGCTGTAGGCATAGCATCTGCAGGAAGGTTGGCATCTAAATGTGCTGACAGAGATTGCAGCGATGAAAACTCTTCATTAAGTTGTCTGAAAGTAATTTTTACGCCATATTTTTTACTGATGGTCAGGGCGGCTTGTGTCAGAAAAAGTGAGTCCAAACCTAAATCAAGAAAGGTTGCACTACTGTCATTGCCAAGTTCCATACCTGACGATTCTTCAAGAATTGTTTTTAGCTCTGCTGTGATAAGATCTTTTCTATTCATTGTTGTTGTATTCAATTGTTGTTGATTGATTTCAAATCCTGAATCGTTATTAAGATAAACAGAATCTGAATATGATATTTCAGATTTAATATTTGTAGTAGATTTTATTGGGTCAAGCCAGTATCGCTTTTTTTCAAATGGATAGGTGGGTAATGCAATGCGTTTTCTTTTTTCAAGTGCATAAAAGTTTTGCCAGTCAATTTCAGCACCACTCATCCACAGTTGACCTAATGCAAATAGTATTTGTTCCCATTCTGCATAGTTGTCTGCTGAATCACTCAATGAGGAAATTGCTGTTTGTCTGGCAGGTTCTTTTGCCTGCTGTTTGGCTAAGGTAGCAGCAGTGTTTCTTGGTCCGCATTCCAACAAAACACGTTGTGGTTTATCACTCCACAAAGTTTGAATACCTTCAGCAAAGCGCACAGTTGCTCTGACTTGGTTCAACCAGTATTCCGGATTTGTTGCTTCAGCATCTGAAATCCATTGGGAAGTGGCTGTTGAAACAAAGGGTATTGTCGGTTTATTGAGTTTTACTGATTTTACTTTTTCAAGAAATGGTTTCAGCATTGGCTCCATCATTGGAGAATGAAATGCATGTGATGTCACTAATAATTTTGCTGTTATTTCGCGGCTTTCCAATGATTTTTGAAGTGCTTCAATTTTTTCTGTCGGGCCGGCAACTACGCAAAGTGCAGGACCGTTAATTGCAGCAATTGAGCAAGTGGAGTCAATTTCCTTTTCAATCTCTGCAGCCGGTTTGCGGACACTTAACATGCTTCCATGTGGTAGCTCCTGCATCATTCGTCCGCGATTGGCAACAAGCATCAATGCATCTTCTAAAGAAAATACTCCTGCCAAATGTGCACCTGCAAATTCTCCTATACTGTGACCTATAAAACCTTTTGGTTGAATACCCCAGCTCATCCAAAGTTTTGCCAATGCATAACCGATTGTAAATAATGAAGGTTGAGTATAGATCGTTTCTTTTAAAAGCTTTTCTGCTTTTTCTTTTTCAACAGCTTCAGGATAAAGGATTGTACGCAAATCAATGCCTAAATGGGGTTGCAAAATGTTACAGCATGTGTCAACTGCATCTTTAAAAACTATTTCATCATCATACAAATTTTTTCCCATGTTTACGTACTGTGAACCTTGACCCGGAAACATAAAAATAATTTCTGGACTGCCTGTTGTCAGTTCACGTGCAGCTGTTTTCTTGGGATTAGCTTGTTGTAATGTAGCTATAATCTCTTGCACATCACCACCTGAAATAATTCTGCGATGATTAAAATATTTTCGTCCTGTTTGTAAAGTGTAAGCAATGTCTGCAAGATTTAGATTAGGATTTTTCTCCAAAAACGATTGCAGGTTTTTTGTTTGTAAATCCAATGCATCCTTTGTTCTTCCTGAAAGTAAAAACAAATGCTTCTTACGTGCAATGCCTGATTCAACTTTTTGTGGTGCTTCTTCAACTACAACATGTGCATTAGTTCCGCCAACACCAAAAGAGCTGATACCGGCACGCAAGGGCTCACCATTTTCTGTTGTCCAAATTTTTAAAGTGGAATTAACATAGAATGGTGAAGCTTCAAAATCAATTGCCGGATTTGCTTTTGAATAATTTAATGAAGCTGGTAGAATTTTGTTTTTTAGTGCAAGACATGTTTTAATGAGGCCTGCAACGCCTGCTGCCGGTGTCAGGTGTCCGATATTGGTCTTTACCGATCCAACAGCACAAAATTGTTTTTTATCAGTTTTGCTTCTGAATGCCTGAGTGAGTGCTTCAATTTCTATTGGGTCACCAAGTGGTGTGGCAGTACCATGTGTTTCAATATATGAGATAGAATCTGGCGACACTCCTGCTTTGGCCTGTGCCATAGCAATAACTGCAGCCTGACCTTCAATACTTGGTGCAGTAAAGCTTGCTTTTTCACTGCCATCATTATTTAAGGCTGCACCTCGAATAACTGCGTAAATCTCGTCACCGTCTTTTATTGCATCTTTATATCTTTTCAGAATAACAGCACCTGCACCATCACTAAAGACTGTTCCGTTGGCACCTGCATCAAATGCTCTTGTATGCCCGTCTTTACTGAACATGCCGCCTTCGTTATAAACGTGTCCGCTGTTTACCGGGACAGTAATGGCCACACCTCCGGCAAGTGCCATATCACATTCATGGTTTAATAAACTTTCATAGGCAAGTGTAACAGCAGTGAGCGATGTTGAACATGCCGTATGCACACTTACAGCCGGCCCTTTTGTATTAAACTCATAAGCAATTCTTGTAGCAATATAGTCTTTTTCATTGGCAGTCATTGTTTGAAATGAGCCTACCCGGTTAATTGCTTCTTTATTATGAAAAACATTATTCGGGAAGTAGGTGTTGTTTCCCATTCCTGCAAAAACTCCTATAAGTCCATTATATTTGTCGGGGGCATACCCTGCATTTTCAATTGCTTCCCATGCCACCTGTAAGAAAATGCGTTGTTGCGGATCGGTGACTTCTGCAAGACGCGGATTGATATTGAAAAATGGCGCATCAAATTTGTCGGCATCTTCAATAATCCCTCGAACTGCAACGTAGTTTTCATCGTTTTTATCTTCGTCAGGCACTGCATTATCCAATTCGTGTTTTTTGAAAAATGAGATAGTCTCTTTACCTTCAACAATATTTTTCCAGAATTCATCTACATTGTTTGCACCCGGAAAACGCCCTGCCATACCAATTACGGCAATACCATCTTCTACCGTTTCAATCTTACCTTTTATGTTTGAAGAGAATCTGTCTTGTGCGTTTTCATAAAACGATTTTGTTTTAGATCCGTTGGTTAAAAATTCTGTCAGAGAATATATATCAGGATGCTGATACATTTTAACAACAGGAAGATCTAAATTATGCTCCTGTCTTAACGCTGCTATAAATTTTAATGCGAGAAGTGAGTTCCCACCAAGATCAAAAAAGTTGTCATTAATGCCAATCGGATCAACTTTTAATAACTTATTCCAGATTTTAGCAAAAGTTTTTTGTAAGTCTGTTTCAGCAGCAACAAATACAGTGCTTAAATCTGGTCTTTGATTGGATGGTGCAGGTAAACCTCTGCGGTCTATTTTTCCTGAAGGTGTACGTGGAAGGTTTTCAACCTGAACAAATGCCGAAGGCATCATATACTCAGGTAATTTATCTTGCAGGAATTGACGAAGTTCTCCGGCTAAAATTTTCTTATTGTCATTAGGTAAGCAATATGCAACCAAACGTTTATCACCGGGCTCATCTTCACGAGCAATTACAACAGCTTGTTTTACTGATACATGTTTATCGAGAGTCAATTCAATTTCACCCAGTTCAATTCTATAGCCTCTGACTTTTACTTGTCCGTCAATTCTTCCGAGGTATTCAATATTACCATCAGGCATATAACGTGCAAGGTCGCCCGTTTTATAAAAATATTTTCCCTGTGTTTTATTGAAAGGGTTTTCAAGAAATCGTTCTTGTGTTAAGTCCTGGCGATTCAGATAACCTTTTGCAACGCTTACACCACCAATGTAAAGTTCGCCTTCTTCATTATCTGCAACAACATTTCCATCGTCATTCAGAATATAAATCTCTGCATTATCTATTGGCTTGCCAATTGAAGGCAGTGCAGCCCATGTGTCAGGATTTGAAGAAAGCAGGTATGCTGTAACAACGTGCCCTTCAGTTGGTCCGTAATGATTCCAAAGTGTACAATTTTTATTTTTCTTAAAAAAGTTTCTGATAAACTGTGTTGACTGTAATTGCTCGCCTGCAGTAATCACTTCTTGCAGGCAGCTTAAATCGCCTTCAAAACTTTCAGCTACTTCACATAGATGCTGTAAAGCAATGAAAGGTAAAAACAAACGATTGATTTTTTCTTCAGTAATAAAGTTTAAAAGATTTACAGCATTCAATCGCAGTTCATCTTCAATCATCACCAAGGTGCCACCACAACTAAGTGTAGAAAAAATTTCCTGAAATGAAACATCAAAACTAATGGGAGCAAATTGTAATGTTTTTGCAGAATCCAAAACTTTGGTGTTCTTCAATTGCCATGTAATCAGATTAACCAAAGGTCTGTGTGGCATGGCAACACCCTTGGGCATGCCTGTTGATCCACTGGTAAAAAGTACATAAGCAATGTCAGTAGGAGCGTGTGTTATTGTTTGAGCGAGTGGTGAAGAATGTTTTTCGAAAATTTCTTCGATTAAAATTTTTTCTGCCTTGCTTGCAGGTATTTTTTCCGAAAGCGTTTTATTAGTGATGAGCAGTGGCATTTGAGCTGTCTCAATCATATATTGCAATCGTTCTTGCGGATATTCAGGGTCAAGCGGGACATATCCAGCACCGGCTTTCAGAATACCCAATACACCAACAATTAAATTACAACTGCGTTCAATACAAAGACCAACAAGGTCACCGGGTTTTACCCCTTTGTTTATCAGAAATTGTGCAAGAATTCCGGCTTGTTTATGTAGCTGCACATAAGTTAATTTCTCCTCATGAAAATATACGGCAATTTGATTAGGTGTTTTAGATGCCTGAGTGTCAAAAAAGTCTATCACAAGCATGGCCTCGTTAAAGGGTGCTTTCGGAAAATTATAATGGTGCGATTTCATTAAGTTGGTGGTTTAATAACTATTATGTGCCGCTCTGTACAACTGTATTGTACGGAGACGAATGTAATAAGTTTCGTTGTATCATTCATATAATTTTGGTGAGTGGAATGGGAACTTAGTTAAAGTATCAGGACTTTATCCGACAAATTAGTCAGAATTTCAAGCTTGCAGTTCCTTTCCTGTGTGATAACCTTTGTCCGCTATAACCTTGAGGCCTTCTGCTTTTATGTTCTCTTTTGCCTCTTTGCTAATGTCGTACAATGCATTTTTATCGTTGCGGTTGATGGTATTTGTAGCTACTACTAAACTGTGCTCAGCATCAACTGCGGCTTGTACATTATAGCCTACTTCTACCACTACCCCTCTTACCAGTAAAGCTCTTGCATCCGGGTCGGTGGTGCTTACCTGCGGTTCTCCACTTGCTTCTATTTGCTTTGCCAATTGCTCGTACTTGATCTGATGCGTTTTCAGCTTTGCTAATTTGTCTTCTACATCCGTTATAGCTATGCTTTGTGATTGATCTTCTTCCTGATCGGCTTTATCAAGTTGCGCTAAATACTGTTTGGTCTTTTCTTCGATATAGGCCAGATGACGTTCTATTTTCTTTGGGTTATAATTATTCTTCTTGCTGTTGTTGCCTCTTATTTTGGTGCCATCAACAGCTATCACATTACCGCCTATCAAACCAGCTTCTTTTAAAAACAACACAAATAATCTAAACAAGCTTTTTAATGCCGCTGCATTGATCTTTCGGAAGTCGGCAATGGAATGATAGTTGGGACATAGTCCTTTGAGCAACCATTGCAACTCAATATTTCTTTGGCTTTCTTTCTCTAATCTGCGGCTACTCCTTAATCCATTCAAATAGGCATACAAATACAATTTTAAAAACAGTGCATCTTCAAAGGAAGCTCTTCCTGCTTTTTTCTTCTCGCTTTGAACCAGCGACTGAATACCGAGTTGTTTTAAATCCAATTTATCTACAAATGCATCTATAAAACGAATTTCGTTGTCCTTGGATATCTGGCTCTCTAAGTTTGAAAATGTAATTTGCTCGTGGTTGACACCTTGTAGTTGTGGCATTTTTATTTGCTGTTTTGCTCCTTAAAACTATTGAAATTATTTTATATTTGTAAATGATTTTAGATTATTTTTTTCACAACTTGTCCCGATTGCTCGGGAGACTGCCGTTAGCGGTTATGGTAGGACGACCGTAAAATGAAAAGTTGAACATAAAACGAAAAGACAATGGCAAATGAAATATTATTTACGGAACGTCAGAAATTCAAACAATGGTGGTTGTGGTTAATTCTGTTGGGTATTAACGGACTTTTTTTGTTTGGTGTTTTCAAACAAGTTATCGGTGGACAACAATTTGGTGACAAACCTATGAGCAATACAGGGCTTTTAATTGCGACAGGGCTAACTATTGCTTTGACACTTTTATTTGTAAACTTTCGCCTTGACACTACAATTAGAAAAGACGGAATTTATGTTCGCTTTTTCCCCTTTCACTTAAAATTCAAACATTACACTTGGGACAATTTGACAAAATCATTCGTTAGACAATATTCACCGCTGACAGAATACGGTGGTTGGGGTTTGCGACTTGGACTTTTTGGAAAAGGAACAGCATTTAATGTTTCGGGTGACAAAGGTTTACAACTTGAATTTACAAATAAAAAGAAACTACTTATTGGAACAAACAAACCAGACGAACTGACTGAAACTCTGAATAAAATTGGACAATTAAAACAATAATAAATCAACCACAAACCGCTAACAACAGTTTGGCAAAATGGCGGGTTTAGTGCTAAATTCAACGGCAGTTCTTCGATTGAACGATAGTGCAAAACTGAACTATTCGGCTTCGATTTCCGCCACTTCGCCAAGCTGCAAACCGTTAGCGGTCATTGTAGGACGACTACCCAACTTTAAGTAAGACAACAGAATGAAAAGAAGAATTACATACATCGTGCTGACAATTTTGGCTTTGACAGCGTGTAACGAAAACAAGAAAGAAGCAACAAATAACAGTATGACAACATCGGTAACAGAGAAAGCAACAATGAAAAGTGGTTTTTCCGAAGTAAACGGAATAAAAATGTATTACGAAATTTATGGACAAGGCAAACCCCTTTTTCTTTTACATGGTGGCGGTTCAACCATTCAGACAACTTTCGGCAGAGTAATTCCTCTATTCTCAAAGGACAGACAACTAATTTGTGTTGAATTACAAGCACATGGACGGACTGGTGACCGTAATACTCCCATTTCATTTGAACAGGATGCAGACGATGTTGCTGCTTTACTTAAAAATTTAAATGTTCACAAAGCTGACATTTTTGGTTTTAGCAATGGAGGCAACACAGCTTTACAAGTTGCAATTAGACATCCTGAAGTTTGTAATAAAGTAGTTGCAGGTTCTGTCTTACTTAAACGTAACGGGACATTCCCACAGTTTTGGGAGTTTATGAAAAATGGAACTTTTGACCAAATGCCTCAGCAATACAAAGACGCATTTATCAAAGTAAATCCCGACAGCACAAAACTGATAACTATGTATCAAAAATGTGCAGACCGAGTAATAAACCTAAAAGACTTTACAGACGAACAAATAAAATCAATTAAAGCTCCTGTTTTACTCATAAATGGTGACCAAGATGTTGCAACCGCTGAACACATTGTGGCTATGTCAAAGTTAATTCCGAACTGCAAATTAGCAATTATTCCAGGCGGACATGGAGCATATATTGGAGAGATTACGACCTTAAACGCTGACTATAAAGAGAGTGAATTTATCATTCCATTAATTGAAAAATTTCTTGACGAAAAAACCAAACAATAATGCTGAGTGATAACAACAAAGAAGAAGAACGACCCGGTAACATGTGTTTGGCGTCATGCGGGGTGAAGTGCTTAAATTCAAGTTCGGTTTTCCAATTGGACTTTAGTGCTGTGTTGACAGTTTTGAGCTCCGAAATCCCGCACGAACGCCAAGCGCAAAAACGTCAGGCTGTGAAAAAAGTCAGTTTCTCTTAAAATATTATTGCTAAAATTATCGCACAAGCATTCGCTTGCGCTTTAAGACTGTTTGATTTTAAGCAGCAAGATTATGTTGTAAAAAATTGAGTAGCCTAAAATGGCTGATATGAAGTCTTATTTTAGAAAAACAAGTATCTCCGGGATACTTAGGTGTCCAATTTTTTAGTACTTCCATCAGTTTATCAAAGCCTAAGATGTTTTTGGCTCGTTTTATATTGTAAACTGTCATGATGAGTGCCAATTCTCCGTTTACTTTTTTTAGTCACCTAAGGTTGGTATAATACAAATTCCACTGCCGCTTTATTGTACCAAAAATATGTTCGTTAATTTATTCAGATTATTTTACTTTATTTCAATGGTCTTCATGATTTCCGCTTCGCTCCAATTCTTGTCGTTTGCGGTATAGTTCAGGGTTGGATTCGTAGTTGTGTTTGTTGCGTTCTACTGCTTCGGAATATTCGCTACGTTCTATTTCTCTCCGTCCATCGTGTCTGCCGGTGCAGAGGTGTTTTACAGGGCAAGTGTTACAAGCTGCTGTTCGGTATTTTTTAAATTGATAAGAGATATCTTCACTACGTTTCTTAGTGTGCCAATTTCCAGTACTACTTAGTGTTTGACCTTATGTGCATGAATAGGTGTTCCCAGCTTTTTTCTTCTCACTTTGCACCAACGTCTGAATACCGAGCTCTTTTAAATCTAATTTATCTAAAAAAGCATCTATAAAACGAATTTCGTTGTCCTTGGTTATCTGGCTCTCTAAGTTTGAAAATGTAATTTGTTCGCGGTTGACACCTTGTATTTGTGGCATTTTTATTTGCTGTTTTACTCCTTAAAACTATGGAAATTAATTTATATTTGTAAATGATTTTAGATTATTTTTTCACGACTTGTCCCGATTGCTCGGGAGACTGCCGTTATGTTCCATTCAACAATAAACTCATCAATCATAAATTCAGATATTAAATTAATTTCCATATCTTTGAAACAGAGATACTAAATAAATTAAAATGTACAAACCAATTGAAATAAATAGAGAAAATCTGACCATTATGGGAGTTAAGTTTCCTAATATTAGGTCATTGGAGAGTACTGCAAATGCTTTAGGAACTAACATGTTCGAAGGGTTTGAACCAACTAAAGAACTCATTCAATTATATTTAGATTGGAAAAATGGAGAGATTATAGAAACAGATTTCTTGAGTAGATTATACTCTATTTATGGAAAATAGCTATAGATACATTGATCCTGATTTCAAATACACTAATAAAAATGGTGTATTATACAATTTAGCTAACATAGAAAATGAGGACGTTCTCGCAGTTTTTGAAAGCTTAAAAGTTTCTAAAAGGCTTGAAGAATTATATGAAAACCCTATCCAAATCATAGATTCCGAGTCATTAATTTACATACATCGTTACTTATTTCAAGATGTTTACGAATGGGCAGGTAAAACGAGAACTGTAAATATAAGTAAAGACGGAAAACCGTTTTTTGAAGGTGAACGATTTGAAACAGGTTTTAAGTATGTAAACAGTTTAATAACTGATTTTAAAAACATTGAGATTAATGATAAGAGGAAAATTGCGAGAACACTTGCCGAAATTTTGGATAATGTCAATTTCTTACATCCTTTTCGTGAAGGAAATGGAAGAACTCAACGTGAATTTTTGAGATTATTGGCTTTAGAAAAAGGGTTTACATTAAATCTCAACCCTCCTGACAATAAAGAAATCTTTGAGAGATATATGAACGGAACCATTAATAGTGACGTTGAAGTTTTATCCCATTTGATATTCGAAATAATCAATTAAAACATGAACGAAAGCATAACATGCTATTACTCGCAAGCCGAAATAACCGCTTCGATTAGCATTTTTCGTTAGAAAAAAATCTTATCTTCGTATCTAAGTTTAATGCTTAAAGTCGGTCAGCGAGTAGTAGCTTTCCGTTGGTAGCAAACTTATCGTGCTGTGCTATTGCCCTTTTGCATGCTGCATTGATAGAAATATAAAGTTCCAAACAACGTAGTTGTGCTTTCTTTTTTTTGAATGATAAACTGATTTTGCTTTAGTAAGTTAGTGAATATACCTTTTTTTAAATCATCAGTTGTTTTTCTGCCACCAACGGTTTGTAAAATAAAAAACCCTATTGTAGAAAGTATTGTTTTGGGGTTTCCCCAATCCATAATGAGCAAATGCCCTTCATTAGTTAATATTCGATTTATTTCATGCAAAGTTTTAAGTTTTTCATCCGGAAGTAAATTGCAGAATAGCAGACTGGAAATTACTGTATGAGCATTTTTGTTTTCAAAAGGGAGAAGTGATGAGGAAGCATGAATCAACATAATTTTATTTTGTGAAATTTTATTCAGTTTCCCCTCTAATATGGATAATGCTCTTTTGTCTGCATCTACTGCGTAAATAGGGACAGTAGTAAATTTTTTGGCAAGGGGAAGTGTTAACCCTCCGGTACTACAGCCTAATTCAATGATGTTTTGAGGGTTCAGCTTCTCAACCATGTCAATCATTGTCTGACGCAACTTTTTCTCTGGCAACAATATGCCAAAAAGAAAATCATAAAAAGGAGTTAGAAAATGAAAGCGTAGTGATGGAACAAATTCAGTCACATCATCAGTTATTAGGTGTACATTCCTCCATTTACATGCAGCACCTGACCGGTTATGTATGTACTCAAATCAGATGCAAAAAATAAAACTGCATTAGCAATATCATCTACGGTTCCACCGCGTTTCATGGGTATAACATCTGTCCAGCCTTTTACAGTTGCAGGGTCTAATGCGCCTGTCATTTCTGTTTCAATAAAACCAGGGGCTATGGCATTGCAACGAATGTTACGGGAGCCTAATTCCAATGCTACAGATTTCGTAAAGCCAATCATTCCTGCTTTGCTTGCTGCATAATTGGCTTGTCCGGCATTACCTTTTTCACCAACAACAGACGTAATGTTTATAATAGAGCCTGATCGTTGCTTGAGCATTGATTTCTGAATATGCTTTGTAGTATTAAAACAAGATTTCAGGTTGGTACGAAGCACTTCATCAAATTGCTCTTCTGTCATTCGCATCAGCAAATTATCACGTGTTATGCCTGCATTGTTTACCAGAATATCTATTTTTTCAAAATCTGCCAGAACCTGATTAATCAGTTGCTCGGAAGCATTAAACTGCGATGCATCACTTTGATAACCTTTAGCTTTCACACCATGTGATTTTAAAGTGTTTTCTAATTCCATTCCTTTTTCAGGTGATGATAGATAGGTAAAGGCAATGTGTGCACCATGTTGTGCCAAGGTAAGGGCAATACCTCTTCCAATACCGCGCGAAGCACCGGTGATTAATACAACTTTGTTTTCGAGTAGTTTCATACCATTAGATTTTGACAATTGAATTAAAGTTCTACATTTGCGGTTCAAATATATAGCTAAACTTTAAAAGTGATGAAAAAACTATTATTCAGTGTTGCTTTAGTAGCAATGGCGTTGACTGTAAACGCACAAAAATTTAAAATTGGTTTAGGTGGTGGCTTTAACAGCACCTGGCTGATGAATAAAAACGTGTTTGATGCCGATGATGATTTGAATGTTGCCATGTCCTTTGGCGGTCAATTCGGATTGAAAACAGAGTACTATTTTAATGATAAATTAGCTCTCGAACTGGGGATTATGCGTGCCGGTCACAATCAAAAGTATGATTTAAATGATGGTGATGACCAGCTAACATTAAAATTACGCTATTTAGATGTTCCATTATTACTGCGTTTAGGTGGTGATAAGGGTGGATATTTTGAATTTGGACCTCAATTCAGTTTTCTGAATAGTGCCAAAGATGTTGATGACGATGGTGATTCACGTAATGTGAAAGGATCACTTAAAGGAGCCAATATTGGTCTTGTAATTGGTTTTGGAGTTGATGTTGATTTAAGCGAGCAATTTACATTGACTGCAGGAATGCGTTTGGGTTATGGTTTCAGCGATGTTACTAAGAAGTATTCCAATGCTATTGATATGGCACAGGATATGGAGGATATGTCAGGAGCTACTTATTGGGCTAATTTTAAAGATGGAACATCAGGAGATTTCAGCTATAAGACTACCTCAAGAGTATATGGTGGTATTCATTTAGGTGTTCTTTATACTATTCCAACAGGAAATTAATAGAATAATCAAATAAAGAATTAACCGCTTCAGCATTGGAGCGGTTTTTTTGTGGATTAATGGTTTATCTATTTTTGACATGAATTTTTAATTTTTAGTAATAAGCATAGAATGTGTGGCATAGCCGGATTTATTGATGATAGTGGTGATGGTGAGAAAACGCTATCGGCAATGCTTAAAGCTATTGCACACCGGGGTCCTGATGCAAGCAAAATATTCATCAATCAGAATGTGCATCTCGGACATAACAGACTCAGCATAATTGACCTGAGTTCCGATGCCGATCAGCCCATGCACGACAGTGGATTGACTATTGTTTACAATGGAGAAATTTACAATTACATTGAACTACGTACAGAATTGGAAAGGAATGGCAAGGTCTTTAAAACAAAAAGCGATACTGAGGTTATCTTAAAAGCCTATCAGCAGTGGGGAGAAAAGTGTGTTGAACATTTTGTTGGCATGTGGGCATTTGCCTTATGGGATAAAAATGAAAACAAACTTTTTTGTTCGCGCGACAGATTCGGGATAAAACCGTTTTATTACATAATCAACAATAACAAATTTTATTTCGGATCAGAGTATAAGGCATTAAAACCTACTCCTGTTTTTTCAAACGAAATTAATCAGTATCAGGTGTTGCGTGGTTTACAAATGGGATGGATTTGCTATGAGGACGAAACCTACTTTGATGTCATCAAAGCATTGCCTGCAGCGCATAGTTTGGTGTATTATCGTGATAAAGCAGAAATTAAAATCTATCGTTACTGGTCGTTGCAGACAGGAATTTATTCCAACTTAAGTTTTGATGAAAAGTGCGCAACATTTTATGAGTTATTCTCTCAGTCAGTCAAGCTGCATTATAGAAGTGATGTGCCTGTGGCAAGTTGCCTTAGCGGAGGATTAGACAGCAGCGCCATTGTGAGCATGGTTCAAGAACAGCATCCCGGAATGACCTATAAGACCTTTAGCATTTATTATGAAGGTAAAGGCGATGTGGATGAGCGTCCATTTGTGAATGAAGTATTAAAAAAATATCCTTCTCTGAAACCATATTATTTTTCGCCTTCAGATAGTCAGGTAACAGAACATTTTCATCATGCCTTATATCATGCTGATGTGCCAAGTACAGGTTCATCCTTTATTTCTCAATATTTTCTGATGAAACTGATTAAAGAGCAGGGAATAAAAGTTGTGTTGGATGGGCAAGGTGCTGATGAGTATCTGGCAGGGTACAAACATACATTTTATCGTATGGTTGCCGATGTGCTTTCGTCAGGACAGGTTAGTCAGGCATTGGCACTTACAGGTATTGTGTCCAAAAACCAAGCGTTGTCTTCTAAGCAGCAGTTTGCACATTTAGGCAAAAGTTTATTGAGTGTTGCAAAGAGCGAACAAAAATTATATACACTTGAATACCTGAAGTATTATCCATTTATGGGTAAGGATAAACATATTCCATTTTGGTTAGACAAGGTTGAAGGCAACAGAACAGATAACTTTCTGTATCATCTCCTTTTTACTACAAGTCTGCCATCACTGCTGCAATACGAAGACCGTAACAGTATGGCATTTTCCATTGAATCGCGCGTGCCGTTTTTAGATCACCGACTGGTTGAATTTTCTTTTGGATTAAGAAATGAAGAGAAAGCTAATGGTATTTACACCAAATGGATAATGCGAAGTGCATTACAGCATGTATTACCACCTAAAATTGCCTGGCGTAAGGATAAGAAAGGCTTTGTGACACCGGGCGAGGTGAAATGGCTAAGAGGACCATTAACGCATTTAACAGAAAGCGATTTTAGTAAACTCGATTTTCTGAATCAGAATAAAATAAAGAGGATAATTGCAAATTATAAACGTGGTGACAATAGCCATGCCTTGCTTGTCTGGAGGCTATGTACTTTAGCTTACTGGCAAAAATATTTTTGTTAACTTTTACAGGTCGTTGGCTTTTTCAATCAATTCAGCAATATCAAGAACTTTTACAGAATCTTCTTTGTTGAAATTTTTCACACCATCGGTAAGCATAGTCATGCAGAATGGGCAGCCAACAGCCACATAATCAGGTTTGGCTTCTAATATTTCTTCTGTTCGTTCAATGTTGATGTCTTTAGTTCCGTTTTCGGGCTCTTTAAACATCTGTGCACCACCTGCACCGCAGCAAAAGCCGTTGGCACGGCTTCTTTTCATCTCAAATAATTCGGCATCCAATTTTTTAATCACATCACGAGGTGCTTCATACACATCGTTGCCTCGTCCTAAATAACATGGGTCATGAAATACAATCTTCTTACCTAAAAATTTTCCGCCATTAATGATAAGTTTTCCATCATTAATCAATTGCTGAAGCAACATGCTATGATGTACAACTTCATAATGACCTCCTAACTGAGGATATTCATTTTTAAGTGTATTAAAACAATGTGGGCAGGCAGTGACAATTTTTGTAACATTATAGCCATTCATGATTTGAATGTTCATCAATGCCTGCATCTGAAATAAAAATTCATTGCCTGCACGTTTTGCCGGATCGCCATTACAACTTTCTTCTGTGCCAAGAACAGCAAATGAAATATTACAGGAGTTTAAAATCTTAGCAACAGCTTTTGTGATTTTTTGTGCACGCTGATCAAAACTTCCTGCACATCCAACCCAAAATAAAATGTCGGGAGATTCATTAGCTGCAAGAAAATCAGCCATTGTTCTTACTTTTAAAGTCATGATGTATTATTTTCTAATCAATCTTCATTTTTCCAATTCAGGCGGTCAGCAGGTGAAAACTGCCAAGGTGCCTGATTATTTTCAATTTTTGTAAACATTCCATTGAGTTCTGCCGGTGCCTGTGATTGTTCCATTACTAAATATCTTCTCATATCAATAATTATTGAAAGCGGATCAATATTTACAGGACAGGCCTCTGTACAGGCATTGCAGGTTGTGCAAGCCCAAAGTTCTTCAGGAGAAATATAATCATTTAACAGTGCTTTATTATCGTCATGGTCCATGCCGAACTTGTCAATATTTTTTCCTACTTCGTCAAGGCGGTCACGGGTGTCCATCATTATTTTTCTTGGCGACAATAATTTGCCTGTTATATTTGCCGGGCAAACAGATGTGCATCGTCCACATTCGGTACAGGTATAGGCATCCATCAGTTGTTTCCAGCTAAGATCACGCACATCTCTTGCACCAAAACGCATAGGAGCATCACTTGGTGGAGGAGGGGGTAATGATGGATCCATCATCAGTTTAACCTCATTGGTAACACTCTCTAGATTGGTTAGTCTGCCTTTTGGATTTAAATTGCTGTAATAGGTGTTAGGAAATGCCATCAGGATATGAAAGTGCTTAGAGAAGGGCAGGTAGTTCATAAATGCAAGTATGCCGATGATGTGTGCCCACCAGCAGAGCCTTTCAATAAAAATTAATGTTGAATCAGGCATGCCGATAAATAAATTACTTAATGAACTAGAAACTGGAAAGGAACCTGCTTTTATATAATGCGCTGCACCTGATTGTTGCAACAGATAGTCGCAGGCATTCATAGTCAGAAATAGCGACATTAATATAATTTCAGTAATAAGAATAATGTTGGCATCACTTCGTGGCCATGAGGTCATTTCCTTACTCCAAAAACGTTTTAGTTTCAGAATATTCCTTCTTGCCAAAAACACAATACAAGCTATTATTACCAACACTGCCAGAATCTCGAACGAACCAATGAGAAAATCATAAAACCCACCCATAAAAGATAAAATCCTGTGTGTGCCAAAAATTCCATCAATCATTATTTCCAGTACTTCAATATTGATGATGATAAATCCGGCATAAACTATCAAGTGGAAAAATGCAGCTACCGGCCGGACGGTCATTTTGCTCTGACCCAAGGCAACACGAATCATGGTCATCCATCGCTGAGAAGAATTGTCCGATCTGTCAAGAGGTTTGCCTAAAAAAATATTTCGCCTGATGCGTCTTATGCTCTTTCCGAAAAAGAATATTCCGGTAGCCAGCACTATGGTAAATATTATTCCCTGAATCATGTATTAGCTTAAATCAATTGATGCAAATGTAAAATAAACCAAACAATTTATTTGAGATTTAGTATTATCTTTCGTTCGTGAAAAATAGCCTGCTTTTTTTATTGATTTATTTCTTTCCTTCTTTTTACTTCTACTCGGAGAGTTTATGTTTTGATGGTAATGCTATGGCAATGCCTACTGAAAGAGCAGATTCACTTCATATTAAGTTGGCAAGAGCCAAGGAGGATAAAACCAAGGTTCTGATATATTGTGACTTAATGGCTGAATATATAGACAACAATCTGGATACTGCATTTATGTTTTTGAATCCTGCATTACAATTGGCCGAAAAAATCAGATGGGATGAAGGAATTGCCAGAGTAAAGATTGAAGGCGGCCGCCTTTTTTGGCGAAAAGGAAGTTTTGAAACAGCATTAAAGTATCATAATGATGCTTTAGCTTATTTCATTAAAGAGAATAATAAAGATAGTATTGCAGAGATAATAACTTTTATTGGGCAGGATTATGCCGATTGGGGAAAATACCAGGAAGCATTAGAGTATTTTGTCAAGGCTGATTCTATTTATCGTCAAACCGGTAATGAAAAAAAATTAGGGGGAATCTATTTGTTGTATAGCTTTATTTATATAAACCAGGGAAACTACACAGAAGCTTTAAAAGTCAATTATAAGGCTCTGAAAATATTTGAAGCTAATCACGACCAGTATGGTGCAGCAATTACCTTAATGAACATTGCAGATTCCTATAAAAGCTTAGGTAATTATCAGGATGCTCTAAAGAGTTATTTTAATGGTGTAAAGATTTTTGAAAAAGACATTGATAAATTTAATCTTGCAGAAACATATTCCAGTATTGCTGAAATTTATATATTAATAGGCAACTACCAAGAAGCACTAAAGTATAATAGAAAAGCATTGGCGATTGCTAAAGGAGTTAATAACGGTTACCTGATTGCTTCTGCCACACAAAGCATTGGCGAAGTTTATTTTCAACAGCAAAATTATAAGGAAGCTCTTGGCTATTTTATAACTTCAGCAGAATCTTACAGAAGTGTTTCAGATTATTTAGACCTTTCATTAATACTAAGTAAGGTTGGTCTTTGTCAGGTCAAACTTGAAAACTATGAAGGTGCAAAGAAGAATTTGGATGATGCTTATTCAATAGCACAGACACTTGATTCAAGACTTACCTTAACGGCATACTATCAGGGAGCAGAACTTTTAGACAGTGCTACAGGGAATTGGCAAGGGGCATATAATAATTTCAAGGAGTATATCAGCAACCGTGACAGTTCAGTAAATTTAGAGAACACGAAGAAAATATTGCAGCAACAAATTCAATACGCAAGTGATAAAAAAGATGCATTGCTCCAAGCAGAACAAGACAAGAAGGATGCAGTGCAAAAAGTATTTCGTTATTCAATGCTGGCTGGTGCTTTAACATTATTGGTTTTATTGATAGTAGTTTACAACCGTTATCAGATCAAGACTAAAACCAATGCAAAATTACAGGAGGCATATGATGATCTGCAGAAAACGCAACTTCAATTGGTTCAGCAGGAGAAAATGGCTTCATTGGGTGCATTAACTGCAGGTATTGCACATGAAATAAAAAACCCGCTTAATTTTGTAAATAATTATTCAGAAGTGAGTCATGAGTTGATTGATGAGTTTCTTGGATCTAAAGATGAAAAGGAGAGAGAGGAGATTGCACAAATTTTAAAACAAAACTTGGAGAAAATTGCAGAGCAAGGCAAGCGTGCAGACAGCATTGTAAAGAATATGCTTAAACATTCCCGCACCGGAAGTACAGAAAAACAACTTACAGATATAAACCTTATTTGTGATGAGTATCTTGATCTTGCATTTCATGGTATGCGCGCCAATACTTTAGGTTTCAGGTGTGCCTTGGTGAAGAACTTTGATCCTGATTTACCGAAAGTAAATTGTGTGGGACAGGATATTTCTCGTGTTATTCTCAATCTGATTAACAATGCATTTGATGAGGTTTATGAATGTGATCAACTTGGCTTGAAAGGTGGAGATGAGTATCAGCCAACTATTACGGTTACTACTGCGGTCTCAAGTCAACTTACAAATAAATCAGGGACTAAGTATGTTACAATTACTGTTGGTGACAATGGCAGAGGAGTCCCTGATCATGTAAGACAAAGAATATTTGAACCTTTTTTTACTACCAAACCTACAGGAAAAGGTACAGGTTTGGGATTGAGTTTAAGTTATGAAATAATTGAATCGCATGGTGGCAAAATAGACATAGATTCTAAAGCGGGCGAAGGGACGAATTTTGTGATTTCACTACCTTGCTGAAAATTTGCAACAATTATTTTATTGTAAAATTGAATCTGGATTTTTTTGAAAGCAATACATTCTAACCACTGGCAAACTGAAAGCACTTTATACTCAATATGCAGAAGTTTTTTTTAGTGATTTGCCAATACATGATAAATGTTACTTCTCGTTTTAATTTAAAGCGGTATTTTTGAGCAGATTTTTATTGAGGATGAAAAATATTAAAATAGGAATACTAAGAGAAGAAAAAGTTCCACACGATAAACGCGTACCATTCAGCCCTGAACAATGCAAGTTAATTAAGTCAGAATATCCCGGTGTTGAGGTAGTGATTCAACCATGCAGCTATCGCTCTTTCAGGGATGATGAGTATAGGAGAGAAGGAGTTGTTTTGCAGGAAGATTTATCAGATTGCGATATACTTATTGGCATCAAAGAAGTGCCAAAAGATAAACTCATTGCAGGAAAGAAATATTTATACTTTTCGCATACCATAAAAAAGCAGCCACATAACCGTGAAATGCTGAAGAAAATTATTCGAGATAAAATTACACTCGTTGACTATGAATGCTTAGTTGATGATCATGAAAACCGCATTATTGGCTTTGGCCGCTATGCCGGTATTGTAGGAGCCTATAATGGCATCATGGCTTATGGTTTAAAGTATGGCCTGTTTAATTTGAAGGCAGCACATCAGAGTTTTGGTATTGAAGAACTGCATAAGGAGTTAGACAGTATAAAACTTCCGAATATTAAAATAGTTATTACCGGAGGTGGTCGTGTTGCCAATGGTGCTATTGAGACTATGGGAATGCTGAATATCAGAAAAGTTACTCCATTTGAATTTTTGAATTATTCATTCCGTGAGCCGGTTTATGTGCAGCTGCATTCTGAAAATTATTACGAACGTAAAGATGGATCTGATTTTTCGAAAGCCGACTTCTATCACTATCCTGAGAAATATAATTGTACATTTTGTGACCCGGGATCATATTCTTCTTTTACTGATTTATTGGTGCATTGTGCCTATTGGAATCCTAATGCTGCTGTGCTGTTTACTAAGGAAGATATGCGTAGCCCGGCATTCCGTATAAGTGTCATTGCAGATGTAACTTGCGATATTGATGGCAGTATTCCTTCAACGCATCGGGCAACAACTATTGAGGATAAGTTTTATGGCTATAATCCGGTGAATGAGAAGGAAGAAGAGGCATTTAGTACCGATACCATAACGGTAATGTCTATTGATAATCTTCCTTGTGAATTACCTCGTGATGCATCAGAAGGATTTGGTAAGCACTTAATTGAACGTGTAATTCCGCTTTTGATAGGTCATGACAAAGACAATGTGATTTATCGTGCTACCATAGCTCGCAACGGTGAATTGACTCCACGATTTGCATATCTTACAGATTACATCAGTTGATGTTTACCCTTTTTTAAGTACTTCAATAGTTGCCTTTGGGTCAGAAGAGCTAAAAACGGTATTACCGGCAACAAGTACATCGGCACCGGCAGCTATAAGTTTTTTATAGTTGTTCAGGTCAACGCCACCATCAATTTCTATAAGTGTTTTTGAGTTGTGAATGGCAATTAGTTCTTTCAACTCCTGAATTTTTCTGTAAGTGTTTTCAATAAATTTCTGACCGCCAAAACCTGGATTTACACTCATCATACAAATTAAATCGGCTTCAAAAACAATATCACTTAATGAGGCTACAGGTGTGTGTGGATTTATGGCAATACCTGCTTTCATACCTTCTTTTTTTATCTGCTGTAATGTCCGGTGCAGATGTGTTGATGCTTCTATATGCACGGTTAAAACATCAGCACCTGCTTCACGAAACTGTTCAACGTATCGCTCCGGTTTTACAATCATGAGATGAACATCCAAAGGCTTTTCGGCATGTTTTTTAATAGCTTTTATCACCGGAAATCCAAATGAAATGTTTGGCACAAATACGCCATCCATAACATCTACATGAAACCAATCAGCATTACTTTTATTTATCATTGCCACATCACTACTTAATTGTGAAAAATCGGCAGAAAGAATTGATGGAGCAATCAGATGCATGATGTGAATGTTTTGACAAAGCTAACCAATATCCATAAAAAAAGAGCCTGACGGCTCTCTTTTTAAAAATTCAAATCAAATAACTATTGGGACTAATTCATTTTTGAAGGCACAATCATTCTAAATTCGGGTATCTTAACATAAAACATTTTATTATCGCTAAGGCGTTCCATTAGATAGGTGCCATACATTTTTCCTATTTCAGTATTCAGGTTGCATCCCGATACATAGCGGTATAGCTGACCCGGTTCAATAACAGGTTGTTCACCAACAACGCCCTCGCCTTCAACTTCACGTCTGGCATTATCACTGTCAATGATATACCAATGTCTGCGTTTTAGCTTAATGCTTTCTTCGCTTTCGTTTAATATTGTAATCCGATAGGCGAATACATAATGATGCTGAACAGGGTTGGAGTGGGTGGGTTGAAAGAATGTTTCAACCGTTACCTTTATTCCCGCTGTTACCTCTGTTGACATATACATGATGTGTTGTTGTGAATAACGGATGTAAAATTAAACATGCCTTTATGCAACTTCGGTTTGTTTTGGTAAAAGTACTTTTTTACAGGGCGAAGGTTAAGTTTACCTATATAGGCATTAGAATAGCAGCAATGTTTTTAGGTAAAATGCAGTGAATTAGTGTTAAAAATGAAGGATAAAAGCTGATTTTATCTTGATTTTAAAGGTTGGATGATTCTTTAGGCAAATAAAAAAGCGGAATCACCCGCTTTTTTGTAATTGAATATTCTAATTTATCAATTTTATCGTGCATCTCTTCTGTCTTTAAGCTGACGAAGTAATTCTTTCTTAAAATCTTCTTCTGCCTGATAAAGCATGGCAACTTTTTTAATGGGCAACACTTGTTTAAATTGAGCATGATATTTTTTCAAAATATCCAATTCACTTTGGCGGAAAAGTATTTCATCGT
>WBZM01000957.1_pt1 | contig 32824 bp, 33 predicted proteins | sample 5204271 | NCBI WGS metagenome assembly WBZM01 (sample SAMN12344346, study PRJNA552823) | activated sludge metagenome | biome: Activated sludge suspended growth; feature: Nitrification reactor; material: Wastewater; isolation source: activated sludge from nitrification reactor of wastewater... | reverse complement strand
TCTCCGGGCCCTTCTCTTTGCTTCCCCGCGATCCTCTACGTCGCGCTGGTCGAAGGCCAACTACGCGGCGGCGACGGGCTCATCCGATTTCCGCGTTTCTCGGCGCCCGTCAACAGCCAAGGCCATCGGCTGCGGCATCCGGGACGTGTACAACGGCCGGCGCAGGCTGAAGACGCACGTGGATGCGGTACGCAAGCTCATGGAGGGCTGGTGATGGCGACGAAGGGCAAGACCGAGAAGGAGCTGTGGCAGGCTCTTGAAGGCCTTGATGCGGACCTTCTTGACCCGGAGCTGCCTGAGTCCGCTGTCGACGACGAGCTGAAGGCTCTCGGGATCGACCCGCTGGCGCTCGCGAAGAGGGCGAGCGAGTTCGTTGCCGTCGTGAAGGAGGAGGAGCGGCTGTCATGGCAGGAGCGTGCCCAGCAGAGTCGTGCCCGGCTTGAAGCCCTCGCCGCCGGCTCCAAGGCGAACGTGCCGTCGGACATGGGGCGGCAGGCCATGTTGCTCAGGCTCGACGAGCTTCGGAAGACGGACCCGAACGTCGGCACGGCGATCAAGATGGCTGCCCGGAAGCGGAAGCCAGAGGAATCCACCGACGACGAGCTGAGGGCCCTCTTGGAGGAGATGGAAGCTCTGCGGGCGATCGAGGGCTCCGGGCGGGAGTGAACGCAGATGCCTCGTAGTCCGCATCCGGCAGCCGTCGCGAGCGCCAAGGAGTTGGTGTCCCGGCTTCGGATCCGGCACCCGAGGGAGATCGACATCGAGTTGATCGCGGCCGACCTCCGAATCCTGGTCCGGAAGATGTCCTTGCAGCACGAGGAAGGGCGTCTCCTCCGGACGGCCACCCACGGCATCGTCAACGTCAGCAGCGGTGCCTACACCTCGAACAAGTGGCGGTTCGTCGTGGCTCACGAGATCGGCCACTTCATCCGGCACCCCGAGAACGACAACTACGAGGCCTGCACTCGGGGCGACCTGTCGAACTACACGGGCACGGGCCGGGAGGCCGAAGCGAACGACTTCGCCTCCGAGCTGCTGATGCCCGAGGTCCTCTTCAAGAAGCGGTGCGATCGAAATCGACCGAGCCTTCGGGATGTAGGCGAGCTTGCCGAGGAGTTCAGCACGTCGTTGACGGCAACCGCCCTGCGATTCATCCGCTTCGCCCCCGAGCCGTGCGCCGTCGTCCACTCGACGAACGGCTCCGTGGACTGGCTCGACTGGACGCCCAACTTCCGGCCGGGGATCCGCAAGCGGACGAAGCTCGACGGCAGGACCTACGCAGGTGACCTGTTCGCCGGCAAGCCGGTGGACGATCGGCCGAGTCAGGTGGATGGAGACGCCTGGAGCGACTCCCCCTGGGCGGCCGACATGGACCTCTTCGAGCACTCCCGGAAGGTGAGCCCCAACTCGGTGCTCACGTTCTTGTGGCACAAGGCGTAGTTCACGATGCTTGGTTGAGGGCCATTCAGGTCGCCCGTCGTTGAACGGTGCGGCTCCTTCACATCCCCCTTGTACGTCTTCGTGGCCTGGCCTCCGGGTGCCCCGATCTTCTCGATGCCCTCCGAGAAGAGGTCGAAGCCGACCGCGACCCGACCATCAAGATCCTCCGGGTCGTGGGTGGAGGCGACAGCCCGCGGTGGTACGTCTCCGTCGGGCGGCGGGTTCTACCGCTCGACTCCACGAACCTGGTGGCCATGTCGGCGGCGACCCCGGTCTTCATCGTGGACCTGCTGCAAGACCTTCAGGAGGAACTGGCGTCGGTCTTCGCCGAGGACGGGATGATGGATGCCGTAGAGCGGGCCGTTCCCTTCGTGCGGGGCTTCAGGCCAGGAAAGCCTTCGTGAGCACGAGCACTGCTGTCGTCTTCGCGTTCCCTTCCCGGGAGGTCCTGCGGGCGATCCGAGTGTTGGAAGGCCGAAGCCGCGGACTGGAGGCCGAGCTGGCAGCCTCGGTCCTTGTAGAGGCGATGGCGGCCGGCGACTGCGTTCCACCGTGGACGCTGACGCTGCTCCTCTCAACGATGCTGCAAAGCGAAGGCCTCTTCGCCCTCCGACTGGCCGACAGCCTTTCTGTCTTCGATGACGTGCTCGACATCCTTGTCGTCGGTCAGCAGCTCTTGATGAGCAGCAAGCCGCACGACAGGCTCCTGGGACTCCGACTTCTGCGCCGACTCGGGTGAGAAGTCTTGCAGAAAGCCGGGCGGTGCGAGACGGTTGAGGCGGGTCCCGACCTGAAGAGCCATGTGGACGACGAAGAAGTTCCTCATCTGGGGCAAGACGTACCCCGAGTTCTCGAAGACCTACTACGAGACCGTCTGCACCGGGGCCGTGGACGCCGAGACTGGCCGGCTCGTGCGCATCTATCCGGTCACGCTGCGCTACATGAAGGAACCGTTCAAGGCCTACGACTGGATCGAGGTGGAGGCGGAGCGAAACACGTCCGACTTCCGGCCTGAGAGCTTTCGGATTCGCCAAGAAACCCTGAAGGTGGTTGGGCACGTCGACACGAAGAAGAAGGGGGATTGGCCCGAGAGGCGACGGTGGATCCTGGGCCCCAAGAACGTGTTTGCGTCCGTGGAAGCCTTGCAGGCAGCGGAAGCCGCTGACCACACCTCGCTCGGCCTCATTCGGCCGCGGGAGATCCGTCGGGTCTACATGCGCAAGAAGCCGGATGCGGAGCGCGACGAGTGGGACCGGCAGCGGGCGGCAGCCCTCCAGCAGAAGGAGCTGTTCGTCGATGCCGAGACAGAGACCCAGGACCTTCAGTACATGCCGGTGCAGTACCGGGCGTGCTTCCGGTGCGATGACCCCGACTGCAAGACCGAGCACGATCTGTCGATCCTGGACTGGGGCGTCTACGTCCTCAGCCGTCGCGAGTACGCAGCCCGAGGTCCGGCCATGGCCGAGCAGAAGGTCATCGAGAAGATCGAGGAGCTGCTGGACCCCAGCAAGCGGGATCCGTTCTTGTTCCTCGGGAACACGAAGGGCCACTCACAGAGCTTCATGATCGTCGGACTCTTTCACCCGCCGATAGAGCCTGCACCGAAGGTCGCGGAGCCCCCGAGGCAAGGCTCGCTCTTCTAGCCTACAAGTGTCGAACCTTGCGCTCTGGGTGCCCTCGCAGCAGGCGATCGATCAGAACGGAGCGGTGACACTCGGACGGGCGTTCCTCAAAGCACAAGAGGGCTGCCTTCGTTCCGGCGATGGCCTTCTCCACCTCGCGGACAACCTCGGGGTGGTGGTCGACGTGGCCAGCGTAGAGCCGAAGGCAGGTCTCGATGTCTGCCTTCTGCTCGCGGAAGGGGTTCCCCGCCACTCGGAGGTGTACGTACTCGATGTCGGCAGCGGCCAATGCTTCGCTCAGCGAAGTCTTCGAGAACCCCTTGCGTCGAGATAGGGGTAGCTCTCGGACATCCACGACCCTCCGAATGCCGGCGTCCCGAAGTACCTCGATGAAGTCGGTTAGGGTCCGTCCCGCGTAGCCGATGGTCCACACGGAGTTGGGCTTGGTCACGGCCTTCCCGGTCTTCCTGCTGATGACGCTGGTCGTCATCCAACCACCTCCAAGAACTCCGCCACGACGCGGATGTCCCCGTCCTTCGGCGTAAACCGCCTGGGCTTGAAGTCGGGGTTGTCGGGGCGAAGCTCGACCTCCTGGACGCCCCCGTCACCAGTGAACTTGGTCACCTTCCAGCGCTTCAGGGTGTAGCGCCCGCCGGTCTCGGGATCCGTCTCCTCCCGGAACTGGACCACGACACGACGACCATCAAGTGCAGCTCCCGAAGGGGCGGTCCCAACGGGGAACATCCGGAAGAGGCCCATGCTCCCGTCCGGGACTCCATCCTCCATCGAATGACCGACGACACGGGCCACGAAGGTCCGCTTGTCCAGGTGCCGGGACGAGTGGACGCGAGCCCACCCCAGAGGCTCGGGCGACTGCTCCGGGGAGAAGCCCCCGGCAGCAACGGCGAGGTCGTAGACGGGGACGGCGGTCTGGTACTTGTCGGCGTCGGGAACCGAATCCAGCACGGGCAGGGCGGGTCCCGCAGGAGGCTGTGACGCTCCCTTTGGAACCAGAGGCAAGCTCTCGTGGTGCCGCAGCAGGTGGGCGATCTCGTGGGTCGAGCGCTGCTCCCACCACGTGATGTCCTTCCGGTCGTCGGAGGGGTTCTCGATGAGGAGTAGGTAGTGCCACGGTTCCGAGTCGTACTCGGTGAGTAGCTCGCAATACCGGCGGCCACGTCGGGCCTTCACCTTGTCGCGATCATCGAGACGCCCCTTCACCTCGACGATGAAGTTGTGGAAGACCTCGCCGATCCTGGCCCTCACGATGAAGTCGGGGAAGTACCTCGACGTGTAGCCCTGCCAGTCGTACTCGATGGAGTACCCGACTCCGGAGCGATGGTTGTAGAGCCAGCCAACCACGTCCTCGGCTTGATCCAAGAGGGCCGCGACCCGAAGTTCGTCGGCACTATCGAAGGCGGCCGACGTGAAGGCGCTCTTCTTGAGGTTCGGCAGGACGTTCTTCTTGAGGGCCTGGTAGCCGCGGATTTCGGCTGCCCGGCGCTTTGAAAGCACCGCCTCGGACGAAGGTCTTTCGGCCGTCAACGCCTCGTGGAGGACTGGCAGCAGCGCCTTCTTGACGGGATCGATCACTTCGGGACGAGCGAGATTTCCCAGCGCCACCCGAGCGTCCCCGGCCTCGATCACCTTGTCGAACGACAACGGAATGCCCATCGGGATCGCGAACGTCTTCCGTTCAAGGAACTGCTGAACCACGCCCTTGACCGCGGTCTTGTGCTGGTAGCTCGTCCGCAGATCCTTCAAGAGCGGAATGGCGTAAGCGACCTCGACGACGTGATCGAAATCCCGGTACGACGGGTTGGCCGGCAGCGTGAAGGTTTGTCCCTCAAGCTCGGCCTGGTCGAGGGCCTTCTTCAAGTAGGTCTGGATCTGGGTCTCGGCGATCTCTTCAAGCCACGGGACCTTGGGCGTGAGCGGCGGCACCTTGGAGATGTCGAAGTTCTTCCTCCAGTCCGCCTGGGCCTGCACCAGTCCCTCAAACCGGACGAGTCGAACGTCATTCGCCGAGCGAGCTTCCTCGTCCGGGTTTGGTGTGATCGGCACGTACTCTCGTGCGTGTTCGATCTCGTCGGAGGACTTCAGCTCGATGATGTCGCGGATCTGATCGAGGATCGCCCGGAAGGACGGATGCTCGATGACGAAGAGGTCTTCCGGCTGAAGCGTCGCCTTCCCGTTGTCGTCGAGTTCCGGCGCGTGCATCTTCCTGAGGCCACGCCCAAGCGTCTGCTCCGTGAGGGTCCTTGAATCGCAAGGCCGGAGTGGGACGATCACCTTGACGTTCCGAACGTCCCAGCCCTCCTTCAACATCATGACGCTGACCACGACGTTGTAGGGGTTCGGCACCATCACGGGGCGCCCGTCGTCATCCACCGTGCCCTCGGGATCCGGGATCTCGTCCGCATCGATCGCGTTGACGGCTTGCCGAACCTTCTCCCAGTCAGCCTCGTTCTTCTCTTCTTTCTCGCCGATATGGATCTCCACGACCGTCGACCGCGTGATGCCGTCGTGCCCCTTTTCAACGAAGAGCGTCTCGTTCGTCTGGGGATCGACGTAGCCCTTGGGCACCAAGTGCGAGAGGTCTTCGCGGGTCGGCTCTCCGAAGCTCAAGAAGTTGGCGACCTCGCGGGCTTCGTTCCGATCGTTGCAAAGGACGAAGAGCAACGGCTTCCGGGGATCACCCTCATCTCGGAGCTGGTCTCGAACCTTCTTCCATCTCTCGATGCCGGTCGCGAGGAGATTGCGGTACTTCTCCCAGGCGTTGGGCTGCCCATCGCGGATGAGGGGCTCGGGCTCACCGGTCTTCTTGTTCTTGACGACCACCCGCTCCATGACCGGCTTCTTGACGATGCCGTCGGAGATGGCCTCGGCCAGGCCGTAGTGGACCGAGGTGTGGCGGAACGGGTCGGCCTGCTTGAACTCGGTCTTTGCCCCCTTCTGCTTCGACCCTTGCTCCTCAAAGAGCGTGGCCGACAGGTCGACTTGAAGGGCGACCTTGCCCGGGTGGGCGTCGTCGCCATTGAGGCGCCGGATGCATCGGATCCACGCCATGGCCGTCTCGGCGTCCTCGCCCGAGACCTTGGCCTTCTCCTTCACCTTCTGCTCGAACTTCGCGTGGCCCGTCTCGTCCCAGACGTGGTGGGCTTCGTCGTTCAAGATGAGGAGCCCGCGGGAGTTCTTGAAACGCTCGATGAGGGGCGACTGCACCGCCTCCAGCCTGTCCGGGTCCTTGTCCTCGAAGAGCAGATCGAGCTGACGATCTCCCGTGAGGGGGGCTCGCAGATCGGGCGCGTCGTCCCGCGTGCGCAAGAGTTGATGGTAGTTCGTGACGACGAGAGCGCCTTCATCCGGGTCCAACGTCCTGGGGCAGGTCTCAGGCGAGTAGACCTTCAAGTTCCAGATGGACTCGAACTCGCTGGGCACCACCGGGTCGGACCAGAAGACCGACGGCTTCCCGCTCGGAGGTGAGAAGTCCAGGAGCAGCCGGTCCCTGACGAAGAGGCCGGGAGCGATGAGCACCGAGTGGCGCCCGAAGCCAAGGCCGGCAGCCGGCTCTCGGACGGCGTTCAAGTAGGCCCAAGCGATGATGAGGCTCATCATCTTCGTCTTGCCGGAGCCCGTCGCGAGCTGCCCCCCGAGCTTGGCCCAGGGATCACGTTGATCGCCAAGGGGATCTACCCCCGCCAGCTCGTAAAGCTGCTCGGTGCGTCGGATGCCCCGCACCTCGTAGAGGTAGATGAAGGTCTCGACGAGCCTGCGCTGATGCGGCCAGTATTTGAAGGCGAAGCTGTGAGGCGGGGCCCCGACCGTGTGGGGCTCGCGGCGGAACCAGTGGAGAAGGAGGGAGAGGCTCGTCTCGGTGAGAGCCTTCTCCTTCTCGTTGTTCGGCTCGTACCTCGGTGGAGCTTCAGGGTACGGGTCGGCTGCGACTCCAAGTTGAAATCCACGCCACTCGTCGACCAGGCGCCGGACCTCGTGGATGACCTTGGCCTGGCCCTTCAAGTCGGCCCCGGTCCGCTTTGACGGCGGCGGCTTGGAGGCAGCCATCAGCGCACCTCCACGACGACAGCGGCGATGCCGTCGTTTCCGAACACGTCGGTGACCCTGGCTGCCACGCGGTAGTGCCCGGCCTCCTGGTATTTGTACTCGGCCGTGAGAACGAGCGGTTCGGTCTCCTTGCCCTTCCTCACGCGAAAGGACTGCCAGTCGGTTTCAAAGATCGGCTTGCCGTCTGCTCCGACACGTCGACCGTAGTCCCAGTCGACCGCCCAGAAGTCGATGAACTTCTGCCAGCTCGTCGCTTTCGCGAGCCACTTCTCCAGCTCCTTCTGCCGGGCGTCCCACTTCTCGATCTCGGCCTTCGCCTTCTTCTTCGCCGCGGGGGTCATGCCGTCCGTGATCGGCTTCAACACGGGACGCTGGCTGGCGAGGAAGCTCTCGATGTCGATCTCGCACCGGTCCAACGTGACGCTGACCATGCGGCCCGACACCTTGGAGCTGAGCAAGATCGAGAGCGGGGCGTAGAAGGCTGGGATCGCCATCGACTCGATCGGCATCTCCGGGTTCACCCGGACAAGCTCAAGCCGCCTGCGCACCTCGTCGATGGCGCTCGCGGGGATGATGCGGATCGTCATCGTCACCCCGGTGACCTTCTTGATCTCCTCCTTCTCGCTGGTCGAGAGGGTGTCGAAGTCGGCCGAGAGGACCGTTACGCTCTTCCGGTCCGTCCGCTGGGCCTCACGGGCGATGCTCCAGACCTGCGTCGAAGACACAGGGCCGTCGAGCGGCCCGACGTGGACCCACGATGCGCCCTTCCGACCGTGAAGAAGGGGAGAGTGGCTCGTGACCTCGCCACCGAACACCTTGATCATCTCGTCGCGGTACTTGGTCCGCTGGGTCTGGAAGTCCTGCCAGGCCTCAGCCCTCTGGTACACACCGACGTTCTCGACGGAGAATGGACGTACGTCGAAGCCGCCCTTGGCCTTCTGCGGCTTCTCCTTGCGCTCGACGTTCTTGCACTTGTCGCATTCGACGTAATCAACGACGGGCTTCTCCGCCGGCTTGGGTTGCCCGTGGAGCTGAATCATCCGCTTTCGCGATAGGTGGACGGCGAACTTGCCGTTGTCGATCCCAATCCACCGACGGCCGAGACGTTCAGCCGCTTCGGCCGTCGTGCCCGATCCGATGTAGCAGTCCAGGATGAGGCCGTTCGCAGGGCACGACGCCCGAATGATCCGTTGCAGCAGCTCGATCGGCTTCTGGGTGGGGTAGCCCAGGCGTTCAACCGCCTGGGAGTTCACTGGCGAGATGTCCGTCCAGATCGACTGAAGGGGCATTCCGTCATCGTCGAGAAACCTCTTGAAGCGAGGTTTGCCGCCACGCTCGGGATAGTGGATGAGTCCCTGCTCATCCATCTTCCGCATCGTCTCCAGCGAGTAGCGCCATCCCATGGTCGGAGAGGGATAGCCCTTCCACTCGTACATCATGTTGGGACGGGGGTTCGGGCTCTCCAGGGAAGTGAGTTGATACCGGCGCCCCGTCTTGGGATCGATCTGGTTGTAGTGCGAGCGGATGTACTCGATCGCATGGGGACCGAACACGGGGGCCCAGTAGACCTGGCCGCCCGCCCCGTAGGCCAAGATGGTGTCGTGAACTCGATTGAAGCCCTGTGCGTCGGAGCGTGCGAACGTACGCTTCCAGACGATTTCTTCCCGGAAGTTCTCGTAGCCGAACACCTCATCCATCAGGACCTTGACGTAATGGACGGCGTGCCAGTCGAGGTGAACGTAGATGCTTCCGCTGGGAGCCAGCAGGCCCTTCAGTAGAAGAAGACGTGCTCGCAGCGTGGAGAGGAAGCTATCGAGTCCCTGCCGCCAAGTATCCTTGTAGGCCAGGATCTCGACCAGGCTGGGCTCCTTCCTCGCCTCAACGTGCTCTTCCTCGTCCAGTTCGATCTCGATGGCGTTCTCCGCCAAGAAGTCGCTCTGCACCATGAAAGGCGGGTCGATGTAGATGAGGTCGACCTTGCCCCTGTAGCGGTAGTCCCGTGTTACCGGGTCGCGTTCATCGAGAAGCGTCTGAAGCGCTACAAGGTTGTCGTTCGTCCAGATGAGGCGGTTCGGCGGCAGCTCTTCGTTCCGGGTCTTCTGGACGCCCGCCGTAACGCCAGGAAGCAGATCGTCTCCGGCCTGCGCCTTTCCCGGACGCACGATCTCGACCACCTGCGTCGGCACCGAGACCGCCACCTCTCGTCGATCCATCCCCTGCCAGGCGAGCCTCGGCTTCCTCGGCTCCACGTCGAGGGTGAGCGTGCCGTCGGACGGCTCCTTCACCCCGTTGGACGACTTCGACGGTGAGGTGGCCGTGTTGGTGGGCGTCTTCGTCGGGTTCGTCGTGGCCATGGCGGGGCGAGGCTACTGGAATGATGATCAATGTTCTAGTAGGTTCGGATCCGTGACGACCCGACGAACAAAGAAGGCGCCCGTCCTCCTCACCGTCCACGAAGCTGCTGATCTCCTCGGGGTCAGCGCTCCGACGCTTCGGAGGTGGGACGCTCTCGGGAAATTCAAGGCGAGGCGGCATCCGATGAACCGCTACAGGATCTACCGCGAAGAGGACGTGCTTCGCCTCCGCGACCGGATCGAGAAGGGGGTAGCGGCATGACGCAGATGAACAACGTCTCGCTCACGTACTTCGTAGACTTCGTGTTGAAAGCCGGTACGCCGAAGATCACGGTCGTGAAGGAGTTCAAGGGTCGCGACGAGTACGACCCGCAGACCGACTTCTACAAGTTGCTCCGCGAGAAGACCGTCGAGGTCTTCAAGTCGGGCGGCTCGGTCGCGACGATGGAGTCCTGGGCTGGCGGTGTCCACGAGAAGAAGCGAGCGGCCTACCTGGCCGTCGTCGCTGGACTCAAGAAGTTCGTCGGCCGTCGGGAGTACGAGTGGTTCGACCCGCCGCGGGAGAACTTCACGCTCGGGTCGATCACGTTGAACGTGAACCCCGAGCTGGGCCTGAAGATCGAGGGCGTGCCGCACGTCATCAAGCTCTACTTGAAGGACGATCCTCCGCTCGTGAAGAACCGCGTACAGCTCATCCTCCATGTGCTGGAGAAGGCGCTCTCCAAGAAGAGCAAGGGCCACACGTTCGCCGTCCTCGACGCTCGCAAGGGCAAGCTCCACCCGATCGGCTCGGCACCCGGGGGCATCGACGCCCTCCTGGTCGGTGAGGCGGCTGCCTTCAAGGCCATGTACGACACCATCTAGAGCGGCCAGGGCGTAACCGCTCTTTCAAGGGGCGCCGTGGGCGTATCCACTCTTGTCGGTTGAAGGTCGGCTACGCCGGCCGTCGTAGGATCATGGAAGCCTACGGGTACGTCCGCGTCTCGACCCTCGGCCAGGTCGACGGTGAAGGCCTCGGCGTTCAACGGGATCGAATTGAAAGCTGGTGCTCGTACCAGCGTGTCGTCTTGAAGGCGGTCTTTGAGGATGCCGGCATCTCCGGCGCATCGATCGAGAACCGTCCGGCCTTCAACGACGCGATCAGGACCGTCCTCGCCCTCGGGGCCGGTGCCACCCTCGTCGTCGCCAAGTTGGATCGCCTCGGCCGGAACTCGATCGACGTTCAGAAGACGTTGGCTTCTTTGATCGATGCCGGGGTCCGCGTTGTCGCCGTCAACGACGGCGTGGACAGCGGCTCCGGCATGGGGTCTTCAATTTTGAAACTGCTCACGACGATCCTCGCGTCCTTCGCCGAACTGGAGAAGGACGTGATCAGGGCGAGGCTCCTTGAAGGCCGGCGTAGGGCCGACCAGAACAACCGCGTCTACGCCAGCGAGCCCCGATACGGCCGTCGTGTCGCCGACGATGGGGCCACCCTGGTGGAGGTACCCGAGGAGATGGCCGTCGTCGCCCGGGTCCAGGAGCTACGTGTCCAGGGCAACTCTTTCAGGGCGATCGGTTCGATGCTGTTGAAAGAAGGGCATCGGCCCCGTCGAGCTGAGGTCTGGTCCCCGGCTGTCGTCCGAAGGTTGGCCCTCGGGGTACGGGGCTCCGCTTGTCCCCGGCGTCGAGGGCAGTCAGCGGAGCGGTAGCAGCAGCCTGTCGAAGGGGAGGCGGAGGTACTTCCGGGTCCCGGTCCGATCCACGACTACGAGCCCGGCGTCGGCGAGGACTTCGACGTGGTACGTGAGCGTCTGGGGCGTGATCCCGACGACCTCGGCGATCTCGGAGAAGGGCATGTTGGAACGTGCGGCACGAAGGATCGCCGTCCGTGTCGGGCTGCTCAGGGCCGCCGCAACTTCCTCCAAGGTCACCACGCTTCGGGAGGAAGCAGAAGTAGAAGTTCGATTCTCGTCGAAGTCCTCTTCGCGACGGCGTGGGCGTGCGCACGCACCCTGAGATCCAGCCACGGCGCTCGTGTCCTTGACACATCGACACGTCGGCTTCATGGTCTCGTCGACGGCGTAGCTCTCGGCCTTCGGATCCCGACCTACGCAAGCTCTGCGGACGACCCCCCTCCGGACGGACTAATTTTGGGGCAGGACCGCGGCTCTCTCAAGGAGTCGTGTTCCATGATCGCAGCAGAGAAGAAGCCGGTTGGGCATCACGCCTCCGCAACGGTTCGGGCGAAGCTCGACGACAAGCGGCAGCTCCGAGTCTGGGCGGCTCTTCGGGATGAGAGCGTTCCCAAGGTCGTTGCCGAACTCGTGCGGCTCGCCATCCGGTCTGGCTGGCCGGTCCGTGAAGCCACGAAGGGGCCGTAGACGTGCCTCGTCGTCGTCGGTGGTACGGCTGCTCGGGACCTCGGCAGACCCTCGATGGGTTTGTCCGTGAGTTCGGCGTTGGAGCCCTTCTGGAGCACAAAGGGGACGGCCGCGATGAACGCGACTGGAGGGACCACGCACTGGGCCTTGGTGAGGCTGGCGTAGGAAGCGTCGAGAGTCCTCGCGACCTTGCTGGTGAAGCAGAGCAGGCCGTCGAGCCCGAGCCCACTACGGGGGCCCAAGAGATCGGACGACGGTGGCGGGCCGGGTCACGCGCCCTGCCGCCCGTGGTCCGCAGCCCCTTGCTCACCATCGACGTGCCCATCTACAGGGTCGAGTGCCTCCACGAGATCGAAAGGGCACTGTTCGGCTGGGAGAGCCGACGACGAGTGGACCGCCGCACCGGTAGGTCAATCGCTCTCATGCCCGTCGAGATCATGGTGGCTTACAGCGATGCCCTCGCACCGGGGCGTCGAGAGCAGACCTTGCGGGTCGTCCGGCGTGAGATCGATAGGGCGAAGCATCGAGGCTTCGTTAGGAAGCTCCAAGCGCTTGAGCGAGCCTCGCAGCCCCCGGCGATCCGCACGACTCGAAGCCGAAGCATCTGGTGCGAAGACCCCGAGTCTCGTACCGAGGCGACGCTCGGCGTGCGGTCCTACTTGGAGGCTACTCCCGTGCAGGTCGTCGAGTTCGTCGTCGCCTTCTTGGAGAACTTCGGGGGAAGGAAGGTCATCAATGTCCTCGACCTCACCGCAGGCTCGGCCACGGTCACGGATGTTGTGGCAACTCACGGTGGGCGGACAGCCGAGCGAGACCTCGGACCCGTCCGAGATCGCACACACGCTCTCGACCTTCGGCAGGTTCACAGGGCGGCCGAGACCGGCCGCAAGTTCGACCTCGTGTTCATCCATCCCCCCAGCATCGGGAGGCCGCACCCCGTCGACATGAACCAAGGTCTCGTCCATGGGGACCTCTCTCGGGTTCATCCGGACGAATGGGTCGCGGTCGTCCTGGGTGCCATCGAGGGCGCCCTGCCGTTTCTTCAGCATGGCCACGGGCTTCTCAGCGTCCTCGTCCCCGAGGGCCTCCGCGACCATCAGCGCGTTCTTCCCCTGCCGGGGATGGCCGATCGGATCGTCGAACGTCTGCCCGAGGGGGCGTACGTCGTCGACCGACGACAACTACGGTGGGGACGAAGGGCTCGGCAGGTCTCGTTGGGCCGGACTCGTGTCCCGAGCGTCCACCTGCTGATCGCCCAGGAGACGTGGCCGTGATCTCGATGGCCCACGCCATGGATGAGGCGACGATCAAGGTCGCCGTCAGCGAGAAGGTTCCCGAGTGCTGGAGAAGGGCAAGCCTCATCCTCACCGGGTCGGACGGGGAGAGCACGTTCAGCTTCTTCACCGAGAAGACCGAGAGCGTCCGCATCGATCTGGTGAAGGACTTCCTCAAGAACGGCTGCCAGTGGTCGCCCTTCTTGGTCCAGGCGATCTCGAAGGGTCCCTCTTGGACGAAGGTCGCTCATGACGCACGTGGTGGGCTCTCCCCCTGGCGTCGAGATCCACATGAGAAGACCCGGCTCATCTCGTTCGATGCCCGCGTCGACCACGCAGCCCAACTCGTCCTGCTTCGCCTTCTCGGCCCGACCTTCAAGAAGGGGACCCCGAGGAACGTCATCGGCTTCGTTCCCGGGGTGGACCCCTTCGATGCCCTCGTGGGCATCATGGCCGACATCCAGGGTGCCCCCGAGAAGTACCGGTTTGCCCGGGCCTTCGATCTCAAGACCGCCTTCGATCTCCTCGACTGGGAGTTGCTCGACAAGGCCATCGACCAACACCTGGGTGAGGTCGTCGGTGATGGCCCACGGGTCGACGAACCCCTCCGTGAAGCCCTGAAGGGTCTCGCTCGGGTGCAGATGCAAAACCGCGACGGCACCCCGGTACCTCGGACTCGCGGAGTCCCCCAGGGGGCGGTGCTCTCTCCGCTGCTCCTGAACATCTACCTCCGGACGCTCGACCACCGGGTGATCCGCAGGCTCCACGACCTCGGGTGCGTGTACTACCGCTACGCCGACGACATGCTCATCGTGGGCCCCACGATCGGCGCCATCGAGAAGGCCACGAGCGTGCTCAGCGAGGAGGTTCACCGGGTCCGGCTGACCATCAAAGAGGGCACGGGGAAGACCTGCGACTTGGTGAACCCGACGAACCCCGTCGAGTGGCTCGGCATCGAGTTCTCGCACACGAAGGCCAGGGTCCCGAGGTCGAGGATCGAAGCGAAGGCGGCCGACCTGCTTGTCCGTCTTCGCAGAGGGCAGCTCGGACTACACGCGCTTGCTGGGTCCCTCGACCAGCTTCGAGACCACTACAGCTCCCTGGTCGGAGTCGACGAGGCGAGCAAGGCCGTGGAGTCCACCTGGAGGCTCCTTCGGCCTTTCATGAACAACCCGCCGGAACAGAAAGGAGACATCGAGCACATCATCAGGCAGTTGCCCTCGTGGAGGACGGGAGGTCCAGCTCGAAGCGGGACCACCCAGATGGGACATCACCATCGGGTCGGAGACCCACCACGGGGATCATCCAGCGGACCCACCTGGGGATCACCCCAGGGACCGTACGAGGAGAGGTCGACTTCCTCCGCCTCTGACACTTCCCTCACGGGGAGGGGTTCGTCTGCACCCACGGCGTCACCGACGGGGAGGAGGTCACCGGGGCCCATCCGGGGATCGTTCTCGTCGTCGTCAAGTTCGTCGCCGTCGAGTATCGGGTGTCCGCTTGCGGTCGATCAGGCTCCTCAGCTCTCGGATCGGCCGCGACCTGTCTCTCCTCCACAACCGCAGGGACAGGTGCGCCTCGGCAAGAACGAATCTACACCAGGCGACGGGGATCCGCCCGTCGTCCACGTCGTCGTGCCCACAAAGGGGCGGCACCGGGGTCGGGTCTTGCTGCGCTTCTCCGACCGGCCGAGCGTCATCCTGAACGTGGCGACCGAGAGGAAGTCCTCGGCCGAGATGGTGATCGAGGGCTACACGCTAGCGATGATGGCCGTCTCGAAGTTCAACGGCCGCATCCGACTGCACGTGAGGAACGCCGTCGTCCGAGACCACGTGTTCTCCAGGTACCGCGTGCGGAGCCCCCGGCTCCTCCAGCAGTGGGATCGGCTCGTGCGGCTTCTCGACGAGAGGGTCGAGCTGGTGGAAGCGGGCGGCAAGGTCGTCCGGGTTGAAGGACGGCAAGCTCGTTCGTCCTGCTGACGTGCCCTCCGACGACGACGACCTCGGCGCCCTCATCGATCAGCTCCATCGGGACGACCCTGAGCTTCAGCGCCTTCGTGGTCGGATCCTCCGGCTCCAACGCCAGCTCCACGCCCGGGTGGATGAGGACACGTGGAGGGTCTACCTCGCGTTGGAGGAGACGGTGAACCAGCGCAGCTCGTTGCTGATCACGAAGCTCGTAGCTCGAAGGTCCGAACTTCGGAAGTCCTGAACCTTCAACCCCTGCGCTTGCCCAGCTCCATCAGCGTCTTCACGGCCCGGACGACCTCATGCACCTGGGGCTCGTCCAGCTCCCGAACGAGAGCAACGAGCCGGGCTTCAGCGGGTCGAAGGGTAGGAGTCTTCGCAGCGGAGGGCTTCTTGAGGAGGTCGTCGATCGTCACGCCCAAGGCCTGTGCGAGCCGGCGGGCCAGGTCGAGGGAGGCCGAGAGCTTGTTCCGTTCGATCCTGGAGAGGGTCTCCGGAGCGACTTCGGCAAGCTCACCCAGCTCGGCCTGGGTGAGGCCCTTCAAGGTTCGAGCACGACGCAGAGCGGCTCCGATCAGGCGGGGTTGAGCGCGGGTCATGCGTCGAGGCCAGCCTCGACCAGGCCGATTCGCCGCAGAATGACGTGTTATGCACGTCTAGTTGTTGATTTGACCGACTTCCAACGTGAAACTTGGGCTGGAGATCCTCGACATGCGCCCCATTCTGCTCGTCTTCGTGCTCTTCACCGCCACCTGCCTCATCGGCTGCACCGACAAGGGCAAGGACGCTCTCGACAAGGGCAAGGCCGCCCAGGAGGCGGCCGACTTCCCGGCCGCCCTGGCGGCCTACAAGGAGGCCCAGACCGCCAACCCCGACTCTCCGTCGGGCAGGGAAGCCGCCACCAAGATCGCTGAGGTCGAGAAGTCCCAGAAGCAGATCGACGAGATGACCGAGGGTGTCTCCGGACTGGCCAAGGCGCTGTCGGGCGCTTCGGCACGAGAGGAGGGCACGCCCGAGCTGATCGACCCGGACAAGCCCGTAGCCATCAAGACGGCCAAGTGCCCTCCGCTGAAGACTCCCGTGCCCCAGAAGATCGAGGACGTGGAGGGCGGCTACGTGGCGACGAACGACGACAAGAACGCCCCGACGTTCAAGTGTGCGAGGTGGGAGCCCCCGAAGCCGCTCAAGTTCCAGGTCAACGTGACCGGCGACGACAAGACCTTGAAGGTCACCGGGGCCCGGAAGTTCGGTGCCAAGATCGTCGAGGTGACGCTGACCGGCACGTACGACGGCTCCGGTGGCCTCAAGTTCGGAAAGCCGGAGCTGGCAAAGCGATGACCCTCCGAAGGTCGGACGTTTCGACGTTCTGAACTCGAAGTCCACCGGGCCAGATCATGGAGGCCTCGGTGGTCTCGCCCGGATGGGACCCATTTCGACCTCAGCCCGCACCATAAGCGTGCCTTAGCCAAGCACCCCGAATCCGGCCCATCGTCGTCGCCGACGAGGGGAATGGGGCGGTTTTCTCGGCGTTCCGAGATAAGCCTCTCTCCTCCGGTTGAAAAACCGCCGCCACGATCGTCGTCAGTGCATGGATTCCCGCGACGATGGGGCTCACGGCCGGTGTATCCACACCGTGCTCCCGAGAATTGCCCCCGTTGCCGCCCTCGCGGCTGACACCCTGAAGGCCGAGGCCGAGGTCTGCGAAGAAGAGGCCGAGGTCCTCACCCTCGACGCCCGAGCGAAGAGCTTGTTCGCCAGGTTGGCGACGCTCAAGGCACGCGCCCTGGAGCTGGGAGTACACCATCCCGAGCGCTCGGACCTGCGGTCCTCATCGCCATCGAGACCGCCGAAGGCGAAGGGCGGCGAAGGGCCGCTCTCCCCCGAGACCTACGTCGACCAACGCTCCGGCCTCGTGGAGAAGACGCTCTTCCTCCGCTTGGCCCGCCAGAAGGCCTTCCCCTCGAAGAAGGTCGGGAAGCGTGTGGTCGCCCGTTGGGGTGATGTTCAAGCGGCTCTCTGTCCGGCACCACCAAGCCCGGCTCCTCCTCCCAACGACAACCAGGACTGCGATCCCGAGCTGGATGAGATTCGGGCTCGTGTCGGCCTTGCAGTTCGAGGAGGGCGCTGATGCCTCGCCCTCCGTCCGGAAGCGTCTACTCCAGCCACGGGGCTGTGTTCATCTCCTTCTCGTTGCCGGACCGGACCTCGTTCCGACTGCCCTGGGCAAGGACGGAGGAGGAGGCAGCGTCTCGTCGAGCCTTGATGGCGGACGTTCTCGTGAAGCTAAGAGCTGCCGGTCATCGGGACCTTGTGGAGCCCTTGCTCCGACAGATCGCCGAGGCCCACCCCGATCGACTGGGGAAGGTGCTCCTCGTTGTCGAGGGCGTCCTGGCTGGCAAGGAGTCCCGCGCTCCAGTGGCTCCCTCGACGAAGGCTCGATGCCCGACCTTCAAAGAGATCGGCCGCAAGTGGACGAACAACGAGCTTGCCGGTGAGTTCAAGCACAAGATCAAGCCGATCGACCACCACGACAACAGCACCCGCCTTGAACGACACGTCTACCCGGTCGTCTACCAGCCGAGCGTCCTCCACGAGGACACGACGTACGTGGGTTTCAAGGTCGGCGACATCCCGATGGACGGCTTCACCGTGGATCACGCCGACTTCGTGATGTCTCGGGTGTCCGACGGTCTGATGGCGAACGTCGCTGCTGCGATCCGTCGGGTGTGCAATCTGGCTGTGTACCCGGTGAAGGCCATCAAGGTGAGCCCGCTGCCTCGTGGATGGGCTCCGAAGGCGAAGGACCCGAGGGAGAAGTCGTATCTCTTCCCGCGTGAGGAGCTGCTGCTGTTGAACTGCATGGAGGTCCCGCTCGTTCGTCGGATCTTGTACGGGTTCATGAACCGTGAAGGCCCTCGCAAGGAGAACTGCGCCACTCTCCGCTGGGACAACCTCACCCTCGAAGGTCTCTCCGGTGCTGGCCACGTCGTGCTCGACGTGACGAAGAACAAGAGGGGCGGAAGCTGGGCTCTCGATCCGAGCACGGCAGAGGCCCTTCGCCGCTGGAAGAAGCTATGTCCCTCGGACGAGTTCGTCTTCCCGGCGAAAGCCCTCCTCGGCAACCGTCGAGGGGACCGCCCCGTGTACGTGGACAAGCTCGCCCAAGAACTCCGGGCCGATCTCAAGACCGCGAAGGTCGATCGCCCCAAGCTCTTTGAGGAGAACGAGCACAGGATGAAGCTGAGAGCGCACGACCTTCGGGGGACGTTCGTGACGCTCTCGCTCGCCAACGGGAAGACCGAGGCGTGGGTCCAGCAGAGGACGGGGCACACGTCGTCCATCATGATCAACCGCTACCGCCGGATGGCGATGACGGCAGAGGAGCTGGGCCTCGGCCCATTGCTGCCCATGCACCGGGCCATCCCCGAGCTGGCGAAGCTCGGAGGCGACGAGCCGATCTTGGCCGACAGGTCGCATCCCTCGGACGGAAAGCTCCTGGTCGTGAACTTCGAGAGGGCCTGACCGGAATCGTCGGCGGAATCGTCGGCAGGTCTTCCGACGGTTCCCGCGACCGGTGGGTCCCGATCGCGGGAACCTCGGAAATTCAGCGGAGGAGAAGGGATTTGAACCCCTGGTACCCTTGCGGGTACGGCGGTTTTCAAAACCGCTGCCTTAGACCACTCGGCCACTCCTCCGGGCCCGCCTTGTTTACCACGGTCCGGCCCGTCTGTGCGCCCGCGACCGACGGGACGGCGGCGGGTGCGACGCCCTGACGGATCAGTCCTGAATCTCGGGGCACCCGCTCGGCGCCGTGGCATAGATCGGGATGGGCTTGTTGATGGGGCAGCTCGAGGACGAGAGCGGCGAGCCCATCTGCGTGGAGCAGGAGAGCGTGCCGGTGACGAGGCCCGCGCTGCACTGGTCGCCGGCCTGGAAGTAGACGACCGAGTTCGAGGGCGTGCTCGCGACGCACCCGCGATCGTCGCCGGGTGAGAAGAAGACGTCGCAGCCGACCGGGTAGGGGTGCGTGCTGGGGCAGCTCGCGGTGATGCAGTCGCCGACGAGGAAGATGGAGACGTCGACGATGCACCCTTCGTCCACGCCGTCGCAGTCCTCGTCGACGCCGTTGTCACAGATCTCGGCCGTCGGGACGCAGCCGCCTCCACCGCCGCCCGATCCGCTCGTGCCGCCGCCGGTCCCGCTCGCGCCGCCGGTCCCCGAGCCGCCGCCTTCTCCGCACGGCGCGTCGCTCCCGTCGCAGTCCGAGTCGACGCCGTCGCCGCATGTCTCGGCCGACGGGCCGACCGCGCCTGCGCACTCGCTCCAGACCGCGGCGGTGAGCTCCCCGCCGCCCTCGACCACGCAGGTCTGCGTGCCCGCGAGACACACGCCGACGTTGAGCTGCGTCGCGCTCCCGGGGAAACAGGCCTGGGTCGCGCCTTCGGCGCACGAGCAGCCTTCGTCGATGCCGCCGTCGTGATCGTCGTCGAGGCCGTTGCAGGGCTCGCTCGCGCCGGGCGCCTCGAAGCCAGTCCCGCTTCCACCCGTGCCTTCGGCCGAAGGAGATGGATCGTCGTCGGGGGAGTCGTTGGGCTCGGGCTGCGACGGCTCACAGGCGGTCGCCGCGACGATTGTCGAGAGGGCGAGCGCCGTGAGGCGAAGGATGTCGTGCGAAGTGGACAGGGAGCGCGAGCGGATAGGCATGAGGACCTCCGGACGCTTGGTATCGCAACGAGTAGGCCAGCTGGCCGACATCCGGAATCATCGGAAAAGTGCTGCATGACGGCTTCGCGGGCCTGGATCGGTGGCGGCCTGGATGGACAACAAACCGGCCAGCCGGCCGACAATCTGTCCTGACCAAAACCGTGGAAATCGAGCCCACAAGCGCGCTAGGCTCCCGAAGTCGGCCAGCCGGCCGACTCGTATGGCACGCGCGAAATCGACAAAGACCTCCTCCTCCGTCCCCCTCGACCGCGCCGCAGACTGGACCAACCCTCGGGTCGTCCAGATCCTCGACGCCGCCGCTCGCTGCTTCGAGAAGAAGGGGTTCGCGAGCACCACCATCCAGGAGATCGCCGACGAGGCCGGAATGACCAAGTCGATGATCCACTACTACTTCGAGAACAAGCAGGCGCTCATCGGGGAGCTGCAGGCGTTCGTCTACGAGCGGTACCTGCACAAGGTCCGCGCCAGGCTCTCGGAGCTCGGCGCGGAGACCGAGGGCCGCGCGCACGAGGCGCTCTCCCAGGCCTTCGAGATCGTTCGCGACAAGGGTTTCCTCCGGCTGCAGCTCGAGCTCCTCTCGGAGGCAGGCCGCGATCCGGAGATCATGAAGCGCCTCGCCGTGCTCCAGCGTCGATCACGCGACGTCGTCGGCGAAGGCGTGAAGGCCGTGCTCGGCTCGAAGGCCGAGAGCCTGCCCATCTCGACGGACGTGCTCTCGGCGCTGATTTCGGCCGTGCTGCACGGGTTGCGCGTGTTCGAATACGTCGAGGGAGACGACGCGCGGACGAAGGAGACCTACGAGCTCTTCATCGGCCTTCTGCTCATCGGGATGAAGGCCGTCTCGCCGCCGGAGGCGTGAGCGCGAGGGAGAGCGGAGCGCTTGTTGCATCGACGAGAGCCATGAAGCTCACGTCGTCCGCCTTTCCGAACGAGGGAGCCATTCCGCAGGTTCACACCTGCGAGGGCCGAGATCTCGCGCCGCCGCTCGCGTGGTCTGCGGTGCCCGATGGGGCGAAGAGCCTCGCCCTCATCGTCGATGATCCCGACGCGCCCGATCCTCGCGCGCCGAAGCGGACGTGGGTGCATTGGGTCGTCTTCGATCTGCCCGTCTCGGCGGGCGGGCTGCCGGAGGGCGGCGCCTTGCCGGAAGGCGCGAAGAGCGGGCAGAACGACTGGGGACGGGAGGGCTACGGCGGACCTTGTCCGCCGATCGGACGTCACCGTTATTTCTTCAAGCTCTACGCGCTCGACACCGCGATCGGCGATCGAGAAGCGCTGAAGAAGTCGGACCTCGAGCGCCTGATGAAGGACCACGTGCTGGCCGACGCCACCCTGATGGGTACGTACGAGAAGACGGGCTGACCCGCCTGCGTGGCGTCAGCGCACGGTGAAGCGCGTCGTCTCGGCCTTGATGTCGAAGTGGAAGTGCGAGCCGTGAGCCGCGTCGAAGCTCGGGGTGAGGAGCGTGTGGAACAGCCCCGCTCGACCGATCGCGCAGACAAGGTTCCGCGCTTCCACGCTCTCGGCGGTGCTCGCCGCCATGACGGCGTCGGGGCCACAGGGAACCTCGCCGATCGCGGCGCCCCAGCCGCTCGTGCCGAGCCTGCGGCCGTCGGCGAGATCGAACGAGACGATGTCGATCGCGAGCGCGTGCGCGTGTTGGCTGTCCTTCTTCTTGCCGGCCAGCTTGGCGCCCGGCCGGTAGAAGTTGTCGATGGTCATGCCCACCACGCCACGGCCGGCGAGCACCTTCGTGAAGTCGTCGAGCACGAGCGCGAGGCGGCAGTCGAGGACGCCGAACTTGGTGGAGTCGGGCGGCACCGTGAGGCGGACGCCGTTCATCGCGCCGGTGATCCGCATGCCGAGCGCGACCCCGCGCTGCGCCGACTTCACGGCGGCTACGGGCAGCTCGCGCCGCTTCACCTCCGCCTTGCACGCCGACGGCTCGAGCGCCGCGTACGTCACCGCTGGCGAGCGCGCATCGAGCGCCGAAGGCATGGGCTCGCGGAACGTGGCGTCGGGCAGCGCCGCGGCCGCAGGCGCGGGCGCGTCCGGCGAAGCGAGGGGCTGCGAGGCGGGCGGGCTCCCGTCGGAGAGGACGTAGCCTCCCTGGGAAGGGCCTCGGGCGTCGGCGACCTGCGGAGCGAAGCGCGCTTCACCCCGCTCCCTCGCGCAAGCCGGGGCCGCGAGGACGAGGAGGAGGGCGGCGATGCGAGGCGCTCGACTGGTCACGGCGCCCTCCGCTTACCGCGGCTCTGCGGGCGCCGCGAGTTTTCCGCGGGGCGGCGTCATCGCCGCCCCTCCACCGCTACTGGTTGGACGCGACCTCGACCGCGGGTTTGATGGCCCCGCCCTTCTCGCCGAAGCTGAAGAGCAACTCGCGCTTGTCGCCCCACGAGTTCCGCGTGCCCCACTTCGGGTTCATGTCCGAGACCCAATACACCTCGCCCGAGACGAGCGTGTCGTTCGGATCGCCGGTGCGCTCGGGGAACCGACGGAGGTAGTCCACCATGGCGTCGCGGTAGCCGTTGTTGCCCGCGAAGTGCATGCGGTTGAAGTAGTCGCTCCAGATCTGGTTGTACTTGTAGCTCTGCACGTGGACGATATCGAAGTCCGGCGGGGTATCCCAGAACGGGTCGATGTGGCGGCCGTCGACCGTGACCGCGTCCACGATGATGGTTCCGTCATCCATGACGGGGTTGGGAGAGAACATGAACCAGCCCTGGAGGAACCGGAGCTTGTGTGAGAGCAGCCGCATCGACTCCGGCTGCGGGGACAGGGTCACGCCCAGGTTCTGGATCGGGCCGGTCTGGTTCAGCGAGGTGATGAGCTTGTTCCACGGCTTCTTGGTGGACCAGAGCTCCGTCAGCGCCTGGTTGAAGGCCGAGACGAACATGACCACGCAGATGACCTCGCGGAGGCCGGCGCGAGCGAACAGACGCGCGCGGAGGAAGCGGCCGGCCACCTCGAAGGCGGGGCCGGTGCGGCGCGGGCCGACAGCGGCCGACTCGGGGGTAAGCCCGAAGAAACGCGACGTGCGACCGCGGAGGAAGGAGAGCAAGCCGTCCACGATCGAGGAGAGGACGGGGGCGTTGGGCATCCACGCGAAGGCAGGCCCGATGGGCAGGGCGCGGACGATCTCGGCGACGGCGCGGTGACCGGAGAGCACCTCACCCGTCGGCATGAGCACGCTGATTCCAGCGCTGCGCTCGGCCGCCGTCTCGGCCTCCGTGAAGCCCAGCAGGCGGAAGCGATCCATGCGGGCGAGGATGCGACCGAAGAAGAGGAGCGCGCCGCTCGACGGGTCGAGGATGACCGTGCGCTCGCGCGAGGTCTTGCGCATGGCCGCGATCGTCGTCTCCCAATCCTCGGTCTGGAACATGACCGTGGAGAAGATGCAGAGCGCCCAGGCGAACGGACCGAGCACGAAGCTCGAGCCGAAGCCGATGTGCAGCATGCAGATGAGCGTGACCGCGATGCGCTTGAGCCAGACCTTGACCTGGAGGTCCCACAGCTCGAGCCGCGGCAGCAGCGTGCAGAACGGAAGGATTCCTTCCGCGACGAGCACGGCGGGCGTGACGAACTTCACGAGCCAGAAGGGCACGTACTCGCGGACCGCGGCGACGAGCGGCGTCGCCATGCGATCGTTGTAGAGCACGTAGTGGACGGCCTGGCCGTTGTGCCAGTTCGGGCCCGTCTTGTGGACGACGTTGAAGTAGTAGATGGCGGCGAACTGGAAGGCGATGGCGACGCCGACGAACGAGTAGAACTTGCCCAGCTTGAGCGTGTCGTCCATCCCGTTGCGGTCGTTGAGATCGTCCACCTTGCCTTCGCGCTTGCGTCGGAGCGACGCCAGCATGGAGTCGAGGCTGAAGCGGTCGCCGAGCGGCAAGAACGCCGTCCACAAAAGGACGAGGTTCTGGATGACGTAGCCGCCGTTCTCGATCAGGAGGACGCGGCCGTTCATGCTGGTGACGAAGAGCAGCGACGTGATCTGCCAGACCTTCGTCTTCCATCCGACGAGGAAGAGGACATACGTGGCGAGGATCACGCCCCAGAGCACCCAGAGCTCCGGACCGCTTGTGAACCCGTGCAGCAGGGAGAAGTTCCCCGACTGCGGGCGATTCAGGATCACCCAGGACGGCAAGACCCCCTTGTCCCCGAACATGTGCTCCCAGTCCGCCGTGCGGCGGAAGAGATCCATGATGAGGTAGAAGCCAAGGAGGATGCGGGTGAGCCCGAGCGAGCGTCGGTCGAAGACCATGTACGACTCGCGAAGGTACTGACCCCAGGTTTCTTTCTTCCGGCCCTCTGCTGCCTGACCCATAAGCGTGGGCGGGCGAGAAACAAGATCCGGACCGTGACAGATCTGCGGGTAACCACGCACATTCCCTTGCGAAACCGGCGATCGAAACGCTCCGTAACGAAAGCGAGCGCCACGCAAACCCTGCGGACGCCGACGCGAAACTCGCGTCAGCCCACGCGCCGCGCCGGGCGCGCCGGGGCTTGCGACCGCGCCTGATGGGCGCGCTCCGCGGCCTCGAAGAGGCGTGCGAGGTGCTCGGCGCGGTCGTGCTGAGCGGCCTCCGCCTGGGCGGCCTGGATGCGGTCGAGCTCGGCCAGCAGCTGGTTGCAGTAGCGTGCGGCGTTGGACGTGTTGGCGCGGCGCTTGGCGCGCGCGCGATCGTCTTCGGGGCGGGGTGCGGGAGGGAGATCGAGGAGCGCGAGTTGCTCCAGGCTCGGCTTGCGCATGCCCCGAATCTTGTCGCGTTCGGCGCGTCTGCGAAGTGCCAGACAATGTCCTAGGACATTCTTTGTCTCATGTTCGTGGCGCCCGCTGCTCGCGCTACCATCCGGCTCGATGAGCCGTCCCCGACGCGAGCCGGTCGTCGCGATCGTCGCGCTGGGCGCCGCGTACGCCGCGTTCTCCTTCCTGCTCCATCGGGCGGGCGTCTCGCCGCGCGCCGTGTGGCTCCCGATCGATCCTGCGCGGTATTACCTGGCGCAGACCTTCTTCGTCGCGCCGCTCTTCCTCATCCTGACAGCGCTGTATGTGTACCTGGTGCGCCTGCTCGCGGGCGGAGGCCGCCGCGTGTCCTTTCGAGCCTCGTTCGAGCGGCTCGCATCCGCCTACGCGTGGCCCATCCTCCTCTTGTTCGTCGTGCCCGACGTGAGCGTGTTCCTCGCGGCGGGCCACGCCGCCCTCGCCAAGGCCATGCGCTTCTACGGCCCGCTCGCCCCCATCGCGATCGTGGTGCTCACGACCCTCCGCGCACGGTCGCTCTTCGGCTGCGGGGCCGCCCGAGCAGCGGCCGCCTCCTTCGTGGCGCTGATCGCCCAGGGGGTCGTCGGGGCCGTCGCGTTGCGGTGAAGGATCGCGGGGCACCTGTCTTGCGACGCGCGATCTACCGCTCGCCGGTCTTCCTCATCGATCGCACCCAGACGTAGGCCGCGTACACGAGCACGATCATCGCGACGCCGAAGAGCAGCCAGTGCTCCGCGTGCGCGAGACCGCGCCTGGCGAGCTCGACGTGGGCGGAGGACCACCAGCCGAGCGCGAGGACGGCGGGCGCGCTGATGCAGAGCGCGAGCGCGTCGAAGAGCACGAACTTGGCGAGGGGCATGCCGTGCATCCCGGCGAGCGCGAAGACCGGCGCGCGAAGACCGGCGACGTGTCGCGCGAGGAAGACCGCGGCGCCGCCGCGTGACTGAACGAATCGGTTGAGCTTCTCGCGGCGTTCGGGTGGCAGCACTCGCCGAATGAATGGGCGATCGAGCGCTGCGGGGCCGAGGCGCTTGGCGGTCGTGAAGAGGGCGACGTCGCCAGCGAGGACGCCGCCCATGCAGACGATGACGGTCGGCAGGAGCGGCACGATGCCTCGGTGTGCGAGCGCGCCCGCCGACAGGAGAACGACATCTTCCGGGACGGGGAACCCGAAGCCCGTCGCGAAGAGCGCGACGAAGAAGAGCGCGAGCGAGCCGTGCGCCAGGAAGGCGTCGAGCACCCCGAGGACTACCACGCGTCAGCGCGAGGCGCTCAGCGGGGGCTCGTGGCTTGCAACGCGGAGAGCATGACGGAGGCGTTCAATTGGCGCGCCCTCCTCGGCACCGCGGCGGGCCTGGTGGCAGGCATCCTGTTCGCGATCGTCCAGGTCGTCGGCGCCGTGTGGATGGGGGAGGAGTCGACCTTCCCGTTCCGGCTGTTCGCGAGCGTGCTGATGGGACGCGCCGCGTTCGACCCGTCGGCTCTGCCAGGTGCGGTCGTCGCCTCGACGCTCCTTCACCTGTTCCTCTCCGCGTTCTACGGAATGGTCTATGGGGCGATCAACTCGAGCCTGCCTGCGCGCGCGAGAGCGAGCTGGGCTCGGGAAGCGGCGCTCGGTCTGTTGTTCGGCGCCGCCCTCTGGTTGGTGAACGTCCAGGGAATCGCCAGGCTCTTCTATCCCTGGTTCTTGCGACCGCCTCAGCTCTTTCAGGCGCTGGCGCACGCCGTGGCGTACGGCGTGCCGCTCGGCTTGATGTACGCGAGCGCCGAGCGGCGCATCGCGAGGGCGATCGGCGCTTGAGTCGTCGCTCGATGGTCAGGAGATCTTGCGGTACCGCTCCATGACGGCGCGCGGGATCCCCGGCTTGGTGTCCTCGTCCTGGTAGTCGAGGCTCTCGAGGGTGACCTTGGCCTGCACCCCGGAGGCCTTGCGCGCACGCTCGGGCTCGAACGGAGGCGGCTCCGGCAGACCCTCCCACGGGTCCATGGCCGGCGGGAAGTCGCTGATGCGGAGCAGCGCTTGCGCGCGCTCGAGCAGCTCCCCCACGAAGTCGTCCGACACGAGGCCACGGAGGCCCGTGAGCTCGCGTACCTCGGACTCCACTCGGCGAGCGAAGACCTCATACTCGAGACGCTTTCTGCCGAGCTCGGTGAGCTCGTCCGCGATGGCGAGGATGAGCTCGTCCCATTCCTTCTCGTCGACCGGGCGGCTGACGATCACGGCGCAGGCTGACTTCTGTTCCACGGGGGAGAGGCTCAGCAAGACCGGTGCCGTCGACACAACGCGAGACATTTGCTCGGAGACCCTGGAATTGCAGGGAAATCTGGCCCTCGCAAATTTCGGCTCCGGTTCTCGATCTGAGACCGGGCTCAGGCTCGACGGGCAGCCATCTACGAGTGAGATAGCGTGGCGGCCCCCGCCACTCGCGCGCCGGAAGTCGCCAGCCTGGGCGCGCCTCGTGCCGGCTGGTAATCCGAGGCCATGTCGAAGCCGATCGCAGCCGTCGTGGGGGTAGGACCGGGCATCGGAGCGTCGCTGGCGAGGGCCATGGCGGCGCGGGGATACGGGGTGGCGCTCCTCGCGCGGAGCGCGGAGTTTTCCGAGGAGCTGGCCCAGACGCTCGAAGGCGCCAAGGCGTATCGCTGCGACGTGGGCGACGCCGCCTCGGTCACGCGCGCGTTCGACGCCATCGCCGCCGAGCAAGGCCCGGTGGACGTGCTCCTCTACAACGCGGGCTCGGGGAAGTTCGCCGGGGTGGACGAGACCTCGCTCCACGATCTCGAGAGCGCGTGGCGCGTGAACACCTGGGGCCTGATGGCCTGCACCAAGGCCTGCCTTCCCCACATGAGACGAGCCGGCGGCAGCATCGTCGTGACCGGGGCGACTGCGTCGCTCCGCGGCGGACCTCGGACGACCGCCTTCGCCCAGGCCAAGGCCGCGCAGCGCAGCCTGGCGCAGTCGCTCGCCAAGCAGCTCGGCCCGCAGGGGATTCATGTCGCGCTCGTCATCATCGACGGCATGGTCGACCTCCCCTCGACCCGCGCCGCGATGCCCGGTACACCCGACGAGGTGTTCCTGGCGCCCGACGCGATCGCCGGATCGGTCGTGCACCTGGTCGAGCAGCCGCGCTCGGCCTGGACCTTCGAGCTCGATCTCCGCCCCCACGTCGAGAAATGGTGAGACGCCTCCAGCCAGCCTCTTTCCTCGCGCTCGTCTTCGCTTCGCTCCTCGCTCTCCCTGCCTGGGCCCAGCCTCCGCAGGAGGACGCCGTGAAGGAGGTGGCGCGCCAGCGCTACGCCGCCGGCGTGAAGGCCTTCGACGCGGGACAATACGAAGACGCGTACGTCGCCTTCACCGAGGCGTACCGCCTGACGAACGCGCCGGGCAGCCTCCTGAACCTCGGCATCAGCGAGGTGCGGACGAACCGCGTCGCCGCGGGGGGCAACCATCTCCTGCGATTCCTCCGCGAGTACAAGGAAGCGACGCCGGAGCAGCGCTCGAGCGCCGAAGCGGCCCTCGAGGACTGCAAGAAGCGCGCGGGCCTCGTGACCATCCAGGTCGACATGGCCGGAGCGGACGTGACGATCGACGGCGCCTCCGCGGGCAAGTCACCGCTCGCGGATCCGGTCTTCCTCGAGCCCGGCCCACACACGATCGCGGCGAGCGATCGTGGGAACGATGCGTCGGCCACCGTGGACGTGAAGCGCGGGCAAGCGGTCGTCGCGTCGCTCAAGGTGCGGACCGCGGTCGGCGGGGCCGGCGAATCCTGCGAGGCGCGGAGCGACTGCGAGGAAGGCCTTCGCTGCGTCGAACACGTGTGCCTGGCGCCCGGACAAACACCGCCGGGAAAGAAGCTGCCCAAGCCCGAGCCGGAGGAGCCCTCCGCGCCCGCGCGCGGCTTCGACGGGCTCCGCGGTCACCTCGGTCTCATGCTCGGAGGCGGACCGACCCACACCGAGATCACGACGCGCGGCACCGAAGGCAGCCTGCTCTTTTCGTTGAAGGGCGGCGTCCTGATCGACCGAGCCGAGCTCGGCCTCGAGTTTTCTCCCGCGTCGTTCGTCCTGGCCTTCGGGCCGGACATCCCGATGGTGCAGATGAACGCGTACTTCGGCTATCACATCGAGGTCGTCGAGCCGGTCTCGTGGCCGCTCCGCTTCGGTGTGGGGTTCAGCCATTTCGCGCCGGCCGGCGGGCGCAGCGACGACGTCACGCTCGAGGGCCGGCTCGATCTCCTCGGCGTGTCCGTCCTCCTCGATCCCATCCTGCTCGACGTCTACGCCCCGTCGTTCCGCGTGAACAGCAACTTGGACGACGGACACTTCTTCACGTACGTCTTCGGCGTCGGCGCGTCCTGGCTGCCGAACTGAGCGACGCCGCGTCAGTCGGTGAAGGCGAGCTCCCGCGGCTCGGCGAGCGGGCGGGGCTTCTGCGCGTCGCGGCTCGTCACGAAGACCTCCTCCAGATCGCTCAGGTTGCGCGGCGCCGGGAAGGTCGCCCGCCACGAGAGGCTCACGGTCTCCGCGTCCGCGTCGAGCAGGACCGTGTCGAGGTGCGGGATCGCGCGCTCGGCGCGACCCCGGACGATCCACGAGACCTCCGGCCGGAGCAGGGGGAGCGCGAACGTCCACGCCTGGTGGGCGTGCACGCCGGTGACGACGAACGTCTCGTCGCCGCGAAGCGGCGAAGCCAGCCATTGATCGTCCGGCGCGGAGCAGTAGTGCCGCGGATCGCGATCGGCGGGCGGGTGCGGCGTCAGATCGTCGGCCGGCGCGCTGCCCCCGCGGGAGCGACGCGGCTCCCAATGCGGCGCGAGCGGGCCGAAGCCCGCAGGCGCGAGGCTCGTCGCGTCGGCCACCTCGATGCGGTGACACGCCTCCTCCCCGCCGTTCTTCGATGCTTCGAGGCCGCGGCCGATCGGGTTCTGCGGATGCCCCGGGCCGCCGAACGCCCACTCCCAGCGGAGCGCCGTCTCCTCGTAGGCCGCCGGCGTGCTCGGCGCCCACGTGCCATTCGGCTGCTTCGTCCAGTTGCGCGGGCCGAAGACGCGCAGGCTCTTGCGAAGCCGCGTGGTCTCGCCTTCGACCGCAAGCGTCACGTCCACCCAGCGCGCGTCCGGGTAAGCGGCGGGGTGCTTCGCGTGGCCGACGAGCAACACCTCCGTCCCGGGCTTCTCGGGCGCGAGATCGGAGGGGACGCGGATGGCCGACGGCGCGCGCTCCTCGAAGAACACAGGCAGCTGGCTGATCTCCCCGAGCTCGTCCGCGAGGACGGGGCTGCCGCCGACCGGGACGGACCAGGCCACCTTCACCACGGTGAGCACCTGATCTCTCCCGCGCGCGTCCGTCACCAGGACCGAGCGAGCAGCGAAGGGCGTGGCGGTCGAGGGCGCGGCGAGCAACATGAGGCCTCCTAGTAACTCAGGTCTGAGTTACTAATTAGCCCGCGCCGTCGCCGCGCGCAAGGGCCTCGCGTTTTCCTCAATAAGCGCTGCGGTTGCAGTCGTACGTGAGCGTGGTCGGGGTGCCCGTGTCGACGACCTCGAAGTCGGTCGGATCGAGCGCGGACAGATCGTAGGGCCCGAGCACGCCGTTCCACTTCGCCGCGGTGAAGCGATCGCTCTGCACCGTGAGCGCGATGTTGCCGCCGTCGGCCAGCGCCATCCCGTATTTCTTCATCGCCGTTGCGATCACCTTCGCGCCCTCGGACGGGAGCGAGTCGATCGGGTAGTCGGCGCGCAGCCGCCAGCGCGAGCCGTACACGGGCGCCTGGCTGGGGCCGCTCGGTGAGCCCGCGTGGTTGGCCGGGTGGACGTACACGCCCGCGCGCATGCGGTTGTTCGGGAGAATGAAGCGGATGGCGTGGTTGATCTCACCCGCGGCGACCTCGTCCGCCGTCGGCAAGAGCGCCGCGATCGGGAAGCCCGCCGCGTCCGCGCTGGAGCACTGCTCGCCGCGTCCCTCCGGACCGTAGAGGCGCGTCATGTCCCACGCCGCCAGGCAACCGCCGTAGAAGGTGTTGCCGACGATGTTCGCGCGCCACATCTCGTAGAGGCGACCGTCGCTGTCGCTGCGAACGATGAGGTGGCAGTCGCCGTCGTTCGTGCATTGGTAGCCGTTCTCCCCCTCGAGCGCGCCCCCCGCCGGCACGGGCACGGGGACGTCGTCGCAGTCGGGGCTGAAGAAGTCCCCGGTCGGTTGGAAGGACAGGTACGGCGTGCTCGCGTCGGCGTGCAGGACCTCGATCGAGAAGTCGATGCGCATCTGTCCGGTGCCCCAGCCGCCGTTGTTCTGGAGCCACTGGGTGACCGTCGACGAGTTGGAGGCGAGCGGGGCGTTCGAGATGTCCTGATAGAACCAGCTACCCGCCGGGAAATAGCCACCATTGGCCGGCGGCGCGCCGCCGGACCCGCTCGAGCCGCCCGCGCCGCTCGTCGACCCGCCCGAGGTGCTCGTCGACCCACCTTGGCCCCCGCTCGTGGTGGAGCTCGAGGAGCTCGACGATCCCGACGAGCTCGTCGACCCAGCGCCCGAGCCGGACGTCGCGCTTCCCGAGCCACACGACCACTTGTGCTTCTTGCACTTCCACCTGGCCTCCGCCCCGACCTCACCCGACTCGTCGACGTCGCCTCCCTCCGCGCAGGCGCCGAGAGCGAGGAGAGCACCGACGAGCGTCCAACTCCGAGTCGACCCAAACATTCGCATCGCACACTCCGTTGTGTGTTCTTCCGCTCGCGCGAGGCACGAGCGCACCGTGGGGCGCCGAGCCGAGCAACCGAGGTGCCAACCGCGCTTCGCAGTGGAACGCCGGTGAAGAGGCGTGATCGCGATCACGCGGAGCGCTGCCTCGTGACCTCTCGTGAAACCACGCGGCGACAGCTCGGCGTAGTCGCCGGCATCGCGCCGTGCGATGCATACCGTGTGCGTGCTCGTGTGATGTTGCTCGTCGTCTTCGCGGCGGTGGCTGCGATGAGCGCCTGCTCGGCAGACGGCGCTTCCGGTGGCGCCGACGCGACAGGTGCCGGTCCGGCATCGGGCGGAAGCGGTGGCATCGACATGACGATCTCGTCATCGAGCTCCACGACCGCGTCGACCGGTGGGACCGGCGGCGCCGGTGGAGCAGGTGGCGACCCGTACCCGCTCGGCGAGCCGGACTGCCACCCTCACGAGGCCTCGAGCGTGCGCGGCGCCTACTTCCGCAAGGTCGCCGCCGAGCCTCGCGCGGACGCCCTGGCGATCCATTTCGTCGCCACGCTCCCTCGCGTCGAGATCGATCTCGGCCGGTGGTTCACCCCGTCCCAGCCCGGCCTCGCGTGGCAGACCGGCCCGCTCGACCGTCCGAGCTTCTACGTCGGCGGGCGCGCCAGCGGGGTGGAGGTCGACGCCGGGCTCACGTGGGACCGCGTCTATCACGTCGACGGTCGGCCGACCTTCACCGATACGCTGGCGAGCGGGAGCGACGAGGGCCAGCCCGCGCATCGGTTCGTCGTCGAGGCCAATGGCAACGTCGTCTCCGTCGCCGGTCAGCTGCGCCCGGAGGGACTGCGCGGCCTCGTCGAGAACTTCGCGTTTCGACCGTTCTGGCGCGCCGAGGGAGAGTGGAACAACCCCCCCGTCGGCTCACCCCAGAACGTCTACTTCTACACCGGCGAGACCATCCGGGCGCAGATCAAGTCGAGCGCGCCCCAGACCCTCGAGCTCGTCATCAACCAGGACGGCGGCGACAAGACCTTCTCCGTCGAGATGACCGTCTCCGGCTGGGGTGTCGGCGCCGCGCAGTCCTTCAAGCGCGTCACCTCCATCGATCAGTTCACCGTCATCGACGGCGTGCGTGTCGGCCTCGAGACCGCCGGCCTCGACGTCCTCCCCACCCAGACACGCCTCCTCGACGCCCACTTCCACGAGGTCACCATCCGCGGCGCAGCCTCCGCCGTCCTCTTCCCCCTCGACTGCGACCGCCCCGCCGTCATCGGCGCCGACGCCCTCTTCCAGACCAGCTACGACCAGGTCTTCCGCCTCTTCGATCAGGACGCCAGCGGCGCCGAGCGCATCGACATCGTCCCCAGCGAGGGGTGAGCGCCGGTGCGTGTGCACGCGGGCCTGTGTGCGTCGGTGGTCCTCGACGGGGAGGCTCCCGGGAGCCTCCGGAAGGCGTTTGAAACGATTGGGGAGGCTCCCGGGAGCCTCCGGAAACGATTTTTTCGGCTCGGGGAGGCTCCCGGGAGCCTCTGGAAACGATTTTTTCGGCT